>Ga0070717_10000028_pt1 | contig 144976 bp, 147 predicted proteins | sample LARL113metaG_FD_71366 | JGI IMG/M metagenome (GOLD analysis project Ga0070717, IMG submission 71366) | Corn, switchgrass and miscanthus rhizosphere microbial communities from Kellogg Biological Station, Michigan, USA - LAR L11-3 metaG | ecosystem: Host-associated > Plants > Roots >...
GCTCCAGCACCGCCAAGACCTCGTCGTCGTGCGTTCTCGGCCGGCCCATCGACCGCCGAGCGCTGGTCCGAGTTGCGGGAACCGCCCGAGCGCGCGCAGCCGCCGCGCGACACGCAGCGGCGTGTCCGCCGGCAGCTCGTGCGTCAGGATCAGCTCGCGGAGGTCCTCGACGGCCGCCGCGGCAGCACGGACCTCCGCCACCTACAGCTCGTCGAGCCCGACCGTCTCGCCGCGACCGGCCTGTTCGCGCCCAAGCCCCATCCGCTCCCACGCGCCTGGAACGCGGTCGAGCGCGGACGCGATCTCCCTCGGCTCCCGCTCCAGTTCCGCAAGCGCTTCCGACAGCAGCGTCACAGCCAGGTCGTCCTGCCGCGCATGCGCACGCTCGGCCAGCGCCGCCAACCGCGCGGCCGACTTGTCGTCGAGGTCGAGACGGATTCGATGGGCCATCGCGATCAGAGTACCGCCGACTCACGCGAGCGTTATCAAATCCTGCGGGCTACGCCGCCGCCAACTGCTCCAGCACCGCCAAGACCTCGTCGTCGTGCGTTCTCGGCGTGACTCTCGGGATCACGTGCGCGACGACGCCGTCGGAGCCGATGACGAACGTGGCGCGCAGGGCTCCCCAGTACCTGCGCCCGTACATCGACATCCTCCAAGGGAGGGGTCCGATTCCCGTCTATCTCTAACAGCGGCTCGCCTACCTCATGCTCGCCGCATCCGTGGTCAGGCCGCGGCGCCGCGCTCGGAGACCGCACACGACCGTGATCTCGTCCCCGCCATCCGGATCGTCGAGCACGACCTTGGTCAGGCGGGCGGGGCCGGGAACCGACTCGACCGTTTCGCGCACATCGACGATGACCTTTCCGCGGAGCGCTTCGGCGGCAGGCACGTCGGCCCAGCCCCGCACGCTCGTAAACCGCACCAGCGCCTCCTGCAGGCGCGTCACCCACGGCGGGCTCAGGGAGATCACCCGATTCGGAGCGACGACGCCTCGCGAGACGAGCGTCGCGCTGGCGAGCGCCACCGCGGACTCCGGCCAGGCGGCCCCGAGGTCTACCTCGTCGACCTCGTCCGCAGCGACCGAGGGCAAGGACAGGAATCCAGGCAGGGCGTCGCGCTCGATCAGCTCCCACGGGCCGTTGCTCCACAGCGCCCTGCTCACGAGTGGCGCGACGAGCACGCGGGAGTCTTGCTCGTCGGCGTACTCGAGCTCGCAGCTCTGCGTGAGGACGACGACCCAGCCGAACCAGATCCGGACGATGCGTCGCACCGGCTCGTCCCGACCAGGGACGACGACCTTGATCTCGAAGTCCTGAGGCTCCCCCAGATACGGGAGATCCTCGTTGGCCACCGCGCTGTCGCCCGGCCCCTTCCCCTCTCCACTGCGAGCGCGGAGCTGGTGGAACTCGCACAGGGCGATGTCCCCCTGCCGCAGCTTGCGCAGGGGCTTCCGATACGGGTCGGCGATCACGTGTCGTCCTCTTCGATCTCGTCCAAGCCCGTCAACTCGCGCGCCTGCCAGTCCGGTCGGCGTGCTGCCAGCGTGACGCCGGCGGTGAATGCCTCGAGCATCAACTGCCGCGTCTTCGCCCCGTACGCCTCGGGGCGTGTCTGTCGACCGGAGGGCTGAACCGCGCGTGTCGGCTTTGGCTCTGTCGCTGCTGCAAGGAGGCGGTCGAACTCCTCCCAGCGCTCCTCGTGCAGCAGCTCAAGCGGTGACGGAGCACCGACCTCGAGCCAAGCGCGCAGCACGGCTGGCGCGTGGCGAGCTGCCATCGGTTGGAGCCTTACATGCACCCGAAGGATGCGATCCTCGGCATCCGCGCTCACCGGCGCCCCTTGCCGCCAGTTGTAGATCGACCGGCGAGAGGCGCCCAGGGCGAGCCCGAGCTGATCGTTCGAGAGCCCAGTCCAACTCGCCAAGTCGTCGAGGACGAACGCGAGTGTTGACTTGGAGGACATCTCGTCGCGCAAGCAGGACATCCGCAAGCTAGTGGCGCATGGATCGGTGAGACGCAGCCCGAACTGCTGATCCCAGATCTGCATCAGGTTGAACTCGGGCGGACGCTCCGAGAAGCCCGAGACGCCGAGCGGAAGCACTTGGACGCAACCGCCGGCCACGACACCTCGCAACGGCGAGGCGGGGCTGTCGAGCAGGCAGCTCTCACTGCTTCGTGGGTGCAGTCGATCCCACCGTGGGCCCCAGGCGGTGGCGGCACCGGCGAAGAAGGGGCTTGCGTCAGTCAACAATCGGCCCTCGATCATCCAGGATCCGGCGCATGTCGTCAGTGATGGTCATCTCAAAGATGCGGCTGATCTCGTCATGGTATGCCCGGAGTTGCTCAAGTACCTGATCGGTGGCGAGGTGACGGGCTCTCTCGTCGTCGAAATAGTCGAGATCCAAGAGGTAGTAGGGGGAGGAAGAAGGGTCGGCCGACTGGGACCCGACGAATCCGTGACGGATCACCAGCGTTCCATCAGGCCGTCTCAGCCGGATGTCTTGGATCGCATGGAGGATGTCGCCACGCAGATCGCTGCCGCGAACGATGCCGAGCAGCTCCTTGCGGACCAGCTCTGCCCAATCGTCCGGACGCCTGGCCGGCGAGTGGCGGAGCTCGTTGATGTAGCGGAGGCCGACGCGCTCAACGATCCCCACGCCCAGTTCCCGGAGCAGATCCAGGACGGACTCTAGGTGGCTAGCGAAGTCCTCGTAGCGATCGTAGGCGGTGGTCTCGAGCCCCGCCGCGTCGCGCTGCATCACGACGCTCCACGCTCCATCGAGATCTTGGTAGCGCCAAAGCGGGTCACCGGGTGTGGCAACCGGACCGCTCGGACCCACTGTGAGCGCCATCTGCTGTTCCTGCTGCACGCGCGGGTATCGGCTCCGGAGGGCCTCTTGGATCGTCGCCTGGAGCGCTGGCTCGTTGAAGCGGTGGAGGACGGGAAATCGGACCTGGCACAGCACGAGGCGCAGTTGGTCTGCGCCGTACTTGCGGCGCGGGTGCCGATCGGGTCTGGGCATGCGGATTCCTCGACTCGGGTGTTGCACAGCATATCCCGTCAACCGAGAGAAGGCAAGGATTGAGTGCAAGTGGTGTGCAACCACACGTTCGTAGTGCTAGGCTGCCGGCACCGAGACGAACAAGGGCGGGATCCATGTGGATCCCGCCCTCGACGCGGCGCACGAGCCAGCCCTAGACAAGCAACTCGTGCGCCGGGAAAGAGCAGGTTACCGATGACCGCGATCGCGGATATCGCTCGTAGAACGCAGCACGTCGTCGTCGCCCACAATGGCGAGGACAAGGAGTTCTCGTACGAGAAGGACGAGCTCGTCAGAGAGCTGCTGGCGAAGGCCATCGCCGCCTTCGGCATCGTCAACGGCCCGCACCTCTTCGGGCTCTTCACGCTCGCGGGCCAGGAGCTGCCGGACGACAAGACGCTCCATGACGCCAAGGTGCACCCGGGCGAGAAGCTCCTGCTGCGCCAGTCGACGGTCCGGGGCGGCTGATGTTGGTGGTCAGGGAGGGTCTCGTGCGCGAGACCCTCCGCGTCCTCTACTGCTGCGGGCGCGAGCGCAGCGAGTGCGTAGTTCTGTGGAGCGGCCCGCTCGACGCGAGCGATCTCGTCGACGAGGTGCTGCATCCGGCGCACGATGTCGGTGCGCACGGCTACGAGATCGACCCCGACTGGATGCACCGGCTCTGGGTCGACCTCTCCGAGCAGCGACGGTGCCTCCGCGCGCAGGTGCACACCCACCCCCGCGGGGCGTTCCACTCCCCCACTGACGACGAGTTCCCGGCAGTGCACACGCCCGGCTTCGTCTCGCTCGTGGTCCCCGCCTTCGCACGCCCGCCGCTCGACGTCGCCTCGATCCACGCGTCCGTCGTCGGCCCCGACGGATGGCTGCGCAGCAGCTTCCCGAAAGAGGTCCGCGTTGTCTGAGCATCCGCTGGATCGAACGGTCCTGCTGCTGCAGCGCGACGTGTTCGGGGAGATGACGCGCGATGTGGCGATCGAGGCCCTCATGGGCACCCGTGTGCGACTCACTGCCGACCCGGACACGATGCGGTCGCCCGCCGGGCAGACGGCCGTGATCGCGAGCTTCATCACCCTCGCGCAGATGGGCTTGCGCGTCGTGCTCGACGTCCCGGACGCCCCGGTGATCGGCCGTCAGCCGCCGTTCGACGGCGGTTCCGTCGGCGAGCAGCTCGAAGGCTTGGCAACGCGGCTCGTGCAGCCGTGCGCGTCTGGTGATGCGCGGCCCGATCTGGTCGTGGCGATCGGTGCGAGTCCCGGCGGGCAAGACGCAGTTCGCGTCACCGGTACGGACTGGGCCGCTGCCCTGCGACGAGGCGGTCAGGGAATCCCGTGGACGGGAACGCTGCCGTTCGGCGCAGCGCTCGCCGCCGTGTCGGTGGGCGCGGTTGCGCTGCGGTGCGTCGTCCAGCGCCTGGAAGCGGAGCTGGGCATCGCCGCCCCCATCGTCTTCCGGCACGTGCCGCTCCCCATGGAGATGGCACTGCCGCCGGTGCTGTCGGGGTCGCTGGACGTCGGCGACGTCGACGTCATCAGCGCGGGGGCGATCACGAACGCCGCGTTGTTCGTGCTTCTGCGGGTGCCGGGCATCCGCGGCCTGATGCGCGTCTTCGACGCCGACATCGCGGAACTCCCGAATCTGAACCGCTATCCACTGCTCGATCGGCGTCAAATCGGCGCCGCCAAGGCAAGGTCGCTCGAGCGCTTCGGCCATGACGGGATGACCATCGCCAGCGTCGAGGAGCGGTTCGACGCGACTGCGGAGCAGTTGCCGCTCGCTCCGCGGGTGCTCGTCGGCGTCGACCACATCCCCTCGCGGTGGAAGGCGCAGGCGGTCGTGACGGGTTGGCTGCACGTCGCCGCGACGAGCCACTTCGAGGTGATGTCGACGGCCCACGAGCAGGGAGGGCCGTGCGCCGGGTGCGCCCATTCGCGTGACGACGAGGACGACGGCGACATTCCCACGATCTCCTTCGTCTCGCTGCTCGCCGGGACGCTGCAGGCGCACGCGCTGCTCTCCCACGCCGCGGGCACGCCGGTGCCAAGCTGGTTCAGCTGGCCGCTGAATCTCGGCGGGCGGTCCGGCCTGGAGCGGCTCGACCCAGGGCCGAGCCGTGAGTGCCCCGTGGGCTGCCAGGCCAGCCTCGCGATGCGGTCGATCGCGGCGTGACGCCGTTGCCTGCAGCCCGCGCCTGGCGCTCCTGCAGCGCGACGATCGTGTCCAGCTTGTGCTGGTGGGCCAACAGCTCGACCTCGGACGGGTCGGCGCCGAGCTCGATCCAAGGGAGGGGTCGGTTTCCAGTCGACTCAGCCACTCATCGGCGAAGAGGCCCGCCGCGCGTCCTGCATCGTCAGGACGGTCACCGTGTCGGCGCGCTCGTCGTACTCGTAGACGATCAGCAGCCACGACCACGGCCCCAGCACGTACCGCGTTCCTTCCCACCGGCCGCTGAGCGCCGGCCCGAGCTTCGGGAACCGTCCGAGCGGGTGCAGCCGCCGCGCGACACGCTGCGGCGTGTTCGGCGGTAGGTCATGCGTGAGCATCAGCTCGCGGAGGTCTTCGACGGCCGCCGCGGCCAGACGGATCTGCGCCACCTACAGCTCGTCGAGCCCGACCGTCTCGCCACGAGCGATCTGCTCGCGGCCAAGCTGCATGCGCTCCCAGGCGCCTGAGACGCGGTCCAGCATCGAGGCAACCTCCGCCGGCTCCCGTTCCAGCTGAGCGAGCGCTTCTGACAGCAGCGTCACCGCCAGGTCATCCTGCTGCGCATGCGCACGGGCCGCGACCGCCGCCAACCGCGCAGCCGACTCGTCGTCGAGGTCGAGGCGGATCTGATGAGCCATGACGATCAGCGTAGCGTCCGCGCACAACGAGTACGCGCCTCCTGATTGCTGTGTCGATCGAATCGGGACAGTTGGACGATGCCCGCACTACGCTACGCGGGCACGAGAGCAGCTAGCCAGGAGGACGCTGTGGAAGATCCTGTCGAGGTTCGCAAACGGATGCAGCGCTTGGTCAAGCGTGTCACGCAGCGCGATGACTACGGAACGCTGCTCGCGGCCAGCCAGGTGGTGAGAAAGGTGGGCGACGTGGACGATCCACAAGCCTGGCGTGCGGCGATCAAGCGACAAGCACGAGCTGATCGCATCAGGGTACGGACAGGCATTAGCAACGGGGTGGTGTGGGCGATCCTGCACGAGGGCTATACGGACACGCGCGTCGCTGAGGGAGACCGCTACTCCGACGTCCTCCGCATCGTTGGACCAGGGGCAACCGCACACCGGCACGAGCCGACAGTCGTACTGCGCGACGGTGACGAAGCGCTGTTCAAGTGCCAGCGGTGCGATGCGTACGGATATGCCGATGCGACGCAGGGCCCGCTTGTTGCGGGCGACCTCTTCGAACGCGACTGCCCACACGACACACCGCCCGAACCAACGGCGATCACATTCTTCGGAGGGAGTTCGAGCTAGAGCGGTGAGCGCGCCTTGCGCCCGGCCGCTCAGCAAGCTACGCCGTAGCCAGCTGCTCCAGCACCGCCAGGACCTCGTCGTCGTGCGTTCTGGGCGTGACTCTGGGGATGACATAGGCCACGATTCCATCCGGCCCAATGATGAAAGTGGCCCGGAGGGCCCCGAAAAACCGGCGCCCGTACATGCTCTTCTCCGCCCACACCCCGTACTGCTCACAGACGGCGTGGTCCTCGTCGGCGAGGAGGGTGAAGTCGAGCGACTGCTCGTCGGCGAATCTCTTGATCGCCTTGACGGGATCGGGCGAGACGCCGATCACGACGGCGCCGGCTTCCGCGTAGTTGGGCAGGTGGTCGCGCACGCCGCACGCCTGGACCGTGCAGCCCGACGTGCTCGCCTTCGGATAGAAGTAGAGGACGACGGTCTTGCCGGCGTAGTCGGCAAGGCTCACGGGGTTGCCGTCCTGGTCGGGGAGCGTGAACTGCGGTGCGGTGGCGCCTGTCTCGATCATGCGCCGCAGGCTACTTCAACAGCCGCGACAGGCGCCGGTCCTTGAGCACCCGCCCGTCCGTCTGACAGGTGGGGCAGTAGGCGATCACGTAGTCCTCGAAGTGGACCGCCTCGAGCGTCGTGCCGCAGCGCGGGCACGGCTGCGCCTCGTGGCGGTGGACCTTCAACGGCAGCGGCAGTCTGTCGGGCAGTGGGAGCGAGAGCGTCGCCGCATACGTCTCGATCGCGCCGCCGAGCCGCGCGACGATCGCGTCGCGCAGGGCGTCGGCCTCCGCGCCCGTCAGATCGGCGCCCCGCTTGTACGGGGAGAGCCGTGCCTCCCACAGGATCTCGTCGACCCAGGAGCGGCCGATCCCGGCGATCACGCGCTGGTCGCGCAGCAGCGAGTGCAGCGGGCGCGGCTGCGAGCCGAGCAGCTCCAGCAACGGCGGCGGGTCGGGCCACGCCTCCGGGCCGAGCGTCGCGAGCGCCTCGTCGCCTTCCACCTCGGAGGAGCGCAGCAGCTTCGCCCACGCCGCCTGCTTGGTGCCGAACTCCCGCAGGCGCAGCTCGCGGCCCTCGTCGAGCCGGACCAGCACCCGCGAGGTGCGGTCGCGCAGGCCGGCGCGTCTGTCGAACAACTGCAGCCGCCCGGCCGACATCAGGTGGATCAGCAGCACGAGCCCGGCGTCGCTCTCGACGAGCAGATGCTTGCCTCGCCGCGAGACGCCCGTCAAGCGCGTCCGGTCCAATGCATGCAGCGGCGGCTCGAATGTCTTGAGCGCGTTGACGCCGGGCGCGAGGGTCGACTCGACTTGCGCGCCGGCCACGGCCGTGCCGATCAAGCGCGCGACGATCTCAACCTCGGGCAGCTCGGGCATGCGCCTCTGAGGCTAACGGCCACGGCAAGAAAGGCCCGCAAGGCCAGCAACCTTCGCGCGTCACTCAGGTTTAAGGAGGGAATTCTTGGACTGTTAGGACACATTTACGGGACAGCGGGACGGTGTGGCCATGACGAACGAAGCGATCCTCCTCATCACAGGGCCCGAGGGCCGGGACGACGAGCTCGTCGTCGCGGCCGCCGCGCATCACCCCCGGCGCGTCACGGTGCTGATCGAGGCCGAGGACCCCAACTGGGGCTGGAGCGAGCAGCGCGTCGCCACCGCCCGCCGCGACCGCCTCGCGCGGCTGCTCACGGCCGTCGAGCAGGCGACCGGCGCCACCGTCGTCGGGCTCGTGGCCGAGCGCGCGGAGCTGGATCGCGAGCGCTTCGACGCCGTCGTCTCCGACACCCCGCTTCCCGCCGCCGCTTAGCGGGCACTTCCACATCCCCCGTTCCCCCCGAGCGGGCGCCGGCTCCCCCATCCGGCGCCCGCTCACCTCCTTCTCGCATAGCGTTCAGCGCAGCATGAGCGCGATCGTCGACACGCACGCGGACGCGGCGGGCCTGGAGCTGGCGCCGCTGCTGATCCGCGAGCCGCTCGCCGCGTTCCTCGACGCGCACGGGCTGGCGCCGGGGGACGCTCCGCTCGAGGCCGAGCCGGTCGGCGAGGGCCATTCGAACGTCACATTCCTGATCCGCCGCGGCGGCGAGGAGGTCGTGCTGCGCCGCCCGCCGCGCCCGCCGCTGCCGCCCAGCGCGCACGACGTGCTGCGCGAGGCGCTGCTGCTGCGCGCGGTCGCCTCGCAGCCGGTGCGCACCCCGCGCGTGCTCGCGACGTGCGCCGAGGAGTCGGTCATCGGCGCGCCCTTCTACGTGATGGAGAAGGTCGAGGGCGACGTGATCACGACGCAGGTGCCGGCAGCGCTCGACACGCCCGAGCAGCGCGCGCGCATCGCCGGCGAGCTGATCGACGCGCTCGTCGAGGTCCACGCGGTCGACTGGCGGGCATGCGGGCTGGAGGGCTACGGCAGACCGACCGGCTACCTGGAGCGCCAGCTGCGCCGCTTCGGCGGGCTGTGGGAGCACAACAAGACGCGCGAGATTCCGACGCTCGACAGCGTCACCGCGTGGCTCGCCGCCAATCGGCCCGAGTCCGGCCCGGCGACGATCGTCCACGGCGACTACCGCCTCGGCAACGTGATGTATTCACGCGGCGCGCCGGCGCGCCTCGTCGCGATCTTCGACTGGGAGCTGGCGACGATCGGCGACCCGCTCGCCGACGTCGGCTACCTCACCGCGACGTGGGCGCAGCCGGGCGACCCCGAGACGAACTTCACGCGCTTCGCGGTCACCACCGAGCTGGGCTTCCCGACGCGCGCGCAGCTGATCGCGCGCTACGAGGAGCGCTCGGGACGCTCGATGCAGAGCGTCCCCTGGTACGCGACGCTGGCGCTGTGGAAGGCGGCGATCTTCCTCGAGGGCTCCTACAAGCGGCTGCTCGCCGGCACGACTGACGATCCGTTCTTCAAGGCGCTCGACACCGGCGTCCCGGCGCTCGCCGAGCACGCGTGGGCGGTGGCGCATGGCGGGTGAGGGGCGCACCGCGCTGCTGGTCGACTGGGGCGGCGTGCTGACGACGAACCTGTTCGCCTCCTTCGGCGAGTTCTGCACCGAGGCGGGACTCGCGCCCGACGCGCTCGTGCAGGCGTTCCGCGGCGACGAGGCGTTTCGCGACACGCTGATCGCGTTCGAGGAGGGCAAGATCGACGAGCCCGTGTTCGAGAAGCGCTTCGGCGCGCTGCTGGGCGTCGACCACGACGGCCTGATCGACCGCCTGTTCGCGCGCGTGGGCCCGGACATGGCGATGCTGGCGGCGGTCCGCAGCGCGCGCGCCGCCGGCATCCGCACCGGCCTGATCTCGAACTCATGGGGGACGCGCCGCTACGACCGCGCGATGCTGGAGGAGCTGTTCGACGGCGTCGTGATCTCGGGCGAGGAGGGCATGCGCAAGCCAGCGCTGGAGATGTACGTGCTCGGCGCGGAGCGGGCGGGCGCGGCGCCGCAGACGTGCGTCTTCGTCGACGACCTGCCGTTCAACCTGCCGCCGGCGGCCGAGCTGGGCATGGCGACCGTCCACCACGTCGACACGACGGCGACGATCGCCGAGCTGGAGCGGCTGCTCGGCGTGCCGCTCGCGTAGCATCCGGCGCCGGATGCGTCGCCGCCTCCCGCAGGCCCTGGCCGCCGCCCTCGCGCTCTCGCCGCTCGCGCTGAGCGCCTGCGGCTCGGACAGCCTCAGCGCCGACCAGCTGCGCGCGCAGGCGGGCGCGATCTGCGCCAGAGCGGCGCGCGCGGCCGACGCGATCCCGATGCCGGCGAGCCCAGACCGCGGCGGCAGCTTCCTCGCGCAGGGGCTCGCGCGCCTGCGCCCGGCGGCCGCGCAGCTGCGCGCGCTCAAGCCGCCGCAGGAGCTGCGCGGCCAGTACGACAGAGCCGCGCGGCTCGCCGATCAGGAGGTCGCGCTGATCGGGCGCCGCGCGCGCGCGATCGCGGGCGGCGAGGACCCCGCGGACGCCTTCCGCCAGCTCGCCGCCGCGCTCGCGCCGCTGACGAACGAGGAGAACGCCTACTGGCGCGCGCTGCAGATCCCCGCCTGCGTGCGGACCTAAGCGCGCTTGCCGCGTCCGTACATGAATCTCGTCAGGCGCCCGAGCAGCTTCGTCTTGCGCGCGCTGTAGGGGAACATGTGCGGGTCCTTCTTCGGCGCCAGCCGCGTCACGAGCAGTGTCTGCTGCTTGGTGTACTTGCGGATCCCGCCCGCGCCGTGGCGCGAGCCGAGGCCGGAGGTCTTCCAGCCGCCCATCGGCAGCTCGAGCGTCGTGTAGTTGATCTGCGCGTCGTTGACGCAGACGGCGCCGGCCTGCACGCGGCGCGCGAGCTGCTCGCCGCGGTGGGCGTCCTTCGTCCACACCGACGCCTGCAGCCCGAACGGCGAGTCGTTCGCGAGCCGCAGCGCCTCCTCGTCGTCGGCGACCTTCATGATCGGCAGCGTCGGGCCGAACGTCTCCTCCATCATGCACGCCATCGAGTGGTCGACGTCCACGAGCACGGTCGGCTCGTAGAAGGCGCCGGGGCCGCTGCCGCGCTTGCCGCCGACGAGCACTCTCGCGCCCTTCGCGACGGCGTCTCTGACGTGCGCGTCCACGATCTCGATCTGCGGCGGGTAGATCATCGAGCCGATGTCGACGCTGCCGGGACCGGTCGGGACGCCCTGGCGCAGCGCGCGCACGTTGTCGGCGACCTTGCGCACGAACTCGTCGTAGACCGGCTCCTCGACGTAGACGCGCTCGACCGAGATGCAGACCTGGCCGCCGTTGTTCATCGAGTAGAACGCGGCCGCGTTGGCGGCGCGGTCGACGTCGGCGTCGGCGAGCACGATCATCGGATCCTTGCCGCCCAGCTCCAGGCCGACCGGCGTGAGCGTCTGCGCGGCGCGCTCCATCACCTTGATGCCGGTCTCGGTCGAGCCGGTGAACATGACGAAGTCGGCCGCGTCGATCAGCGCCTCGCCGGCCTCGCGGCCGGTGCCGGTCGCGACCTGGAAGATGTGCTCGGGGATCCCGCAGGCGCGCAGGCCCTCCTCCATCAGCAGCGAGGTCAGCGGCGTCACCTGCGCGGGCTTCAGCACCGCCGCGTTGCCGGCTGCGAGCGCGGGGATGCAGTCGCCGAAGGAGTTCGTCAGCGGGAAGTTCCACGGGCCGATCACGCCGACGACGCCGATCGGCGCGTAGCGCACGACGAGCCGCTTGCCCTTCGTGAACGGGTTCGAGGACTTGACGTGCTCGTCGGCGAGGTACTCGGGCGCGTGCTTGGCCCAGAAGCCGAACGCGTTGGCGCAGTACATGACCTCGGCGAGCAGCGCGTCCTCGTAGGTCTTGCCGGTCTCCGAGACGATCGTGGCGATGATGCGCTCGGCGTTGTCGGTCGTCCACTTCTGCATGCGCCGCAGGACCTTCGCGCGCTCCTCGAAGCCGAGCGCCGCCCAGGCCGGCTGCGCCGCGCGGGCGCGCGCGACCATCTCTGCGACCTCGGCGCCGCTGCGCGCCGGGACGGTCGCAATGACCTCGCCCGTGGCCGGGTTCTCGACGGCGATGCCGCTGTGGGTTCCGGCGCCGTTGGTGGCGGCGGCCGGTGCCTGCTCGGTGGTCGACATGGCGCGCTCCTTCTCGGTGCTCGGCGACGGTCGGTTGACCCGCGGTCAAAGAGCCTACCGGAGCCGCGCAGCGATTTGGCCGGCTGGCCAGGGCTTGGGCGCGCAGGCGTCGGGGTAGAGACCGCGCGATGACCGAGCGGCAGACGGTGGCGGTCCTGGGGGCCGGTGGGACGATGGGCTTCGCGATCGCGCGCAACCTCGCGCGCGCCGGCTTCGCGGTGCGCGCCTGGAACCGCACGCCCGCGAGAGCGCAGCCGCTTGCCGAGGACGGCGCGCTCGTGTGCGACTCCCCGGCGCAGGCGGCGCAGGGCGCCGGCGTCCTGCTCACGATGCTCTCCGACGGCGACGCCGTGATCGACGCGGTCGACGGCGAGCGCGGCGCGTTCGCGCGCATCGGCGAGGACGTCCTGTGGCTGCAGACGAGCACGATCGGGGAGGTCGCGACCGAGCGCTGCGTCGAGCTGGCGCGGCGCGCCGCCGTCGGGCTGGTCGACGCGCCCGTGCTCGGGACGAAGCAGCCCGCCGAGGCCGGCGAGCTGGTCGTGCTCGCCTCGGGCGCCGAGCCGCTGCGCGAGCGCGCGCAGCCGTTCTTCGACGTCGTCGGCAAGCGCACGTTGTGGCTCGGCGAGGCCGGCGCCGGCACGCTGCTCAAGATCGTCGTCAACAGCTGGATCGTCGCGGTCGTCGAGGGCGGCGCCGAGACGCTCGCGCTGGCGGAGGGGCTCGGGGTCGACCCGGCGCGCTTCTTCGAGGCGATCGAGGGCGGCGCGCTCGACCTCCCGTACCTGCGCGCCAAGGGCCGGGCGATGGTGGAGCGCGATTTCACGCCCTCCTTCCGCCTCTCGCTCGCGGCCAAGGACGCGCGCCTCGCAGAGGAGGCGGCGACACGCCGCGGGCTCGAGCTGCCCGCGCTCGCCGCGATCCGCCGGCGGATGGAGCAGGGCGTCGCCGAGCACGGCGACGAGGACCTCGCCGCGACCTACCTGACGAGCGCGCCGGCGCGCACCCGCGCCTGAAGCGCCGCAAGCGCACCGGCGCCGAGCACGGCGGCGGCCGCGGCGAGCGCCGCCTGCGGCGTCGCGAGCTGCGCGACGGCGCCGGGCGAACGGGCCGCCGAGCCCGACGCCCGCGCAGCAGCCACAGGACCGTCGCGGCCATCATGGCGCCCTCGCCCGCGCCGACGAGCAGGCGCGAGACGAGCAGCGCGCCGGTGCCGCTCCACGCAAGCGCGGGCAGGTACGACCGGCGCGACACGTCTGTGACCGTTCCCGGGCGGCGCCGTCCCACACGCCTCGTGTCTGTCAGCGCACGAGCGCCAGACGGCCGTAGGCGCCCGCGTTCGGGATCACCTCGGCGGCGTCGGTCCCCAGCCAGCCCTCGATCAATGACGCGTAGACCTTGCGGAAGTCGACCGTCACCTTGAGGTTGTCCTCGGCGTCGAGCGCGGTGAGCGACGGGTAGTCGGTGAGGATCCCGCTCGCCGCGTGCGTGCCCTGCACCCACGCGATCCCGCCGGCGCCGTGGTCGGTCCCGCGCGACTCGTTCGCTCTCGGGCGCCGGCCGAACTCCGACCACACGAGCGTCAGCACGCGGTCGGCGACGCCGCGCGCCTCCAGATCGGCCTGGAAGGCGGCGAGCGACTGCGAGGCCGATCTCAAGCCGTCGCCGAGGTCTCTCGCCTGGTCGTCGTGCGTGTCGAACTGGCTGTCGGAGTCGACCGTCGCGAGCCGCACGCCGAGCGGCTGCGCCACCAGTCCGGCGAGACGCGAGAGCCGCTGGCCGAGCGTGTCGCCGTCGGGGTAGGGGACCGGCGGCGCGAGTGGGTCGCTGCCGTCCCGGCGCGGCGCGTACGGTCTCAAGCGGTCGCCGACCGACTTCGCCAGCCGCGCGGCGGTGTGCACCGATCTCGGGCCGGCGCCGCGCACGTGCCCGCCGGCGAGCTGCGTCCACGCGTCGAGCATCTGGCGCTCCTGCAGCCCGCCGATCCCCCACACGTCGAGCGCGACGTCGGTCGGCGACTCGAGCGCGGCGACCGGCGCGCTGCTCGTCGCCAGCACCGGCGAGAGCGTCGAGCCGAGCGTCAGGCCCTGCAGCGGGTTCGCGGCCGAGCCGTGGTGGTCCAGCCAGCGGCCGAGCCAACCGGACGCGGCCGCCTCGGTCACCAGGCCGGTCTCCCAGAAGTGGCGCGAGTGGAAGTGCGAGAGGTCGGGGTTCGCGTAGTCGATCCCCGGCAGGAAGCCGACCTTGCCGGCCTCGAAGAGGCCCTTGACGCCGCCGCCCGCCCCCTCGGTCAGCGAGGGGTGGATGCCGAGGCCGGTGCCGCCGAGCGCCGGCGGCGCGTCGAGCTTCATCGCCCCGCGCAGGTCGGCGTACTGGCCGTAGGCGGCGAGCGGCGGGAGCGTGTCGAGCAGGTCGCAGCCGCCCGGCATGAAGACGGTCACGAGCACGCGCGCAGCGGGCGCCTGCGCCGCCTGTGCGCTCGCCGCCTCCAGCACGCGCGCCCACGGCATCGCCTGCTGGGCCCAGACCGTGAGCCCTCCGCCGAGCGCGCCCATCAGCGCCTGGCGGCGGGTGAGCTGCGGCGTGAGCCAATGCCCACGCGCGCCGGCGCGCGTCTGGCGGAAGTCGTCGCAGCCCTTGTGGATCGATCGCGCCATCGTCAGTGCAGCTGAGCGTCGGGGCAGGTCAGCAGCAGGTGGCGCAGCGTCGCCTGGAGCGCCTCGCCGCGCCAGCCGGCGGTGTCGCGCCAGCGCCGGTCGAGGTCGTCGAAGAAGTGCTTGGCGAGGTGCTCGAGCGTCGCGCGCGTCGCGCCCGAGACGGGCGGCTCGCCGACGGCGCGCGTGAGCGCCTGGCGCGGCGTGAGCGTCGCCGGCGCGCTGCCTCTGCGCACTCTCGGACGGCCCCACGTGACGAGGTAGTTGCCGAGCGCGAAGCGCTGGCACATCGCGTTCGACGACATCCACGCCGGCCCCCAGTCCCAGCCGGCTACGCTCGGCGGGTCGAACGGAAGCTGCCCCATCTGCTCCAGCATCCACGTCGGGTAGTCCTGCGTGAGGTAGGTGCCGGTCGTGCGCAGCGCGCCGGCGAGGTAGACGACCGGGCACTTGACGAGGTCGGGCGCGTCGAGGTTCGCGTACAGCGCCGGGTGGGAGAGGATCGCGCGCACGAGCGGCTTGATCTGGAGGCCCGAGCGGCGGTAGGTCGCGGCGAGCGCGCGCACGGTGCCGGCGCTCGGCGGGGTGGCGACAAAGTAGCTCCACAGCTTCGTGACGAGGAACGGCGCGTGGTTGCGGTGCGCCGTGACGAGGTCGAGCACGTCGTCGGGGCCGAGCCGTCCGCGGCGGCCGAGCAGCGTCTTGACGCCGTCGTCGTGCTGGTCGGCGCGGTAGCGGATCGATACGAGGCCGCTCTTGCTCCAGTTCGAGGAGAAGCCGCTCAGCGCGCGCGCCGCCGCGCGCACGTCGCGCTCCGTGTAGCCGGAGCCGAGCGTGAACAGCTCCATCAGCTCGCGCGCGTAGTTCTCGTTCGGCGCGTCCTTCGTCGAGTCGGCGAGCGAGAGGAACAGCTGCATCGCGGGGTCGCGCGTGACGGCGCCCAGCAGCGCGCGGAAGGAGCCGAGCGCGCCGCGCCGCAGCGTGCGGTTCTGCGCGAGCATCAGCGGCGTGTCCTGCTGGGAGGTCGCGAAGTGGTCGTGCCAGATCAGCGTCAGCTTCTCCTGCAGCGGATACGTCGTGCGGACCATGCGGTCGATCCACCACAGGACGTCGTCGCCCCATACGTTGACCGGGTCGAGCCGCCGGCCTCTGACGTGCGGCGCCGGACCGCGCAGGCGCGCGCCGCCGGGCGGCCCGTCCACGACCCAGTCGAGCGTCGCCTCGCGGCCGCGCTGCGCCCACGCGCGTGCCTCGGCCGGCGTCGCGCCGAAGCCGGCACGCCAGCAGAGGCGGCGCACGTGCGCCTCGGTCCAGCTCACCGCGTCACCCGCAGCGTCGTGCGCATGCCGAGCGCCGCGTGGTTCGCGAGGTCGCACACGAGTCGATAGGTGCCGGGCGCGAGCCGCAGACGCAGCGCCGCGCGCCCGCCGGCGCGCACCTTGCCGGTGCGAGCCAGGACGCGCCCGCCGCGCGTCTCGATCACGAGGTCGTGGCCGTCCTGGCCATAGTTGGTGAGGTCGAAGAGGACGACGCCGCGCGGGACGCTGGCGCGGTAGACGGCGTAGCGATACTCGCGCGCACCGACGCCGACCGCGGTCGTCGGGATGCGGTGGCGGGCGGCGGCGGTCGCCGCCGGCGCCAGCGCGGCGAGCAGCGCAGCGCAGGCGAGGACCGTGCCCGTTCGCGAAGCGACCATGTACCCCCATGTATCGCGCCGGGCGCCGAATCCCTTTATGGGGTCGGCGCCCGATGCGTCAGCGCGCAGGCGTGCGCGCAGCGCGGGCCGTCAGCCGGCCAGCTCGACGCGCTCGATCGCCGGCGGGTCGAGCGGACGGTCGCCGGGGCCGGTCTCGACGCCCTCGATCTTGTCGACCGTGTCCATCCCCTCGACGACGCGGCCGAACGCGGTGTGCTTGCCGTCGAGCCACGGCGTCGCCTCGGCGGTGACGATGAAGAACTGCGAGCCGTTCGTGTTCGGGCCCGCGTTCGCCATCGCAAGCGTGCCGCGGATGATCTTGTGCTGGTTGATCTCGTCCTCGAACGTGTAGCCCGGGCCGCCCGTGCCGGTGCCCTGCGGGCAGCCGCCCTGGATCATGAAGTCGGCGATCACGCGATGGAAGACGATCCCGTCGTAGAAGCCCTCGCCCGCAAGTCTCTTGAAGTTCTCGACCGTCTTGGGCGCGTCCTCGTCGAACAGCTCGAGCGCGATCGCGCCGTGCGTGGTGTGCATGGTGGCCTGGGACATCGGTGGCTCCTCGGGTCCGGGTCGCGGGTCGCGCCCCAGCCTACTGACCGACCGCCGCCGCCAGCCGGTCGAGGAACGGCACCTGCGCCGGCAGCAGCTTCTCGCGCGCCGCGGGCAGCGCCAGCCAGGCAGCGCGGTCGACCTCCGGGAACGTCTGCACCCGGCCGGAGCGCGGCGGCCATTCCAGCTCGAAGGCGTTCGAGACGACGGCGTCGGCGTCGAGGTCGCGCTCGAGCGCCCAGGCGACGACGACCTTCCCGCTGCGCAGGCGCACCTCGCCGAGCGCGAGCAGCTGGTCGGCGGGGATGTCGCCGAACACGACGCCCGTCTCCTCGGCCAGCTCGCGCAGCGCCCCGGCGCGCTCGTCCTCGTCCGCGTTCAGCTCGCCCTTCGGGAGGCTCCACGCACCGGCGTCGCGTCTGGCCCAGTACGGACCGCCGGGATGCACGAGCAGCACCTCCAGCCGGCCGGCCGCGGGCCGCCTGAACAGCAGGATCCCCGCGCTGCGCCGCGCCATCGCGCGCGCCGCCCGCTCAGCCGCCGACCGGCTCGAGCCGCAGGCGGTGGCCCGTCCCGTCGACGAGCGCACCGTCGACCTGCGCGACGACGCGCTCGGCCGCGTCGGCCGGCACGTCGAGGAAGGCGAAGCGGTCGAGCATGCGGACGTTGCGGATCGCCTCGCCGTCGAGGCCGGTGGCGGCGGTGATCGCGTGGATCAGATCCTTCGGCTCCAGCCCGTCGGCGCGGCCGCCGGCGAGCACGAGCCGGGTGCGCGCACCGTCGTCGCCGTTGACCGAGGCGTGCGGCTTGGAGTGCCGGCGCGGCTTCGCCTCGACCTTCAGCGCGGCGACCTTCGCGCCCGCCGTCCATGGCGCCATCGGCGTGCCGGTGTGCTGCTCGATCGCCTCGACGTCGCGCTTCTGGCGCGGCTCGAAGAACGTGATCGCGCGGCCCGAGCGCCCGATGCGCCCGGTGCGCCCGATGCGGTGCACGTAGACGTCGGGCGAGGTCGGCACGTCGAAGTTGACGACGTGCGTCACCGAGGAGATGTCGAGCCCGCGCGCGGCGACGTCGGTCGCCACGAGGATCGGCAGCCGCCCGCTCTTGAACGACAGCATCACGCCGTCGCGCGAGCCCTGCGACATGTCGCCGTGCAGCGCCTTGACGTTCATGCCGCGGTCGCGCAGGCGTCTGTAGAGCTGGTCGCAGCGGATCTTCGTGCGCACGAACACGATCGCCTGGTCGGGCCGCTCGGCCTCGAGCACGCGGACCAGAGCGTCGTCCTTCTCACGCGGCGGCGTCTCGAGCGAGAACTGCTCGACCGTGTCGACGGTCAACGTCGCCGCTCTCACCTTCACGAGCACCGGGTCGTAGAGGTAGGTCTCGGCGAGGCGGCGGATCTCCGGCGGCATCGTCGCGCTGAACAGCGCGGTCTGGCGGCTGCCGGGCGTCAGCGCCATGATCTTCTCGACGTCCTCGAGGAAGCCGAGGTCGAGCATCTCGTCGGCCTCGTCGAGCACGACGAAGCGGCAGTCGTGCAGCACCAGCGAGTGGCGCGAGATGAGGTCCTTGACGCGTCCGACCGTGCCGACGACGATGTGGCCGCCCGCGCGCAGCTGCGCCTGCTGGGAGCGGATCGGCGCGCCGCCGAAGACGGCGACGACGTCGACGCCCTTGCGCGCACCGTAGGCGCGCAGCGCCTGCGTGACCTGGATGCACAGCTCGCGCGTCGGCGTGAGCACCAGCCCTTGAACCTCATGCACCGCCGGATCGACGTACTCGATCAGCGGCAGCCCGAACGCCGCCGTCTTGCCCGAGCCGGTCTGCGCCTGGCCGATCACGTCGGCGCCCGTGAGCAGCGGCGGGATCGCCTGCTCCTGGATCGGGCTGGGCGATTCGTAGCCGACGTCGTGCAGCGCGTCGAGGAGTGAGGCGGAGAGGCCAAGCTCGGCGAAGGTGGTCACGTCGGCTGAGACTAGTCGGAAGCGCGCCGAAAGGTCGCGCGGGCGGACGATCTCCGGTGCCGCATCAGGCTGCGGGCAGCTCCGTCGCCCGCAGCGACGGGAGCCAAGTCGCCGCAGCGAGCGCCTCCGCCTTCAGCAGCGCACGATGATCGGCTGCGACGAGCGGGACGCGTCGAGAGAGCGCGAGTGCGATCTCGTGCACCGATTCGCCGGGCGCCGGCGTGCTCACCTCGTCCCGGCGACCGCAGACGAAGACGATGTCGAGGTGGCCGTTGTTCTCCTTCTGGCGCAGCGGGACCCCGCTCTCCATCTCGGCGAACACCGGCCACCACCGCTCGACGACGAGGTCGGCGGAGCGCAGCGCGGCCTCGAGCTGAGTCCAAGCCTGCTCGCCGCGGTGGTGGAACGTGAACGCAAGCCGCCCATCGGGCTTCAGCGTTCGGGTCGCTTCGCCGAGGACCCCGCCCAGGACCTCCACGTAGAAGGCACCGTCGCGGTCACGGTGGAGGTTGAGCACGGCCTCCCGCCGATCGTCGACGTGCTCGGCGCGGAAGCTCGGGTGGTCCGAGCCGACCGCCTCGCGGAGCCAGACATAGAAGTAGTCGGACAGCTCCGAGTACATGACGTTGTCCGCATACGGCGGATCGGTGATCACGAGGTCGACCGCTCCGTCAGGAATCTGCTGGAGGCGCTCGGAGGACTGGTTCAGCAGCAGCAGGTCGGCGTCTCCGGCGACGAGCTCCTGGAAGCTCGTCGCCGGCCGGGCGGCGAGCCGCTCGCCGGCGATCGGGACCTTGTGCGCGCGATCGCCCGTGTAGCGACGCTCGACCGGAGCGGCGGCCCATCGACGCGCGCGGAGCAGACGCTCTCTGTAGAGCGTGGAGAATCCGCCCGAGGAGCGATGGACGCCCCACAGGTTCGCCTCGAGCGGGTCCTTGACCGGAATGAAGGCGTGATGAGCGAAGACATGCCGCACGGCCCCGGTCCCGAGCCCCTTCGCCCCGCAGAACATCGAGTTGAGCTCGAGCGACGCGGAGGCGAGCAGCGTGAGCAGCTCGCGGCTCGCCTCGTCTCCGATCCGGCCGAGGGCGTCGAACAGGAGGCTCAAGCTGCTGAGCTGACGCGCGTTGAACATCTGCCACCAGGCGCGATAGCCGTACTTGCGCATCTGATCCGTGTTGCGACCGGGAGGGATCTCCGATTGTGGGATGCGCAGCGTGCCGAAGCGAGCCGCTACGTCCCGTTCGATCGCCGCGAAGCGGACGAGATCGTCGGCCGAGGGAGACTGATGGCGCTTCCCGCAGGCGTCGCACCACACGGTGAGCATCCGCATGCGATGGCCGGGTGGCCCCGCGGTCCCCGCCAGCGCGTCGAGGATCCGCCCCTCGTGACCGCACCTGCAACGGTAGTTCGTCTTCCGCGAGCGCGCCTCGGCCGGGACGAACGCATGCTCGCAGCGCGGGCACGCGACGCGCGCGTGCACCTGCTCCACCCACCATGGGTTGCCGCACTCCGGACAGTCCACGACGCCTGCGCCCTTCGTGGCCATGTCCGCCATCACGACGTGGGTCGGGTGCAGGTCCGCCAAGTCGCCGCACTCCTCGCACGGGACCTGCTTGATCCACGAGGTGTACTGGGCGGTCGCCTCGGCGTCGCATCCTTCGCAGCGCGTCCGGTGCATGCGCAGCACCGGATCCGCCACCTCGGATGCGAGCTGCTCGAAGGCGTCTGCCAGCGCCGAGCCGTCCACGGCCCGCATCGCCTGCGACACGAGGAACCAGGCCACCGGGTTGAGGTCGCATCCGACGACCTTCGCCCCGAGTCGCAGGCACTCGCCGACCGTCGTCCCACCCCCCATGAAGGGATCGAGGACGATCACGTCGTGGAAGTCGTGCCGCTCGTAGTACGCCTCCATCACGTCGGCATCGGGAGGCAGGAGCAGGTCGAGCGCGATCCCGCGGAAGACGGAGCCCGTGCGCCGGGCCCACCACTTGTGGAGGTAGTACGGCGGCCGGTAGATGTTCTTGCGATGCGCCTCGATGCGGCTCATCGCAGACAGCTCGACGTAGGGCGTCTGGCGCGTCATCGACCGCCCGAACCCTAGTTCGCGCCGCGGTCATCCTCCCCGGCGAGCACAACCGCTCCGCCTCAGATGGTCAGCTTGAAGCGACCGCGTGCCTGGGTCTGCTCGGCGCGTCGAGCGACAGCCGGAAAGGGATCCCGGACCACGGGCGGATCCGTCTCGAGCATGACGTCGCCGGCGGCGCGGTAGAGCGCGTACCGGCTCGCCGGCCGCTCCAGCCTTGCCGGGTGGGTGCGCTCGACGGTCGCGACTCGCCGCAACGCGTGGTGGTCGAGGTCTGCGCGGCGATGGATCAGCGTTGCGACCCCGTCGAGCTCTCTCCAGCCGAGCGGATTGGCGAATACGAGCATCGGACGCTCTCGATCCAGTCCGTCGCCGAACGAGCCGAGGCCGATCGTCTTCCTGCGGATGCCGGTCCTCTCCTCGTACAGCGCGACGTCCTCGTTGAGCACGCCGCCGTCGCACAGGGCCATCGCCGTCACGCGGCATCGACCGTGCCCTGCGTCCTCCAGGCAGACGAACAGGTAGAAGCCGGGCAGCGTGATGCGCTCCCGGTCATGGAAGACCGAGATCGTGCGGCTGGGCGGCGTGCTGTTGTAGTCGACGCCACCGGGGCGTGCGATACGGCCGGTGGGCGAGCGCTGGAGCTTCTTGACCTCGATCCCCACCGCCTCGGCCGTGGTCAGCTCGCCTCCTGCGCGACGGATCTCCCGCACGCCCGCGGGCGCGGCGACGACCATGTCGGGGCTGATGAGCGGGCCGGTAGCCGGGACGACGACCGCCTCGTCGCCGAGGCGCTCGCCAAGCCGCTGCGCGAGATGCTCGTCGAGCGGATCGTCCTGCGTGCTGAGCTTGTCGCGCAGCCGGAACGGCACAGGCGAGCCAGCCGGATCGAACAGCTCGGCTCGCAGCGCATGGAAGGCGGCAACCGCGACATCGGCCGCAGCGCGCCCGCCCGGGCCGTCGGAGGCTCTGCCGCTCACGCCCGGGGGTCGAGCAGCAGCTTGCCGGTCGTGCGGCGCGCGGCGAGGTCGGTCTGCGCGCGGGCCGCTTCGCCGAGCGGGTAGGTCGCGCCGACGACGGCTCTCAGCTCGCCGCGCGCGGCGCGCGCGAAGAGGTCGGCGAGCGGCTCCTCGACCATGTCGCGGCGGCCCATGCAGTGCATGAACCAGAAGCCGACGATCGCGCGGCTCTTGCGCATCAGCGCGCCGGTGCGCACGTCGTTCTGCTCGCGCGAGGCGATCCCGTAGGCGACGATCCGCCCGAACGGCGCGAGCGCCTCCAGGCACGCGTCGAAGACCGCGCCGCCGGCCATCTCGAAGACGGCGTCGACGGGCCGCCCGCCGTTCGCCTCGACGATCCGCTCGGTCATCCCCGCGGGCGCGGCGTCGATCGCGGCGTCCGCGCCCAGCGACAGCGTCAGCGTGCGCTTCTCCTCCGTCGAGGCGACCGCGATCACGCGCCCCGCGCCGAGCTGGTGGCCGAGCTGCACCGCGAGCGAGCCGACGCCGCCGGCGGCTGCGATCACCACGACCGACTCCCCGGGCGCCACCCGCGCGCACGTCTTGTAGAGGTGCCAGGCGGTGAGGCCCTGCACCAGCAGCGCGAGTGCGGTGCCGTCGTCGACGCCGTCGGGGATCGGGAAGACGAGCGCCTCCGGCACCGCGACCTGCTCGGCGTAGCCGCCGCTGCCGGTCAGCGCGATCACGCGCTCGCCCGTGTCGGCCCGCACGCCCGCGACCTCGGTGCCGGGGATCAGCGGCAGCCTCGCTCTCGCGAGGTAGGAGTTCTCGCGCTGGTGCGTGTCGGCGAAGTTCATGCCGGCCCTGCTGACCTCGATCAGCACCTCGCCCGGGCCGGGCGTCGGCGCCGGCAGCTCGACGAGTCTCAGCACCTCGGGCCCGCCGAACTCCTGTTGCTGGATCGCGCGCATCGCTCGGCAGGCTACCCAACGCCGCTCGGCGCGCCGCCGGTACGCTGTCGCGCCGGGGCCTCGGCCCCGCCCGTTCTGCACCCGACCGGAAAGACGCCCACCACGATGTCGCTCACCGTCGTCGGCTCGATCGCGTTCGACGCCGTCTCCACGCCGTTCGGCAGCCGCGAGCGGATGCTCGGCGGCTCCGCGGTCCACTTCTCGCTCGCCTCGTCGTTCTTCACCGACGTGCGCGTCGTGGGCCCCGTCGGCGACGACTTCGGCGACGACGAGTACGGCGTCCTGCACGGGCGCAGCGTCATCACCGACGACATCGAGCACGTCGCCGGCGGCGAGACGTTCTTCTGGCGCGGCCACTACGAGTACGACCTCAACACCGCACACACCGACGACACGCGCCTGAACGTCTTCGGCGACTTCGCGCCGAAGCTCTCGGACGCCTCGCGCGAGTGCGACGTGCTGTTCCTCGCGAACATCCAGCCGGACCTGCAGCGCGAGGTGCGCGAGCAGTGCTCGGGCGCGAAGTTCGTCGCGCTCGACTCGATGAACCTGTGGATCGAGACCGCGCGCGACTCATTGCTCAAGACGATCGAGCAGGTCGACTGCGTGCTGCTCAACGACGCCGAGATCCGGCAGCTCACGCGCAAGCCGAACCTCGTGCAGGCCGCGCGCGAGATCCGCGCGCTCGGCCCGAAGGTCGTCGTCGCCAAGCAGGGCGAGTACGGCGCCGCGCTGCTGACCGACGAGGGCTTCTTCGGCCTGCCGGCGTTCCCGCTGGAGACGGTGCTCGATCCGACCGGCGCCGGCGACTCGTTCGCGGGCGGCTTCGTCGGCTGCATCGCCGCGCACGGCGGCGAGGACCTCTCGCACCAGACGCTGCGCCGCGCGATGGCCTACGGCACCGCGATCGCCTCCTACAACGTCGAGGAGTTCGGCACCGAGCGCGTGCGCCGTCTCACGCGCGAGGAGATCGTCGCGCGCGTCGGCGAGCTCGCGCAGATCACCCAGTTCGCCGATGCGCCGCTGGCGCTGCGGGCGTAGCGCACCGACACAAGGGTGACAGCGCCCCGCGCGGGCGAGTAGCATCGGCAGCGTGGAGTGGACGGGCTTCCTGTTCCTCATGCTCGCGCTGAAGATCCCGCTCGGGATGCTGCTCTACCTCGTCTGGTGGGCGGTCAGACAGACGCCCGAGGAGGAGCACCAGCCGCACGGCGACGGCGACGGCGGCTCGCGCGTGCACCGGCGCCCGCGCCATCCGTTCCCGCGCCTCCCGCGCCGCGGCCCGCACGGCGACCCGGCACCCGTCCCGCCTGCGCGCGTGCGCACGACGGTCGCTCGCGCACGCACGCCCGAGCGCTGAGCGCGGCCGCCGCCCGCACGCAGATCCGGCGCGGCTGGCACACTTCGCGCCCATGACGACGCCGCCGACCTCGGTGCTGTCCGACGGCACGATCCTCGAGCTGGTCGAGGCGGGCCGCATCAGAATCGACCCGTGGGACGCGTCGCTCGTGCAGCCGGCGAGCGTCGACCTGCGCCTCGGCGACACGTTCCGCGTCTTCCACAACCACCGCATCAGCTCGATCGACCTGCGCGAGCCGCCCGGCAACCTCACCGAGGAGGTGCGGATACCGGAGGGCGAGGCGTTCGTGATCCACCCCGGCGAGTTCTGCCTCGGGCGCACGCTCGAGTGGGTCGAGCTGCCCGACGACGTCGTTGCTCGGATCGAGGGCAAGTCCTCGCTCGGCCGCCTCGGCCTGATCGTGCACGCGACCGCCGGCTTCTGCGATCCGGGCTGGAAGGGCACGCTGACGCTCGAGCTCAACAACCTGACGCGCGTCCCGATCAAGCTCTCCCCCGGGCTGCTGATCGCGCAGCTCTCGTTCATGACGCTCGACCGCCCGGCGCGGCGACCCTACGGCAGCCCCGAGCTGGGCTCGCACTATCAGGGCCAGCGCGAGGCGACCGAGAGCCGCTACGGATCCTCGCCGACCTCCGGCTGATTCGGTAGGCTCGCCCGCGATGCTCCCCCTGATCGCAGCCGCGGCCGACGCCGGCTCGAAGACCGCCTTCTACGTCGCGGGCGGCGCGCTCGCGTGCTGGGCGGTGCTGATCGGCGTGATCGGCATCACGAGCCCGTCGTTCCCGAGAAGCGCGGGCGCGGCGCGCGGCGTGATGCTTCTCAGCGGACTGCTGATGGCCACCGCGATGGCGACGGCCGTCATCGTCTCCTCCTGAGACGCCCGCGTCTTCACGAGCCTGAGATCGGCCGACGACGCCGATCCGGTAGAACAGGTGTGAGACCGAGAGACAGCCAGGGAGATCCCATGAGCACCGAGACCGCAGGGAACGGAGTGTCCGAGGGTGGCGTAGCCACGGCCGCAGCGACGCTGTCGGTGACGGACAACCGCACGGGCCGCCGCTACGAGCTCCCGATCACCGACGGGACCATCCGCAGCATCGACCTGCGCCAGATCAGAGTCGACGACGAGGACTTCGGGCTGATGGCGTACGACCCGGCGTTCATGAACACCGCGTCGTGTCGCTCGTCGGTCACGTTCATCGACGGCGAGCGGGGGATCCTCGAGTACCGCGGCTACCCGATCGAGCAGCTCGCCGAGCAGTCCTCCTACCTCGAGGTCGCCTACCTGCTGATCCACGGCGAGCTGCCGACGCAGCCGCAGCTCGACGCCTGGACGCACGAGATCACGATCCACACGTTCGTGCACGAGAACGTCAAGGAGTTCATGCAGGGCTTCCGCTACGACGCCCACCCGATGGGGATGCTGCTCGCCTCCGTCGGCGCGCTCTCGACGTTCTATCCCGAGGCGAACCAGATCAAGAACGCGCAGGTGCGCTACGAGCAGATCATCCGGCTGCTCGCGAAGATGCCGACGCTCGCCGCGTTCGCCTACCGCCACAACCGCGGGATGCCGTACGTCTATCCGGACAACGACCTCTCCTACGCCGGCAACTTCCTCGGCATGCTGTTCAAGATCGCCGAGCTGAAGTACCAGCCGGATCCGCGCATCGAGAGAGCGCTCGACGTGCTCTTCATCCTCCACGCCGACCACGAGCAGAACTGCTCGACGAGCGCGGTTCGCGGCGTCGGCTCCTCGCAGGTCGACCCCTACTCTGCGCTCGCCGCCGGCATCGGCGCGCTCTACGGCCCGCTGCACGGCGGCGCGAACGAGCAGGTGCTGCGGATGCTGCACCGCATCGAACGCAGCGAGAACATCCCCGCCTTCATCGCGGGCGTCAAGAGAGGCGACGAGCGGCTGATGGGCTTCGGCCACCGCGTCTACAAGAACTACGACCCGCGCGCGCGGATCATCAAGCGAGCGGCCCAGGACGTCTTCGACGTGATGGGCACGAACCCGCTGCTCGACATCGCCCTGGAGCTGGAGAAGATCGCGCTCGAGGACGACTACTTCGTCTCGCGCAAGCTCTACCCGAACGTCGACTTCTACTCCGGCCTGATCTACGAGGCGCTCGGGATGCCGGTCGAGATGTTCCCGGTGCTGTTCGCGATCGGCCGCACGAGCGGCTGGATCGCGCAGTGGCTGGAGATGATCGAAGACGACGAGCAGAAGATCGCCCGCCCGCGCCAGATCTACACCGGCGCGCGCACGCGCGAGTACGTCCCGATCGGGGCGCGCTCCTAACCGGAGCGCGCGCGCCGGGGACGCGCCGCGCAGGCGCGCCCCCGGACGCGGGTCGGGTCAGAAGGCGCCGAGGCCGCTGGGCGTGCCGAGGCCGCTCGGCCCGTCGTAGCCAGCGCCGGCGACGCACATGAGCGTCGTGCAGCTGCCGGTCGAGCCGGCGGCGACGTCGTGCAGCGCCGCGGTGTGGGCGTAGGCGAGCGATGCCGGGTACGGCGTGCTCGCGGCGTTGCCGGCGAGCGCGTAGGTCCCCGCCACAAGCGGCGAGGAGAGGCTCGTGCCGCCGACCTGGAACCAGCCGGCCTGGCCGTTGTAGCGCGTCGTGTCATAGACGGCGGCGCCGGTGCTCGGGTCGGCGTCGGCGGCGACGTCGGCGACGCCGCGCTTCGTGCCGCAGCCGCTCGCCGCCCAGTTCGCGAGGCTCGTCTGCCACGCCTGCGCCGTCAGGTAGCTGCTGCAGCCGCTGCCGCCGTCGGCCCACGCCGTCTCGTCCGCCCAGTTGCCGCCGGCGTCGAGCGTCAGCGTCGTGCCGCCGACCGCGACGACGTAGGGCGAGGCAGCCGGGAAGCCGAACGAGCCGTAGCCGTTGTCGCCGGCGGCGACGGTGATCGCGACGCCGGGGTGCTTGTAGGCGGTGTCGGTCTTCTCGCCGGAGAACTCGGAGCCGCCGTAGCTGTTGGAGATCTCGTTCGCGCCGAGCTTCGCGGCCTCGTTGACCGCAGCCTCCAGGTTGGTGAGGCTCGCGGAGCTCGCCTCGACGAGCAGGACCTTGCAGTTCGGGCAGATCCCGTGCGCGACCTCGACGTCGAGCGCGATCTCGAGCGACCAGCCTGCGTTGGCGCGCGGGTAGCTGCGTGTCTGGCCGTACTGGTTGACCTTCTGGAAGCACGGGTTCGCGCTGGTGCACTGCGGCAGCCCGAACTGGGCGCTGTAGGCGTTGAGGTCGGAGGCGATCGACGGGTCGTCGTAGGCGTCGACGATCGCGATCGTCTGTCTCGTGGCCGCGTTCGCCGGCAGGCCGTAGGCGCTGCGGAACTGCGCCGGGCCGTATCCGCTCGGGGCGACGGCGGTGGCGGGCGTCCCCTTGCCGTCGGTGACGACGTCGGCGGAGCAGTGCGCGACGCCGAGAACGGTCGCGTCGCTGCAGACCGCGCGGTGCGGGCGCGGGCGCCAGTGGGCGCCGGCCGACGCCGGCAGCATGAGCACGGCGAGCGCCGTGACGATGGTGAGCAGGAGCCTAGCGCGCATGAGGGTCGATCCTTTCCGTGGAGCTTCGGCGCAGCGGCGCGGCACTTTATCGGCACAAGGCACCGCGAAAGTTAGGATCGTGTGCGTGAGCGCCAGCTACCGACTGCTCGTGCGCGAGGGCCCGCGCGTCAGACGCGCGCGCTTCCGGTCGCTCGAGCAGGCGCTGCACGCGCTCGACGCGCGTGTCGCGAAGCTGGCCGAGGACTCCCGGCGCGAGGCGATCGACGTGCGCGTGCGCCGCTTCGAGCCGGTCGCCCAGGTCGTCGCGCGCGCCGAGCTGAGCGGACCGCAGCGCATCTTCCCGCGCCTGCGCGCGGGGATCGACGTGCGCGGCGACGGCTCCGCCGAGGCGTGGACCGGCCGCGCGCGCCGGCAGGTGGTCTCGCAGCAGGACGGCGAGTCCGCCCCTGCCGCGCTGCGCCGCGCGCTGCTGGCGCGACCGCCGGACGGGTAGACCAATCATCATTTCGGTGTTATGGTTTACTCGGATCGGACTCTCACCCTACGGGTGTGAGTGACACGAGGTTAGGGGGACGTCATGCGCATGCGCGCCCGTTGCGCGCTCGCCGCCCTGCTCGTCTGCGGCTCGCTGGCCGGGGCGGTGGGATCGGCGCACGCAAACAGACTCGAAGTCAGTTCACTCCAGTTCAGAATGACGTGGGGCAGGGTGTTCCGGCTCTCCGACACGGGCGGGACGGTGGAATGCGTGGTGACGCTCACAGGCTCGTTCCACTCCCGCAGCTTTCCGAAGGTCACGAGTGTGCTAATCGGCTTGATCACTGGCGCCACGATCCAGGAATGCAGCGGCGGCAGCGCCGGCTTCCTAGCGGAAACGCTGCCGTGGCACGTGCAGTACGAAGGCTTCTCCGGCACGCTACCCAACATAGAACTGTTCAGGATCCAGATAACGGAAGCGGGCATATCGTTGAGGACGGGATTTGTCTTCACATGCCTAGCGCGGGCGTCCGCGACCAATCCGCTCAAGATGACTGTCGGGCTCGGAACGGAAAACAGACTGACCGCGGTGAGGCTCGTCGAAGCGGCGATACCGTACAGGGAATCGACGAGCTGCACGGGACTCAATCTGGTCCCGGTCAGACAAGGCACCGGCGAATTCTTCGAACTCTTCGGAAACCGGATGAGGCTCTTCCTAATATGACGTGCGGGCCGGCGATCAGCGCAGCCGCGGCTGGGTGAGCTGCGCCGCGTACGGCCCGCGCCCGGCGAGGCAGTGCGCGCCGCAGCGCGCGGCGAGCGACAGCGCGTCCGAGAGCTCCATGCCGGACGCGAGGCCGTACGACATGCCTGCGGCGAACGAGTCGCCGCAGCCGTAGGCGTCGACAGGCGGGCCGGGCGGCGGCGCGGCCCGCCAGTCGCCGCCGGCGCCGTCGGCGCCCTGCCAGCGCCCGCCGCGCGCGCCGTCGGTGAGGACCGTCACGCGCGGCGCCGGCAGCGACGCCAGGCCGACGCGCTCCTTCTCGTCGCGGCCGCTGGCGACGAGCACGTCCGCTGCGACGCCGCCGGCGAGCAGCGCGTCGGCGGCGCGCGCGGTCGCGACCAGCACGCGGGCGGCGCGCGCCGCGCGCGCGGCGTCGCCGTCGCCGCCGGTCAGGTAGACGCCGTCGAGCGTGGCCAGCCGCGCCCACGGCAGCGGGTCCTCGCCGTGCGGCACGAGCCGCTCGCCGAGCACCGTGATCGTGCGCTCGGCGCCGGCGTCGAGCTGCGTGAAGGCGCGCCGCTGCGAACGCGCGCGCACGGCCGCGTGCAGCTCCAGGCCGTGCACGTCGCGCAGCTCGGCGGCGGCGCGGCGCGCGCGCTCGTCGTCGCCGAGCGCAGTCAGGAACAGCGCCGCGCCGGCGAGCTTGCGCAGCTGCACCGCGGCGACCGCTCCGCCGCCGGCCGCCATCTCGAAGTGCCCGCTCGCGGTCACGATCTCGCCGGCTGCCGGCGCGTGGTCGACGACGGCGAAGTCGAGCCACTCGACGTGCCCGACGACGCCGACCCGCACGTCCGCGGGACCGCTCACAGCACGAGCGTCGCGCCGTGGCGACGCAGCCAGCCGGCGTGCGCGCGGTAGTCGGGGCAGCGTCCGGCCAGCAGCTCCCAGAAGCGCGGCGAGTGGTCCATCACCTCGAGGTGGCAGACCTCGTGCCAGACGACGTAGTCGAGCACCGGCGCGGGCGCGAGCAGCAGCCGCCAGTTGAACGACATCGCGCCGCTCGCCGAGCAGCTCGCCCAGCGCGTGCGCTGCCCGCGGATCGTGAGGCCGCTGTAGTGCGTCCCGGCCGCGGCGGTCGCGGCGTCCAGGCGCGGCGCGATCTCGGCGCGGGCCTGGCGGCGGAACCAGCGCTCGAGCGCGGGGCGGTGGTCTCCGGCGCCGGGGACCAGCAGCGTCGCGGCGCGGCGGTGCGCGCGCGTGCGGCCCGGCTCGAACACGAGCAGGAGCGTCTCGCCGAGGTACGGCACGCTCGCGCCGCGCGCGGCCACCGCGGCGCGCGTGCGGGCGAGCTCCGCCATGCGGCGCTCGATCCAGGGCCCCAGCTCGCGGATCGCCGCCGCCGCCTCGCGTTCGGCGGCGCGCCGCGGCAGCACGACCTCCACCCCGTGCGCAGGGTCGACGCGCACGCGCACGCGCCGCGCGCGGTCCGAGCGCCGCACGCGGTAGTCGAACGCCGGTTCGGGCCCATCGCGCATCGGCGTCAGGGTACGCCGCCGCGCGGTCGGGGCGCTGCGCAGAGGTCCGATCCTGATGCCGGATTCTGGTATTGCTTGGCCATGACAAGCCGCGCTCTGGGGGAGCGCGCGGCGAACGCCGATCGGGAGCCCGAGCCGCGCCGGCTGCGCGCAGGCGCCGCGAGCGTCGGCGGCGTGCTGCGCGCGCACGAGCACCGCACCGCCGCCGCGCTGCTCGCGCTGCTCGTGCTCGTCTACCTGTGGCCGGTGCTGGTCGGCGGCGACGTGCTGAGCCCCGGGTCGCTGCTCTGGAGCTTCCCGCCGTGGAGCGCCTCGATGCCAGCCGCCCGCGCGCACTTCTACAACCAGCTCCTGAGCGACGTGCCGACGTCCTACTACCCGTGGGACGCGCTCGCCCGCAGCATGCTGCGCAGCGGCACGTTCCCGGCCTGGAACCCGCACGCGTTCGCGGGGACGCCCTTCTTCGCCAACCTGTCGGTCGCGTGGCTCGGGCCGTTCAGCCTGCCGCTGTGGATCCTGCCGCTGAACTACGCGCTCGGCCTCAGCGCCGCGCTGAAGCTGTGGGTCGCGGCGTTCGGGACCTACCTGCTCGTGCGCGAGCTGCGACTCGGCTTCTGGCCCGGCCTGCTCGCCGGCACGAGCTTCGCGCTGTGCGCGTTCGACGTCGTGTGGCTCACGCATCAGGCGCACGTCGCGGTCGCGGTGCTGCTGCCGTGGCTCGTGTGGCTCGCCGAGCGCATCGTCCGCCGGGGCGGCCGCGCGGAGGGGGTCGCGCTCGCGCTCGTCGTCGCCGCGGCGCTCGGCGGCGGCCACCCCGGCACCCAGGTGCACGTGCTGGCCGGCACGGTCCTCTACGCGCTCGTGCGCAGCGCGACCGTGAGCGGCATCCCGCGCGGCGAGCGGCTCGTGCGCCTGGCGACCGTCGCCGGCGGGATCGCGGTCGGGGCGCTGCTGATGGCGGTCGTGCTCGTGCCCGGCGAGCGCGCGGCGCTCGGCACGGTCGGGGAAGCGGCGCGACGCAACGGCGGCGTCGGGTCATCGCTGGACGTGCTGCCGCTCAGGTCGCTGCTGGCTGCGGCCTTCCCGGACTGGTGGGGACGTCCGAGCGAGGGGCTGATCGCGGGACCGGCCAACTACAACGAGCGGGCGTTCTACGCCGGGACGGTGGCGCTGTTGTTCGCGGCGATGGCGCTCGTCTCGCCCGGCGGCCGGCGCCGCAAGGCGCCGTTCCTGCCGCTCGCGGCGCTCGGCCTCGCGGTCCCGCTCGGCGCGCCGCTGGTCCGCTCGTTCGTCGTGGGATTGCCGGGCTTCGACCGCGTGCTCGACCAGCGGCTGCTGCTGTGGCTCGCGTTCGCGGTCGCGGTGCTCGGCGCGTTCGGCCTCGACGCGGCGCTGCGAGCCCCGCGGCGGCAGCTGCGAGCGTGGGTGGTCGTCGCCGTGGCGCTCGCCGGCGGCGCCGTGGCGATCCACGCGATCGCGCTCGCGCCCGGCGACGTCGCCGGCGCGTTTCGCCACCTGACCGACCGCTTCGCCGGGACGACCCCGGGCGCGCTCGCGCTGGCGAGCGTCGTGCGAGCGCTCGCGCTCGTCGCCGGCGTCGCGCTCGCGCTCGCGCTGCTGCGCGCGCAGCCGCGTCACCCGTGGCTGGCCGGGGGCCTCGTCGCGCTGCTCGCGGCGCTCGACATGCTGGCGTTCGCGCACGGGTACCAGCCGATGGGGCCGAGCGCGATCGTGCTGCCGCCGCGCACGCCGGCGATCGTGTACCTGCAGCGGCATGCCGGCGAGCAGCGCATAGCCGGCCTCGGGCCGGCGCTGACCAGCGACTGGTCGACGCTCTACGGGCTGCGCGACGCGCGCGGCTACGACGCGCCCCAGCCCGACGAGCGCTTCTACCGGCTGTGGACGGTCCTCAGCGAAGAACAGGTCGCGTGGAAGCCGTTCGAGATCTCGGCCCTCTCGCCCGCGGGCCTGCGCGTGCTCGGGGTGCTCGGGGTCCGCTACGTGGTGACCGACCCGGGCGCGACGCTGCCGGCCGAAGCCGACCTGCGCCCGCTCTCGACCGCCTACCGCGGCCGCGACGCGACCGTGTTCGCCAACGCGCTCGCCGCGCCGCGCGCGCTCGTCGCGCGGCGCGTGCGCCTCGCCGGCAGCGCGATCGGCGCGGTGCAGGCCGCCGCGGCCGCCGGCTTCGATCCGCGGCGCGACGCGATCGTGCCGCGCGGCGCGTTCGGCCCGCACCCGCCGGCCGGCGCTCCCGGCGGCTCCGCGCGCGTCGTCGCGGAGGCGGACGCGCGCGTCGTGCTCGACGCGACGCTGACGCGCCGCGGGCTGGTCGTGCTCGACGACGCGTGGGCGCCGGGGTGGTCGGTCGCGGTCGACGGCCGGCCGGCACGCGCGCTGCAGGCGGACGTCGTGATGCGGGGCGTGGTCGTCCCGGCCGGCAGGCACCGGATCGTCTGGAGCTACCGCGTCCCGGGCCTGCAGCTGGGCGCGGCGCTGAGCGCCCTGGGCCTGCTCCTGCTGCTCGGCTGGGCCGGCACGCTGCGCGCCCGCAGGCGCCGCTCCGTGCGATGATCGCGGTCGTGGATGAGCGCTGGCGCGTCGAGCTGCCGCCCGCGGTGCGGCCGCCGTTGGAGGTGTTCGTCAACGGCGTGCCGCAGCAGGAGGGCGCCGACTACGAGCTGGCGCCCGACGGCCGCGCGCTGCTGTTCTCGCGCGAGCTGGTCCAGGAGGGCAGACTCGGCTTCTGGCGCTGGTTCCTCGGCGCCTGGGGGATCGGCACCTACCGCCGCAACGACGAGGTCGACGTGCGCTACACGCGCGCGGGCCGCACGCTCGTGGCGCAAGGCCTGGCGAGCCGCCGAGAAGACGCGTAGCGGAGCGCGGCTGCGGGAACGTTGCCGGAATCTGTCAATCCGGAAAGCAGGGGGATAGGGAGATGGACCGACGCGCACGCTGGTCGTCCGCGCTGCTGCTCGCGCTGCTGCTCACCGCCTTCGCCGCGCCGCTGGCGCGCGCCGAGCTGCCGGTGATCTACTCGTTCCCGGTCGGTCTCGCGGCCGGGCTGGCCGACCCGACGGGCGACCCGCCCGGCGCGAACGACTTCGACTGCCGCCCGAGCGCCGCGCACCCGCGGCCGGTCGTGCTCGTGCACGGGACCTTCGAGAACAGAGTCGACAACTGGAACGCGCTCTCGCCGTTGCTCAAGAACGCCGGCTACTGCGTCTTCGCGCTCAACTACGGCGGGACGACGCCGTCGAATCCGATACAGGGCACGGGCCCGATCGCGGCCTCTGCCGAACAGCTCGCGAGCTTCGTGAACGAGGTGCTCGCCGCGACCGCCGCCAGCCAGGTCGACCTCGTCGGCCACTCGCAGGGCGGGATGATGCCGCGGTACTACCTGAAGTTCCTCGGCGGCGCCGCGACGGTGCACGCGCTGATCGGCCTCTCGCCGTCCAACCACGGCACCACGCTCGACGGCCTCGGCCTGCTCGCGGAGGCGATCCCCGGCGCGACCGGATTCATCGCCAGCGGCTGCCCGGCGTGCAGCGAACAGCTCGTCGGCTCGCCGTTCCTGACGAACCTCAACAGCGGCGGCGACACCGTCGCCGGGCCGACCTACACGGTCGTCACGACCATCCACGACGAGGTCGTCACGCCCTACACGTCCGCCTTCCTGAGCGGCCCGTCGGTCACGAACGTCACGGTCCAGGACGGCTGCCCGATCGACCTCGTCGACCACGTCGCGATCCCCTACGACCGCCGCGCGCTCGGCTACGTGCTGAACGCGCTCGACCCCGCGCACGCGGTGCCGCCGCCGTGCGACCCGGCGCTCCCGGGGGTGGGCGGCTGAGCCGCGCTCAGAGCGCCGCGCCGAGCGCCGGCTCGCCGCCGGCGCGGCGCTCCCACGGGCGCTGGAGCCGCAGCGCGGAGAGGATCGCGCGCGTCGCGGGCGAGCGGTTGAGCGTGTAGAAGTGGACGCCGGGCGCGCCGCGCGCGAGCAGCTCGGCGCACTGGAGCGTCGCGTAGGCGACGCCGAGGTCCACGACCGCCGCCGGGTCGTCGCGGCGCGCGTCGAGCGCGTCCAGCAGCGGCGCCGGTATCGTCGCACCGCACAGCGACGTGAAGCGCTTTATCTGCTCCGCGTTCGTGATCGGCATGATGCCCGGCACGATCGGCACGTCGATGCCGGCGGCGCGCGCCTCCTCGACGAAGCGGAAGTACGCCTCGTTGTCGAAGAATAGCTGCGTGATGAGGACCTTCACGCCCGCCTCGACCTTCGCGCGCAGGTGCCGCAGGTCGGCCTCGCGGTCGGGCGCCTCCGGGTGCACCTCCGGATAGCAGGCGCCGACGAGGCAGAAGTCGTACTCGCTCGCCGCGAGCGCCGCCAGCTCGCTCGCGTGGCTGAGGCCGCCCGCGGTCGGCACGAACTCGGTCTCCCCGCGCGGCGGGTCGCCGCGCAGCGTGAGCACGTTGTCGATGCCGGCGTCGCGCATCTGGTCGAGCGCGCCGCGCAGGTCGTCGACCGTCGCGCCGACGCAGGTGAAGTGCGCCATCGCCTCGAGGCCGTGCGTCGCGCGGATGTTGCGCACGATCTCGATCGTCTTCTCGCGGGTCGAGCCGCCCGCGCCCCACGTGACCGACACGAACGCCGGCTCCAGCGCGCGCAGCGCGGAGAGCGCCTCGTAGAGGTTGCGCTCCCCCTCCTCGGTCTTCGGCGGGAAGAACTCGAACGAGAAGACCGGGTCCCCGTCGGCGGCGATGATCTCGTCGATCCGCATCGCAGGCAGTCTAGCTGGGCGCCCCGGGGCGCCTCGCAGTGTCGACCCACTTGCTCACGGTCGTGGATCCCCATTCGACCGCTTCCGCCCGGCGGACGAAGCCCCAGCTCCTGAGCGCGTCGTACACGCCCTGTTCGGCCTGCGGCAGGTACAGCGTGCTGCCGCCCGCCCTGCGCAGGTCGTCGACGACCGTGCGCAGGCGCTCGCGGTTCGGCATCGAGTAGAGCCCCGTGTAGCGCGCGACGTCCTGCACGCCGAAGCGGTAGGCGATCTCGTGGCCGGTCGTCAGCAGGATCGCGACCTTCGCGCCGGGATGCGGGGCGAAGAACGCGCGCGTCGAGGGTTCGGGCATGAACGCGCCGGCGTAGGGCGGCAGCGGCGCTTCGCCGGCGATCAGCGGCGCGCCCGGCGTCGCCTCGCCGATCCGGCTCAGCTGCGTCCACGGCCACGGGAACTGCGCGATCGAGCAGACGGTCAGCGCAGTCGCGGCGAGCACGAGCGTGCCGCCGAGCCCCGGCCGCCGCCGCGTGCGCGCGAGCACGTCGACCGTCATGAGCGCGAGCGTCAGCGCCCATGTCGGGAAGATCGCGACCAGCAGTTCCGGATGCGTGCGGCCCATGAAGTAGGCGGCCGAGCCGAGCCCGAACACGCCGCACCATGCGAGCATCCCGGTCAGCGCACGGCCCGGAGCGCGCTGCAGCGCTCGCACCGTCGCGAGCGCGATCGCGCCGGCGAACGTCGCGTAGAGCACGAGATGCAGCCCGAGCAGGCGGTGCAGCCTGAGCAGCCCGAAGCCGCCGATCGAGTACAGGCGCCCGTAGTCGAGCAGGCGCCCGAGCTGGGGCAGCTCGCCGGCGCGCAGCAGCGTCAGCAGCGCGAGCAGCCCCCAGGCGGCGAGCAGGCCGAGCGCGAGCTGTCCCGCCAGCCGCGCAAGCGCACGCGCACGGCGGTCCTGCGCGCTCCACAGCAGCGCCGCGACGGTCGCCGCGAGCGCGGCGAGCCCGAACTCGACGTTGTTGAGGACGACGAGGCCGGCGACGAGCCCGAGGACCCAGGTCGCGCGCGGCCACGCCCCGTCGAGCCGCCGCACGAGCAGCCACGCCAGCAGGAACGGGCCCGCGTAGCGCAGCGGGAAGACGCCGAAGTAGTCGCCGAACGTGTAGCGGCTCGTGCTCGTCCCGCCGACCATGAAGAAGCTCGTCGCCAGCACCGGCAGGTACAGCGCGAGCGCGGCGACGCCGCTGCCCGCGATCCGCCGCAGGAGCGCGTAGACCGCCAGCAGCGCAGCGGCGGTGATCGCGCACATCGCGAGCGAGAAGACGAGGAAGCTGGTTCCGAGGACGGCGATCGCCGCGGCCGTCAGGTACGGCCACAGCGACCCGTACTGGGCGGTGAAGTCCGCCAGCGGCGTGCGGCCGTCGAGCACCGCATAGGTCTCGTCGAGCGTGAACTGCGCGGGGTTCCACTCGTGCGAGCTCGTGCCCATGATCGAGCTGTCGGTGTTGACCGCGTGCAGCAGCCACAGGACCGTCAGCAGCGTGGCGGCCAGCGCGGCGAGCAGGCGCCGGCGATCGGTCTCGCGCAGCAGCCTGGCGGCGCGCGCCCGCAGCGCCGGCTGCGCGAGCACGACGCAGGCGCCGGCGGTCAGCAGCGCCGCGACGACAAGCGTCTGCGGCGTGAAGTAGCGCCAGCGGTGGTAGATCCCCGGCTGGTATATCGGCGTGCGGTAGACGAGCCGCTCCTGCACGAGCAAGCAGGCGAGCACGGCCGCGAGCAGCGCCGTCTGCGCGCCCGCGACGGCGATCCTGGCGGCGCGCGGCGGCAGCGCAGGCCGGCGCCGCACGACCGCGACCAGCGCGCCCGCGAGCAGCAGAGGCGCCCCGAGCGAGAGCAGGTAGCGGCCCTGCTCGCTCGGCTCGGGCGCGACGGCCCAGCGCAGTTCGGCCCAGAACGCGTAGTGCGCGCCGCCGGTGTGCAGCAGCCGGCCGAGCGGAGGCCCGAGCAGCGCGATCGACGCGATCGCGACCAGCGCGACCGGCACCGCCAGCAGCCAGGCGAGCGCTTCCGCGTGAACGGCGACGCGTGCGCCGCTGCGCGCGGGGCGTGCGGCGCCGACCCCCTCGACGACCCCCATGCACCGACGCTAGCGGATGGCCGCCGGCGATGCGGCGGATTGCGGTTCGTCAGACCGCGACCCAGCGTTCGGGATCGCCGGGCTCGCGTTGGGCCGCACCGATCGCCTCCAGGTGGCGCAGGTAGCAGAGCGTCTCGCTCAGCAGCCAGGCGGCGGCGTGCACGGCGTCCGGCCCGTGCACGAGCGGGACGACCTCGTAGGCGGTCAGCGGCGTGCTCTCGATCGCGACCGCCGTCGCGGCGACGCGCTGGGCGACCAGCTCGCGGTTGGCCTCGATGTGCGCCTGCACGTCGGTGAACGGGCGCGCGTGACCGGCAAGGCAGAGACGCGGCGCGGGCTTCAGCGCCTCGACCGCGTCGAGCGAGCGCAGGAACTCGCCGACCGGGTCGGGCGTCCAGCCGTAGTCGTAGTAGAGCGAGATGCGGCCGAGCAGGTGGTCGCCGGAGATCAGGATGCGGCGCTCCGCCTGGTAGAGGCAGACGTGCGAGGGCGCGTGGCCGGGCGTCTCGATCACGCTCCAGGCGCCGAGGTCGGTCTCGACCTCGATCCCCGGCAGCAGCGCGAGGTCGGGCTCGACGACGCGCGCGATGCCCGACGGCTGCTCCTTCGCCATCTCCGCGTAGCGGCGCAGCACGAGCTCCGGGACGCCGCTCGTGCGCGCCACCTCCAGGCGCCGCTGCAGCGCGTGCCCGGGGTCTTCCAGTCTCGCCGTGGCGTGCTCGTGGTTGGGGTGCATCCACAGCTCGCAGCCGGCGCGGTCGACGATCGGCCCGGCCTGGCCGTAGTGGTCGGAGTGCGCGTGCGTGCAGACGAGCAGGCGCACGTCCTCGAGCGCCAGCCCGACCATCGACATCGCGCGCTCGAGCTGCTCCAGCGAGCCCGGCTCGTGCATGCCGGTGTCGACGAGCACGATCCCGTCGCCGGCTCTGATCGCCCACGCGTTGCAGTGCGGCACGCCGGGCCAGGGCAGCGGCAGGCGCAGGCGCCACAGCCCGCCGAGCACGCGCTCGCCGCGACCCAGCTCGCGTCTGCGGCCTCTCTCTGCCATGGGTGCCCACCTTAACCGTGTCCGCGGCGTAGGGTGAGTGGCCGCGCACACCAGACGACGGAGGATCCCGCCGATGCCGAGAGCCGCAAGAGCCGATCCCGCCGCGACGGAGGAGGTCGCGCTCAGCTACTTCGCCGCCGTCGCCTCCCGCGACGTCGACGCGATGGTCGCCTGCTGGCAGGTCGGCGGCGTCGACCGCCTGCACGGCCAGGCCGACCTCGTCGCCCCGGACGGCGTGCGCGCCTGGTTCGAGGAGCTGTTCGCCGCGGTGCCGGACGCGGCGATGGAGGTCGTCTCGACCACGACCGAGGGCGACCGCTGCGCGGTGCGCTGGCGGCTGACCGGCACGTTCGCGGGTCCCGGCTCGTGGCAGGGCTTCGCGCCGACCGGCGCGCGGCTCGACGTCCAGGGCTGCGACGTCGTGCAGGTCGCCGACGGGCTCGTCGCCGGCAACGAGGCGTACGTCGACGGGATGACGATCGCACGGCAGATCGGCGCGCTGCCACCGCGCGAGTCGGGCGCGGAGCGCGGGCTGACCGCGCTGACGAACCTGCGCACGCGGCTGGCGCGCCGGCTCGCGGCCGGGGATCCGGAGCCGATCGCCGAGGGCGTGTGGGTCGTGCGCGGCGGCCTGCCCAGACGCCTCATGAACGTCTATCTCGTGCGCGACGGCGACGGCGTGCTGCTGTTCGACGCGGGCATCAAGGCGATGACGCCGGCGCTGGCGCAGATCGCCGCGCAGATGGGCGGCATCACGCGCGTGGTGCTCGGCCACGGCCACGCCGACCATCGCGGTGCGGCGCCCGGTCTCGGGGCGCCTGTCTGGTGCCACCCGGACGAGGTCGCCGACGCCGAGGGCGACGGCGGCGCACACTACTTCGACCTCTCGCAGCTCGACGCGCACGGCCGCTTCCTGCTCGGGCGCCTGCTGCCGATCTGGGACGGGGGCCCAGTCTCGATCGCCGGGACGGTGTCCGAGGGCGACGAGGTCGCCGGCTTCAGAGTGGTCCACCTGCCGGGCCACGCGCCGGGCCTGATCGGTCTGTGGCGCGAGTCCGACCGGCTGGCGCTCGTCAGCGACTGCTTCTACACGCTCGACCCGCAGACCGGCACCCCCGGCCACCCGCGCGTGCCGCACCGTGCGTTCAACCAGGACACCGAGCAGGCGCGCGCGTCGATGCGCAAGCTCGCCGGGCTCGCCCCCACGACCGCCTGGTGCGGCCATGCGGAGCCGCTGCGCGGCGACGTCGCCGGCCAGCTGGAGCGGGCGGCGGCGACGACGTAGGCTTCCCCGCGTGGGTCGCCGGAGCCGACAGCGGGATCGCGGGGGGAAGCTCGCGGCGCCGACGACCGACTACACGAGCCCCGGCGGCGACGTGCTGGCGCTGCGCGGCTCGCTGACGCCGGCGGCGCGGCGCGAGTATGCGGAGGCGCTGGCGGGCGGCGGGTCGGCGCGGGCCGCCGCCACGCGCGAGGACGTGTGGCAGCGCGCGGTCGAGCTGCTGTTCGAGCGGCTCGCGGTGCGCTGGACGATCGCGGGCGCGCCGATCGAGAGACAGGGCGAGCTGCTCGCGCGCTTCCGCGTCGCCTCGCAGGACGAGCGCGTGTGGATCCGCGGTGTGCTGCGCGAGCACTGCGCGGAGTGGTTCCCCGACGTGGAGGCGCCGTGACAGGCTGGCGCGAGGCCGACACCGAGCGCTTCGCCGCGCTGCTGACCGGCTACTGCCTGGACGTGCAGCCGGGCCAGCAGGTGCTCGTGCGCTCCACGACGGCCGCCGCGCCGCTGCTGCGCGCGCTGCATGCGGCGATCCTCGAGCGCGACGCGTGGCCGCTGCTGCGCCCACAGCTGCCGGGCGTCGAGGAGGACTTCCACGCGCTCGCGCTCGCGCGCCACCTCGACTCGTTCGGCTCGATCGCGCAGGCCGAGACGGAGCGGGCGGACGCGTTCCTGGCGATCCAGGCGCCGTTCAACACGCGCGCGCTCGCGGATGCGGACCCCGAGCGGATCGTGCGCATCGCCCGCTCGCGCGCGCCGCTGACCGAGCTGCGGATGCGGCGCCGCTGGTGCGGCACGCTGTGGCCGACACCGGCGGGCGCGCAGCAGGCGGGCATGTCCGACGAGGCGTTCGCGGCGTTCGTGCGTGGCGCGCTGTTCCTCGAGCACGAGGACCCCGCCGCCGCGTGGCGTGAGCTGGGCGCCTTCCAAACGGGGCTGATCGAGCGGTTGAGCGGCGCGCGCGAGCTGCGGATCGAGGCCCCGGGGACGGATCTGACGCTGCGCGTGGACGGCCGCATCTGGGTCAACTCCGACGGCAGGCGCAACATGCCGAGCGGCGAGGTCTTCACCGGGCCGCTCGAGGGCAGCGCGAACGGCGTCATCCGCTTCACGGTCCCATCCTCGCCGCGCGGCGTGGCGGTCGAGGACGTCGAGCTGACGTTCCGCGACGGCGAGGTCGTGACGGCACGCGCAGCGCGCGGGCAGCAGTACCTGGAGCGCACGCTCGCGACCGACGCCGGCGCCTGCCGCCTCGGCGAGGTCGGCATCGGCACCAACCGCGGGATCGACCGTGCGATCGGCGCGATCCTGTTCGACGAGAAGATCGGCGGGACCGTCCACCTCGCGCTCGGCCGCTCCTACCCCGAGACCGGCGGCGTCAACGCCTCCGCCGTCCACTGGGACCTGATCTGCGACCTGCGCGACGGCGGCCGATTGACGGCCGACGGCGATGTCGTGCAGGAGGACGGGGCGTTCCGGGCGTGACGCCGCCACGTGTGCGAACGCAGATTCACATCTCGCACCATCTCCTGTAATATCGGCGCGCTTCGCTTGTGTCGGAGGGCGTCGCGAGTTGAGCCGGCCCGCCCGCGACGATCTGCCGCGCATGCGCCACGCGACGTGTCGTCTGACACCCGCCTCGAGCCGAAAGGGGGAACGGCTCCACTCACGAGGGCTGGCCACAGCACAGCCCGTGCGCCGGTCGGCGCAGGCAGAGACCGGGCTGCGACACGAGGTTTCATCATGCGCACTTGCAAGCTCCTGCTGGCGTTGCTCATCGCCGCAGTCGCCCTTGGCGCCTGCGTCGGCGGCGCGTCGGCCAACAGGCTCAGCTTCAGCAGCGGTCCGTTCAGAGCCGTGTTCGGCGAACCGGTCGGCGAACCGCCGCCTCACATCATCGCGTGCTCCGCCACGTTCGAAGGCAGTTTTCACTCAAGCACGATCGCCAAGGTATCGAGGTCGCTAATCGGTTACATCACGAGAGCGGCGTTCAGGGAAGAAACCTGCCGAGGCGGCCACATGAGGGCGCTAAGGGAAACGCTGCCGTGGCATCTCCAGTACGAAGGCTTCTCCGGAACGCTACCGAACATAACGCAGATAGCCGCGGCCGCGATCGGGGTCGCGATCCTAGCCGAATTCGCGGCCTTCCCCGGCAGCAGCTGCCTAATAAGGACCACCGCCGAAGAACCGGCTCACATTCTCTTCCCACGCAACACGACGACCGCGGTGCTCTCGTTCAGATTCGATGAAACAAGGTTCATAAGGACGACCGGCCTGTGCCCCGAAATGCTCCTCGGACTGTTCGGAACGACAAGTCTCACCGTCCTAAACACGACGACGGCAATTACGTTGAGGCTAATATAGCTTGACGCTTCCGCGTCTCCGGTCCGACCGGAGGCGCGGCGCCGCCGACGCTGCGAGGATCCCGTCATGACGACGTGCGTCCTCTGGTCCGGCGGCAAGGACTGCTTCGCGGCAGGGCTGCGCAGCGGAGCGCTCGGCGACGCGCGAACGCGGCTGGTGACGTTCACGCCGGCGGGCGAGCGCCCGGCGTTCCGCTGCCATCCGCTCGGCGTCATGCGGCGCCAGGCGGCCGCACTCGGTCTCTCGCACGAGTTGATCGGGATCGACCGCGACGCGTGGGAGGCGTCGTACCGGCACGCGCTCGCGACGCTCGCCGGCGAGGGCGTCGAGCGCGTCGTGACGGGCGACATCGAGCCCGAGCAGTGGCCGTGGCTCGCGGCGGCGTGCGAAGCCGCGGGCCTGCGGCTGGAGACGCCGCTCGCCACCCGCCCGGACGAGGACGCCGGCGCGCTGCTCGACTTCCTCGCGCACGCCGGCGTGGAGGCGACCGTCACCGGGATGCGCTCCGAGCACTACCGCCCGGAGGTGCTCGGGCGGCCGGTCGGGCGCGCGCTGCTGGCCGAGCACGGCCTCGGCGACCCGGGCGCGTTCCACCCGTGCGGCGAGCGCGGCGAGTACCACACGGTCGTCACCGCCTTCGGCGACCGGCGCTTCGTCGACGTCGAGCCGGCGAGGCTCGCGCACACCGAGGGCGCCGGCATCTGGGCACTCGTCTGGCCCGACACCTACATGTCCGATTTCCACTAGTCGCCGACCGCGGCGCGCGCCATCATCGTCCTCGTGATCGAGGACTTCGAGCAGTGCTACCGGGCCGTGCGCTCCAAGGACGCGCGCTTCGACGGCTGGTTCGTGACCGCCGTCACCTCGACCGGCATCTACTGCCGGCCGAGCTGCCCCGCGCTCACGCCCAAGCGCGCGAACGTGCGCTTCCTGCCGACCGCCGCCGCCGCGCAGCGCGCCGGCTTCCGCGCCTGCAAGCGCTGCCGGCCCGACGCCTCGCCCGGCTCGCCCGAATGGAACCTGCGTGCCGACGCGGTCGGCCGCGCGATGCGGCTGATCCGCGACGGCGCGGTCGAGCGCGAGGGCGTCGCCGGCGTCGCCCGGCAGCTCGGCTTCAGCGAGCGCCACCTGCACCGCCAGCTCGTCGCCGAGCTGGGCGCCGGGCCGCTCGCGCTCGCCCGCGCGCAGCGCGCGCAGACAGCCCGCTTGCTGATCGAGACGACGACGCTGCCGTTCACCGACGTCGCCTTCGCGGCCGGCTTCCCGTCGATCCGCCAGTTCAACGAGACGGTCCGCGAGGTGTTCGCGACGACGCCGACCGCGCTTCGCCGCGGCGCGGGAGCGCAGCGCGAGCAGCGGCAGCTTCGACGTCGCAGAGACGTACGGATTGCCGGGGCTCATGCGGCGACGCCGCTCAGGCTGCGCCTGCGCCACCGCGCGCCGCTCGACGCCGGCGCGCTGCTGGCGTTCCTGGGCGCGCGCGCGGTGCCGGGGGTCGAGGCGGGCGAGGGCGGCGCGTACCGGCGCGTGCTCGCGCTCCCGCATGGGCTCGGCGTCGCGGCGCTCGCGCCAGGCGGCGCCGGCCATGTCGCATGCGAGCTGCGCCTGAGCGACCTGCGCGACCTCGCCGCCGCCGTGCAGCGCTGCCGGCGCCTGCTCGACCTCGACGCCGACCCGGTCGCGGTCGACGACGCGCTCGCGGCCGATCCCGCGCTAGCGCCGCTCGTGCGCCGCGCACCGGGCCGCCGCGTGCCCGGCGCGGTCGACGGCGGCGAGCTGGCAGTGCGCGCCGTGCTCGGCCAGCAGATCTCGGTCGCCGGCGCGCGCACGCTCGCCGGGCGGCTCACGAGCGCGCTGGGCGCGCCGCTGCCGGAGAGCCTCGCGGGCGGCGCGCTGACGCACGCCTTCCCGAGCTCCGCGGCGCTCGCCGCGGCCGGCTCCGCGGAGCTGCCGCTCACACGCGCTCGCGCGCACGCCGTGCGCACGCTCGCCACAGCGCTCGCGGACGGCTCGCTCGCGCTCGACCCGGGCGCCGACCGCGACGCGACGCGCGAGCGGCTGCTGACATTGCCCGGCGTCGGCCCGTGGACCGCCGAGTATGTCGCGATGCGCGCGCTCGGCGACCCCGACGCCTTCCCCGCCACCGACCTCGGCGTCCGCAAGGCGCTCGAACGGCTCGGTCCCGTCGACCCGGAGCGCTGGCGCCCCTGGCGGGCCTACGCCGTCCAGCACCTGTGGGCGAGCCTCGAGAAGAGAGGATGAGAACGATGCACACCGCGACGATCGACACCCCCGCCGGCCCGTTCACGATCCTCGCCTCCGACGAGGCGGTGCTCGCGAGCGGCTGGACCGAAGACTCCGAGCGGCTGCGCGCGCTGATCGGCGAAGCGCTGCGCCCGGCCGTCGACGAGCTGGCGGCGAAGCGCGATCTCGGGCCGTTCACGCGCGCCGTCGCCGACTACGTCGCCGGCGACCTCGCCGCGATCGACGCCGTCCCCGTCGCGCAGGTGGCGAGCCCGTTCCTCGAGCGCGCGCGAGCGGAGCTGCGCCGCATCCCGCCCGGCGCGCCGGAGACCTACGCCCAGCTCGCCGCGCGCGCCGGCAATCCCGCCGCCGTGCGCGCCGCCGGCAGCGCCTGCGCGCGCAACCCGACGGCGCTGTTCGTCCCCTGCCACCGCGTCGTGCGCACCGGCGGCGGACTCGGCGGCTTCGCCTACGGGCTCGACGTCAAGCGCTGGCTGCTCGACCACGAGTCGGGCACGAGCCAGCTGCGCGGCACCGACGCCCAGCCGGCGTAGAGCGCGGACCAGTAGCGGCTGCCCGCGATGCGCGTGACCATGACGCGCGCGAGCGCGGAGACCATGCGCCCGCCGCCGAGCGAGATGCCGACGTGGCCGTAGCCGTGGTTCGTCGGGTCGGGCCGGAAGAACACGAGCGCGCCGCGCGGGGCCGTCCCGCGGTGCAGGCCGATCGCCTGCGCCGCGTCCCAGGCGCTCTCGTAGAGACCGCCGGTGCCGAACGCGTTCTCGACGAAGCGCTCGCAGTACCAGGCGTAGCGGGTGCTGCCGTCGAGCTGCTCGGCCCACGCGATCGCGCGCGCAGCCGCGCTGCGCGGCGCGACCGCTGCATGGGCGCGCGGCGCCGCGGCCGCGGCGACTGCAACCGTCAGCGCGACGACGCATGCGCGCACGAGCGCGCGGATTCTCCAAGGCACGAGTACGACGCCTCCCGGCGAGCGAACAGACGCGACGTACCCGATCCTCGCGCATTCATCCGGTGCATCATGTGAACGAGCGGTTGCGCGCCGATCCCGGCGGGTGCCTGGTATCCATGCGCGCGTGACGCTCGTCCACGAGATCCGCGAGGCGTGCGCGTGGGTCGCCGCCCGCGCGCGCCACGTCGCGATCGAGCACGCCGAGATCGCGGCCTACGCGGCCACGCTGTCGGCCGCGCCGAACGCGGACACCGAGGAGCCGCTCCTCACCGGCTCGCCCGAGCGGCTCGCCGGCTTCCACCTGACGCTCGACGCGATCAACTTCGGCTCGGGCTGGTTCCCGACGCTGCGCAAGCGCGCGGGCCGCTCCGGCTACTGGACGGTCGCGCTCGGGCTGCGCGACCGCTTCGCGGCGCACGGCGCCTGGAGCGCAGCCGAGCTGCAGGCGATCGACGCGGAGCAGATCGCGCACGCGCTGGGGCAGGACCCCGGTCACGAGCTGATGGCGCTGTTCGCGCGCTCGCTCAACGACCTCGGCGCGCACGTCGCCGGCGAGCATGGCGGCAGCTTCCTCGCGCTCGCGCAGGCGGCAGACGGGAGCGCGGTCGCGCTCGCCGAGCGGCTCGCCGGCTGGGAGAGCTTCACCGACGCCTCCACCTACGAAGGCCGCCGCGTGCCCTTCTGCAAGCGCGCCCAGATCGCCGCGTCCGACCTCCACCACGCCGGCGTCGCCGACTTCTCGCCCGACCTTCACCTTCTGACGCTGTTCGCCGACAACCTCGTCCCGCACGTGCTGCGGATCGACGGCATCCTGCGCTTCGACCCGGCGTTCTCCGCGCGGATCGACGCCGGCGAGCCGATCGTGCACGACAGCCCCGAGGAGATCGAGATGCGCGCATGCGCCGTCCACGCGGTCGAGCTGATCGTCGCCGCCCGACCCGGTCTGACCGCGCAGCGAGTCGACCAGCTGCTGTGGAGCAGAGGCGCCGGCGCCCGTTACAAGGCGGTCCCGCGGCCGCGCGCCCGCTGTACCGCGTACTGAGCGCTCAACTCTCGCGCGCCGTCAGCCAGTCGAGCTGGACCTCGGCCGTCTCGCGCGTGTCGGTGAAGACGACGTAGGCGATCGGCGGCCCGCCGAGGAACGCCATTCCCTCCGCGCTGCCGACGTAGATCGCCGGGCGCGCCGCGCCGCCCGGCCCCTGGACCCACAGCCGCTGCCCCTCGTGGAACGGATCGTGCTGATGCCGCATGCATCCGTACGCTACCGGCGGCGATGCGCCTCGTCACCTGGAACGTCAACTCGATCAGACAACGGCTCCCGCGCCTGCTGGAGCTCATCGAGGAGCACGCGCCGGACGTGATCTGCCTGCAGGAGACGAAGTCGGAGGCGGCGGCATTCCCGCACGACGCGCTGGCCGCGGCCGGCTACGGCGCCGCGGACCACAGCGGCGGCCGCTGGGCCGGCGTGGCGATCCTGGCGCGCGAGCCGCTGACGCTCGCCGACCCGGACCGCGGCCTGCCCGGCGAGCCGGCCCAGGACGAGTGCCGCTGGGTCGAGGCGACTGTCGGATCCAGCCCACCCGTGCGAATCGTGAGCACATACGTGCCCAACGGCCGCGTCGTGGACAGCGAGTTCTACCGGCAGAAGCTCGACTTCCTCGCGGCCGCCGCCGAGCGCGTCAGGCAGATCCGCGCCGACGGCGCCCAGCTCGCGCTCGCCGGCGACATGAACGTCGCGCCCGCCGACCTCGACGTCTACGACCCCGCCGCGTTCGCGACCGAGACGCACGTGACGCCGCCCGAGCGCGCCGCGCTCGCCGCCGTCGCCGAGGCGGGCGGCCTGCGCGACGCGTTCCGGGCGCTGCACCCCGACGAGCAGCAGTTCACGTGGTGGGACTACCGCGCCGGCCACTTCCACAAGGGCCTCGGCCTGCGGATCGACCACGCGCTCGTCAGCGACGCGATCGCCGAGCGGCTCACGCGGGCCGGCATCGAGCGGCCCTACCGCAAGGGCAGAAGACCGTCCGACCACGCCCCGCTCGTGGTCGAGTGGGCGGATTGAGCGACCCTCCACCGATCGCAGCGGGGCGTTCCCGCTCCCTGACCGGGGGGTCGTTCCCAGGGCGGTCCGGCCTTCCGGGCACCCCCGCGCTACCGTCCGGGCGTGCGCCGCACCAAGATCGTCGCGACCGTCGGGCCCGCCTGCCGCGATCCGCAGACGCTCGCCCGCATGGTCGAGGCGGGGCTCGACGTCGCGCGGCTGAACTTCTCGCACGGCACACGCGAGGAGCACGCCGAGAACGTCGAGCTCGTGCGCGCCGCCGCCGGCCGCGCCGGGCGTCAGGTGGCGATCCTGCAGGACCTGCCGGGGCCGAAGCTGCGCATCGGCCCGCTGCGCGAGGACCTGATCGACCTGCGCCCCGGCGACCAGCTCACGCTCGCGTGCGGCACGGAGGAGCCCGGCGACGAGGAGCGCATCACGGTGAGCTGGCCGGGGCTGCCAGCGGCGGTAGAGGCGAACGACGTGATCTATCTGGCGGACGGGCGCATCCGCCTGCGCGTGCAGGCGGTCCGCGACGCCGAGGTCGACACCGTCGTCGAGATCGGCGGCGCGCTCGCCTCGCGCCAGGGGCTCAATCTGCCGGGCTCGACGCGCGGACTGCCGTCGGTCCCGCACGAGGACCTTGAGCTGCTGCGCTTCGGCGAGTCGATCGGCGTGGACCTCGTCGCGCTCTCGTTCGTGCGCGAGCCCCAGGACGTGATCGAGGTGCGCAAGCACACGCGCACGCCGCTGATCGCGAAGATCGAGAAGCCGCAGGCGGTCGCCGACGCGGAGGAGATCATCCGCGCGGCCGACTGCGTGATGGTCGCGCGCGGCGACCTCGGGATCGAGCTGCCGATCGAGGACGTGCCGGTCGTGCAGAAGCGCCTGCTCGCGCTCGCCGGCGAGCTGGCGCGGCCGTCGATCACCGCGACGCAGATGCTCGACTCGATGGTCGCCTCCTCGCGCCCGACGCGCGCCGAGGTGACCGACGTCGCGAACGCGATCCTCGACGGGACGGACGCCGTGATGCTCTCGCAGGAGACGGCGGTCGGCGCCTACCCGGTCGAGGCGGTCGCGATGCTCGCCGCGATCGCGCAGCGGACCGAGCGCGAGCTGCCCTACGAGCGCTGGAACGAGCAGCGCGTGCGCCGCGACGCCCGCGACCCCGCGTACACGGTCGCGCACAGCGCCTGCGAGGCGGCGCGCGACCTCGGCCTCGCGGCGCTGATCGTGCCGACGCTGTCGGGCCGCTCGGCGCGGCTGATCTCCGCGCACCGCCCGCAGGTGCCGATCTACGCGCTCTCGCCCGGCAGAGAGACGGTGCGCCGCTGCGGGCTGATGTGGGGCGTCGAGGCTGCGGCGATGCCCCGCTGCGAGGTGACCGAGCAGCTGATCCGCGACGCCGCCGCGCGTGCGCTCGAGCTCGGCTGGGTCAGACGCGGCGACCGCGTCGGCATCACGGCCGGGCTTCCGAGCGGCCGGCCGGGGACGACGTCGCTGTTCCAGATCCAGACCGTGTGAGCGTGCGGCGCTTGCGCAGGTCCCGCAGCGCGACGAGCGCCCCGCCGACGCCCATGACCACCAGCACCGCGATCGCGACGAGCGCCGCCGGCGAGCCGAGGTCTGACAGGCTGCCGCCGAGCGCGGTGTAGGCGAACGCGCGCGGCGCGCAGCCGACCGCCGTGGCGGCGGCGAACGTGAGCAGGGGCACGCGCGTCAGGCCGGCCGCGTAGTTGACGACGTTGTACGGGATGCCCGGCAGGATCCGCGCGTAGAGCACCGCGAGGAAGCCGCGCTGGGCGACGAAGTCCTGCACGACGCGCACGCGGCGGCCGGACAGCGCGTCGAGCGGCCCCGCGCCGAACCGGCGCGAGACGAGGAACGCGAGCGAGGCGCCGGTCGTCGCCGCGACGATCGAGAGCGGCGTTCCCAGCGCGGTCCCGAACAGCAGCCCGCTCGCGCCCGCCAGCAGTGGACCGGGGAGCATCGCGACCGTCAGCAGCGAGGAGAGGACGACGAACGCGAGCGGCGCGAGCACGCCGCTGCCATGGACGGCGTCGCGCACGCGGCCGGCCGAGACATGGCCGCTCAGCGCGACGACAGCGAACAGCGCGGCGACGAGCGCCGCCAGCGCGACGAGCCGCAGCAGCGCGGCGCGGCGCTCGATCCGCGTGAGCGCGGCGGCCGCGCCCCCCGCCTCACGCGGCGACGCGGCCGTAGAACTCCTCCTCCAGCCGGCCCAGCTCGGTGACCGCCGGATCCCCGTACATCCACTCGCGCGCGATGCGGTGCCAGTTGGCTCTCGCGCGCAGCTGGCCGAGCACGGCGAGCGTCAGCACGAGCATCCGCACCGTGAAGAGGTGCTCCGGGCGGATGTCCTGGTGGCGCACCGTGTGGAAGTGGCTCGAGCGCGGGTCGGAGGACTCGATCGCGACTCGCGTGGCGATCTCCGGGGTGAGCTGCAGCTCGCCGTCGGCCGTGTACCAGCCGACCGTGTCGTCGAGGTAGGCGAGCAGCGCGTCCGGCTGGACGCGCTCGGGGTTCGGCAGGAAGCCGGTTCTGGCGAGCTCGTCGAAGGCCGCCTGCGCGTTGCGCTCGGTGACGGCGCGCGCGACCGACAGCTCGTGCTCGACGTCCGCCGCCGACATGCGCTTGAAGAGGCCGAAGTCGAGGAACGCGACGCGGCCGTCCTCCATCAGCAGGAAGTTGCCGGGATGTGGATCGCCCGAGAACTGGTGGTGGCGGCAGAGGCAGCCGAAGAAGAAGCGGAAGACGATCTCCCCGAGGCGGTCGCGCTCGGCCTGCGGGCAGGACTTGAGCTGCTCGAAGCCGGTCCCCTCGACGAACTCGCTGACGATCACCCGCTCGCGCGAGAGCCGCGTCACGACGTCCGGGACGTGGATGAACGGGTGGCCGCGGTAGATGCGCGCGAGCGAGCGCTGGTTCTGCGCCTCGAGCTCGTAGTCGAGCTCCTCGTCGATCCGCAGGCGGATCTCGTCGGTGACCGCCTTGACGTCGAGGCCCGGCGTCATGCGCTTGACGACGCGCATGATCAGCCCGAGGTTCTGCATGTCGGCGCGCACCGCCGCGGCGACGCCGGGGTACTGCACCTTGACGGCCACGTCGCGGCCGTCGTGCAGCGTGGCACGGTAGACCTGCCCGATCGAGGCGGCGGCGATCGGCTCCTGCTCGAACGACTCGAACAGCTCGGAGAGGTCGTCTTCGAGCTCCTCCTCGATCACCTTGCGCATGTCCTTGAAGGAGACCTTCGGCGCCGCGTCGCGCAGCGCGGCGAGCTTGCGCTGGAACTCCTCGCGGTGCTCCTCGGGCACGAGCCCGACGTCCAGGAACGACAGCACCTGGCCGAGCTTCATCGCCGCGCCCTTCATCGTCCCCAGGGCGGTGACGATCTGCTCGGCCGCCTCGATGTGACGCCGTTCGAGCGCCGCCTGGGCGTCCTCTCTGGAGCGCGCCACGTTCGCGGCGCGCGTGCCGGCCTGGCGCACCGCCTGCCCGGCGGCGAGTCTCCCCAGCGTCGCGGTGCGGCGCACGCGGGAGGTCGGGATTCTGTCGCGTGCCATCGCCCGACCCATCCTAGGCGGCCGGACCCGCCGGGCGCGCTATCCGCGCTCGACCTTCGAGCCCGGCACGATGTCGTCGGAGCCGTCGGGCCAGCGCACCCACGCCTTGTGCCCGCCGTCGTAGTCGTCGCCGAGCAGGACCAGCGTCGCCGGCTCGCCGAGCGCGGTGCAGGGCTCGGAGCCCTCCGCGTCGAGGCCGCGCCAGATGCGCACGAACGCGTTGGACTCCAGCTCGTCGCCGACGGTCGTCGGGTCGGTGTGGCCGGGGTGGATCGCCGTGGCCGGCGGGAGCACGAGCAGCTTGTCCATGATCGAGGACTTGAGGTCGGCGTAGGTCGTGTGACCGGGCGCGCGCACGCCGCCGACCGAGCCCTTGAAGATCGTGTCGCCCGTGAACAGCGCCTGCTCGGCGCCGTGGCTGACGAGCAGCGAGACCATCCCGGCGGTGTGGCCGGGCGTGTGCAGCGGGTCGATCCGCAGCGCGCCGCAGGGGATCGGCTCGCCGGGCACGATCTCGCCGGTCGCCTGCGGGACCAGCTCGCGCTCGAGCGCGTGGATCAGCACGGGCGTGCCGGGATGGCGCTCGAGCGCCTCGTCGAGCGCACAGACGTGGTCGTAGTGGTGGTGGGTGAGCAGGATCGCGGCGAGCGTCAGGTCGTTCGCCTCGATCGCGTCGAACAGGGGCCCCAGCGGGCCGCCGGCGTCGATCAGCACGGCCGTCCCGCCCGGCTGGTCGGCGACGAGGTAGGTGTTCGTGAGGAAGCCGTCGGACATCGAGCGTTCGAGGATCATGTGCGCGAGCTTACCCCCCGGTGGCCCCCGGTCCTGCGCCGGGCGCGGGCGCGGCGTGCGAAGATCGGCGCGATGATGCGGCGCGCGTGTGCGGCGATCGCAGTGCTGGCGACGACGGTGGCGCTCGCGGCGGCCGGCGCGCCGGCGGCGGCCTTGCCTACGACCGACCTCGCGCTCGCACTGAGGTTCCGCCCGCTGCTGTTCTTCGACGCGGCGGAGCGCTGGCGCCCGCTCGACGTCGACCGCTTCCTCGCCGAGCCCGGCATCCAGGCATGCCCGCCCATCGGGACCGGCGCGTGCACGCCCTTCACGAGCGTCGCGCAGCTCACGCCCGCGGTCGCCTACCTCGACCTGCGCGGCTCGAACCCCGAGGGCGAGGACGCTGCCGCGCCGGATGTCGCAACCTGCCCGAAGTCGCTGCCGTTCCTGCGCGACTGCGATCTGCGCGGGCGCTCGAAGATCTACGCGCACGTCGTGCGCGCGCGCACGCGCGTCGCGATCGACTACTGGTGGTTCCTGCGCTACAACGCGTTCTCGGTCGACGAGCACGAGGGCGACTGGGAGGGCGTCACGGTGATCGTCGACCGCGCCGGCAGACGCGTGCTGGAGGTGCACTACGCCGCTCACGCCGACGTGTGGCGCTACGACCCCGGCGTGCCGCTGTTCGCCGGGCGCCATGTCGTGGCGTACGTCGCGCAGGGCGGCCATCCGGCCTACCCGCGCCGCTGCCTGGGCGGCTGCCGCCAGACGGACGCCACGCTGCCGGAGGCGCCGTTCGACGGCCGCGCTCCGTGGGTCGGCAACACGGCGCGCGGCTGCCAAGACCGGTGTGTGAGGCTGTTCCCGACCGGCCGCAACGGCATCACGCCCGCCTCCTGGAACGCGTGGGACGGACGCTGGGGCGCGACGTACGCGCCTGCCTTCCTGCCGCCGCTGACGCCGTCGTTCCAGGCGCGCTTCAGGCATCCGTTCGCGGCGAAGCGCAGCCACCGCCGCGTGTTCCACCGCCCTGGTCCGTTCATATACTGAGAAGCTCTCCACATGCCGCTGATCCACACCTGCTACCGCATCCTCGAGATCGACCGCTCGGTCGCGTTCTACGAGGCGCTCGGCTTCAGAGAGGTCGGCCGCCTGCCGATCCGCGACGAGGCGATCAACGTCTTCATGAACCAGCCGGGCGACGGCGACATGCCGCGCCTCGAGCTGACGTACAACGTCGGCCGCACCGAGCCGTACGAGATCGGCACCGGCTACGGCCACATCGCGATCACCGCCGACGACCTCGACAGCACGCTCGCGCGCCTCGCCGAGCAGGGGATCGAGCCCGAGCGCCCACCCTACTCGGTGCGCGAGGGCGGTTCGCGCCTGTGCTTCGTCAGAGATCCCGACGGCTACCGCATCGAGATCATCGAGCGGGCGGCCGGCTGACGTCGGGGCAGATAGTCGTCGGTCGAATCTCGCAGCACGCTGCGCAGCACCGACGGATCGGGGAGCGTGATGCAGAGGAGCCGGAGGCTTCTCGAGTCCACGCTCGAACTCCAGGAAGAGACGTGGGAACGCGACCACCTCGAACGTTGCTGTCCGAGCGGCGGCGAGTAGGACGGCGGGCGGGCTTGTGGGTGCTGAGACGGCTCCGGAGAGCAGGACGCTGGTGTCGAGGACGAGCCGCGTCAACGCAGCTCCGCGCACACCTCGCGCACGGCGCGAACGGCGAGGTCGGTGGCCTGCTGCTCGCTCAGGGCGTTGCGGCGCTGAACCTCCGCGAGCGACCGCTGCGTGGCATACTGGTGGCATGGCTCGCACACGCCTCAGCACCACCGTCGACGCAGACCTCCTCGACACCGCACGGGGCCTGCGCGCCGACATCACCGACGCCCGCCTCGTCGACGAGGCGCTCGGAGCGCTGCTCTCCCTGCACCGCGCCGCCGAGGTTGACGCGGGCTACGCCGCCTACGACGCCCACCCGCTCGACGAGCCCGACGCGTGGGGCGACCTCGCGTCGTTCCGCCGCGCAGCCGCAGCTTCGTGACCGCCCTACCAGCCCGCGGCGAGGCATGGTGGTGCGAGCTGCCCGAGATCGGCCGCCGGCCGGTGATCGTCCTGTCACGCGACGCCGCGGTCCCACGGCTGCGGCGAACGCTGATCGCACCGTGCACGACCACCATCCGCGGGCTGCCCAGCGAGGTCGTCCTCGAACCCGCCGTGGATCCCGTTCCGCGGCGCTCCGCCGTCAACCTCGACTCGGTCGAGAGCGTCGCGCTCGCCACCCTGACCGATCGTCTCGGCCGCCTCGCGGACGCGCGCATGCGGGAGATCTGCGAGGCGCTCAGCGTCGCGGTCGACTGCCGGCACTGAGCCCGAAGCGCGGGTCCATACCAAGCAGCCTCGGCCAGGCGCTGACGGGCGCGGGTTTGTCAATGGAGCGCCCCGCAGGCTGACCATGCACGTACTACGGGTCTTCCGTGTGCTAGACGGTCAGCGCATCGAGATCATCGAGCGGGCTTGACGGGGGCGCGCCACCGCGCGGTACCCTGCGGGACGAGCATGGCCGACACGTCGAAGATCGCGAAGAACCTCGAGCGCTTCGCGCAGGCGATCGCCGCGCACGACCGCGAGAACCCCACGCACACGGCGTGGGGCATCGGGCTCGCGCACTTCGACATGGAGCGGCTCGGCTTCGAGGAGGGCGAGGAGGTCCTCCCCGGCATCGTGATCCAGGCCGACCAGGGCGTGACCGGCAACTTCCGCGTGCTGTGCGACGGCCAGCACGACGAGGAGCGCGAGGCAGTCGAGGAGGACGTCGTCGAGGCGGTCGCGACGACGACGGTCGGCGGCGAGCGCGCCGGCGACCTCGAGCGGCGCTCGTTCTGACAGGCGCTCGCCGCCCGGCCGCAGGGCACGCGGCGAGCAGCCCGACCCGGCAACGCCCGCGCCGGCGCGCGCGTCAGTCCCCGCCGGCGCCCGCCGGCAGCGCGAAGCTCATGACGGCGGCCGTGCAGCGGTGCGCGGGCTGCTCGCCGACGCGGGCGATGCGGGTCGCGCTCGCGCGCGCGATCCGTGCAAGCGCCCGCTCCCACTCGCGCATCAGCTGCGCCAGCTGCTCGCGCCCGCGGGCGTCCAGGCTCAGCACGCGCCAGTCGGCGTGCGCGGCGACCGCGTCGAAGCCGCCGCGCGCGAGCGCCGCCTGCGCGCCGCGCGCGAGCACGACCGCCTCGGCGCCGCAGCCCGCAGCGGGATGCGCCGCGACGTCGGCGCCACCCGCCTCCGCCTCGTCGAGCACCCGGCGCGCGCGGTAGTGGTGCTCGACGGCGCCGCGGCGCTGCGTCCGTCTCGCCAGCTCGATGAAGCCGAGCGCCTCGAGGCGGCGCACGTGGTAGCCGACGGTCCCGAGCGGCACGCCGAGCTCCTGCGACAGCTCGACCGGGCTGGCCAGCTCGCGGTCGCGCAGGACGTTGAGGATGCGCACGCGCGTCGGGTGGCCGAGCGCCTTGACGACGCGCTCGTCCACGTGCTGTGCGTCGGGCTGGGCGGCCACGCCCGTCAGTCCCCCGCGCTCCCGGCGGCCGTGCGAGCGGCGATGAGCGACCCTGGCGAGTTCGAGACCCGCCAGGGTCGCTGTTCAGCTCGCATGCCGATTCCCGCCCGTAGCTAGCGAAGGTCGGCCGACGCGGGAGGCGCGGCCAGGCCAGCAGCACCGTGCGCCGGGATGGGGGTGCGCACGGATCGTCTCGGCATTCGTCGGGGGAGGGACGAGCGCCGAGTTGGGGGATCGGGCAGGGACTGCGGCCGCGAGGCTGTCATCGGGCGCAATCCTTGGCGCAGCCGCACGCACGGTCAAGGCTATGGAGAAAAGTTCCGAACTGAATAGAGAGCGGCGAATACCGCCTATCCAGTGCTTTCCCCGCGATCCCACGGGTCGTGTGCGACGCGGCCCGAACGCGCCGGGTACGGTCGCCCGATGTCCCTCAAGCACGCGGTCCTCGCGCTGATCGTCGAGCGGCGCGGCTACGGGTACGAGCTGGTCCAGCGCTTCGAGGAGCGCGTCGGCCCCGCCTGGCGGCTCAACCCGAGCGCGATCTACCCGGCGCTCGACCAGCTCGAGCGCGGCGGCCTTGTGACAAGCGCCGTGCGTCACGGCGGGACACGGCGCAGCCCCCGCGTCGTCTACGCAGCGACGGCAGCCGGCACGGCGACGCTGGAGGCGTGGCTGAGCGCGACCGCCGCGGCGCCCGAGCCGGTACGCGCCGAGCTGCACCTGCGGCTAGCGTTCGCGGGCGAGGAGCATCGACCCGCGCTCGCCGTGCAGCTGGCGGCGCACGAGCGCGGCTGCACGGAGCTGCTGGCGCACTACCCGCGTGCGGGCGGCGGGAGCGCAGCCGCCGCGCTCGTGGACGACGCGGTCGCCACGCGGCTGCGAGCCGAGCTGGCGTGGGTCGTGCGCGCTCGCGCGAACCTCGGGGAGTAGGGCGCTCAGCCGGCCGGCGCGGACACGCCGGCGCGCTCGGCGACGCACGCGGCGAGCGCGGCGATCGTCGGGCACGCGATCCCGTGGCGCACGCCGGCGCGCAGGATCGCACCCGCGATCGCGTCCAGCTCCGGCGCCCTGCCCGCAGCGACGTCGCGCTGCATCGAGGTGCCAAAGCCGTCGTGGATCATCTCGAACTCGCCGAACACGACCTCGGGGTCGATCTGCGCCCCTTCCGCGCGCGCGACCGCGGCGCCCTCGCGCACACAGCCCTCCAGCGCCGCCCGGCGCTCCGGGTCGGCGCGGATCGCGCCGAACGTCGCGTCGTACGCCGCCGTCGTGCACGCGAGCGCGTTGAGCCGCACGAGCTTGCCCCACAGGATCCGCGCCTCGTCGTCGCGCACGCGCGCCGCTACGCCCGCGCGCTCGAGCTGTGCCGCCAGCAGGTCGAGCACGCCGCGCAGCGCAGGATCCGCGCTCGCCAGCTCGACCGACAGGAACGAGCCGCTCTGCACGACGCGTCCGGGCGCCGGCCGGTCTGCCTGCACGCGGATCGTGCCGGCCGCGACACGCGCGCCGAAGCGCTCGCGCAGCAGCGCCATGTGGTCGAAGCCGTTGAGCAGCGGCACGACGACCCCCGGGGCCTCCAGGCCCACGCGCGCGAGCGCCTCCTCCAGGCCGGCCGCCTTCGTCGCGACGACCAGCACGTCGACCGGCTGCTCCAGGCGCGCGAGCGCGCGCGGATGCGCCGTGAAGTCGCCGAGCGCGCTCGAGGACACGGCGATCCCCGCGCGCGCGATCGTCGCGGCGGTCGCCTCGCGCGCCACCACGACGACATCCGCGTGCGTCCGCGCAAGCGCCGCCGCGAGCAGACCGCCGACGCCGCCGGGACCGAGGACCGCGATCGTGGGGGGCTCGCTCACCGGCCGCAGGCTAGTACACGCCCCCGCGCGGTCCGCGTCCGCTCAGCCGGCCGCGGGCGCGTCCACGAGCACGCCCGGGTTCAGCAGCCCGGCCGGGTCGACGGCGGCCTTCGCGCCGCGCAGCGCGGCGGCGAACGGCTCCGGCCGCTGCGCGTCGTACCAGGGGCGGTGGTCGCGCCCGACGGCGTGGTGGTGCGTGATCGTGCCGCCGCCCGCGAGGATCGCGTCGCTCGCGGCGCGCTTGATCGCATCCCATTGCGCGACCTCCTCGCCGCGGCACGCGGGGGCGAGCACGGTGAAGTAGGGCGCCACGCCGTCCGGGTATGCGTGCGTCAGGCGGCAGGTGACGATCCCCTCCGCACCGCAGGTCGCGCGCACCGCCGCGTGCGCCGCCGCCTGCACGTCCGCGACGAAGCGCTCGAGCCGCTCCCACGTGATCGCCGTCTCGAACGTCTCGCTCAGCACGCCCATCGCGACGAGCACGTCGCGCACGTAGGGCGCGCGCAGGAACGCCTCGCGCCAAGCGGTCGAGGCGCCGCCGCGGGCGCCCTCGGACGGCGCCTCCCACGTCCCGCCGCGCTCGCGGCAGATCGCCAGCGCCGCCTCCATGACGGGCTCGACCGGCGCCCCCGCGGACTCGAAGCCGAGCACCAGCAACGCGTGCGAGCCGTCGCCCGCGAACGTCAGCGCCGCCTCGCGCGCGTCGATCAGCCGGCAGTTCGACGGCGTGAGGCCGGCCTGCACGATCGCCTGCACCGCGCCCGCGCCGGCCGCGAAGTCGGCGAAGCGCACCGCGCAACCGGCGCGCTCGGTCGGCTTCAGGCGCACCCGCACCCACGCCTCCGTGATGACGCCGAGCGTCCCCTCGGAGCCGAGCAGCAGGCGGTCGGGGCTCGGCCCGGCGCCGGACCCGGGCAGCCGCCGCGACGCCCACACGCCGACCGGTGTGATCGCCCGCACCGACTCGACGAGGTCGTCCACGTGCGTCTCACGCGTCGCGAAGTGGCCGCCTGCGCGCGTCGCGATCCAGCCGCCGAGCGTCGAGAGCTGGAACGACTGCGGGAAGTGGCGCAGCGTCAGGCCGTGCCGCGCGAGCTGCTCCTCCAGCGCCGGCCCGAGCGCACCCGCCTGGATGCGCGCGGCGCCGGCGACGGCGTCGACCTCCAGCACGCGGTCGAGCGCCGCGAGCGAGAGCGTCACGACGCCGGCGAAGCGCTCGGGCACGCGCGCCTCGACGCCGCCGACGACGCTCGTGCCGCCGCCGAACGGGATCACCGCCGCGCCGACGTCCGCGGCCCACTCGAGCACGCGCTCGATCTCGGCCTCGTCGCGCGGACGCGCGACGAGATCGGGCGCGTGGTCGATGCGGCCACGGAACGCGCGCACGACGTCGCGGTAGGCGCGGCCGTAGGCGTGGCGCACGCGCTCGTCGCGGTCGTCGGCGCAGATCGCGGCGAGCGCGGCGGGCGGGGGCGGCAGCCGCGAGGGCGCCAGCTCGATCGCCTCCAGCGGAACCGGCCGCTCGGGCTCGGGATCGCCAAAGCCGAGGTGCTGCGCCAGTCCGCCGGCGGCCTCCCGCACCCGCTCGTGCGAGAGCGCCTCCTCGGCGTACCCCCAGCCCCAGTGGTTGCGCGCGCGAGCGGTCATCGAGCCCGAACGCTACGGGCCGCCCGCACCTCCTCGCGCCGGCACCCGCAGTCAGCAGCCGTCCTGCCCTGGTGTCGCGGCACGACGCCAGGGCAGGACGGCTGTCCTCTAGCCTGTCCGGGGTGTCCTCCACCCACGGCCTGCTGCTCGCCCGCGGCCCCTGGTCGCCCGAGCAGGTGACGGCCGCGTGGCGCGAGGAGCCGTTCGAGCCCGGCGCGGCCGACACGGCGGCGGCCGACGCGGCGCTCGCGGCGCTGCGCGAGCGCGGCTCCCCCAGCCACGACGGGCTCGCCGCGCGGCTCGCCGGCTTCGAGGAGCACGACGCCGGCCTGCGGCTCGAGCTGCAGCCGGCGCGCTGGGCGCTGCGGCTGATCGGCAACGAGGCGACGCGCAGCGTCTCGGTGCTGTGCGTCGTGCGCGACGCCGACGGCCGCTGGCTCGCCGGCCGGCGCGCGGCGTGGCTCGCCTCCTGGACCGGGCGCTGGACGCTCGGCGCCGCCGGCGCCGTCGAGGTCGGCGAGCAGCCGGTCGACGCGATGGTGCGCGAGCTGGAGGAGGAGTGGTCGCTCGCACCGGCGACGCTGTCGATCGAGGCGCTGGCCGGCACGCCGAGCGGGCTCGTGTTCCTCGTCGGCGTCGCGTGGCTGGCGCCCGGAGCCGAGGCAGTGCCCGACGACGAGCACGACGCGCACGCGTGGTGGCCGGCCGAGGTGGAGCGGTGGCCGGCCGAGGCCGACGAGGTCGTGCGGCGGATGGCCGCGCTGCTCAGCGCATGAGCGCGCGTCCGGTCCAGCCCGTTCCCGCCGCCCGCCGCCGAGCAGCGCGCGGCGGCGGCTTCCCCTCCTTCCGCCTGCTGGAGGTGCTCTCTTTCACGGCCTCCGCGGTCTTCGCCGCGCTGCTGCTGCTCTGGCTCGGACCGAGCGCGCCGGCCGCCACGATGGTGCTCGGCTGGACGCACGGGCTGCTGTGGATCGCGATGTCAGCGCTGTGCCTGATCGCGGTGCGCAAAGGAACGATCCCGTTCTGGCTGGCGGTCACGGTGGCCGTCGTGGGGGGCGTCGGGCCGTTCGCCGGGACGGTTGGATTCCTCCTCGAGAGCCGCCGGCGCGGCCGGGTCGGCGCGTCGCCGTAGCGCACGGCTGCCGTACAGGCAAATCGCTATTGTCAGGCGACAGGATGTCAGTCGACACGACGACCCAAGTCGTGATGCCCCACATGGGCGACTCCGTTGCCGAGGGCACGATCCTCACCTGGCACAAGCGCGAGGGCGACGCGGTCGCGGCCGACGAGACGCTCGTCGAGATCTCGACCGACAAGGTCGACGCCGAGGTGCCCGCCGGCGTGTCCGGCAAGCTCGTGCGGATCCTCGCCGCCGAGGGCGAGACGGTCGCGGTCGGCAGCGCGCTCGCGGAGATCGCGCCCAGCGGGGACGGAAACGGCGGGGATCCGCCGCCTGCCGCGGAGGACGCGGATGCCGGCAGCGAGGGCGAGCTGCTCGAGATCGCGATGCCGCAGATGGGCGAGTCGGTCACCGAGGGCGTCGTGCTCGAGTGGCACAAGGCGGCCGGCGAGGCGGTCGCGGCCGACGAGACGCTCGTCGAGATCTCGACCGACAAGGTCGACGCCGAGGTGCCCGCACCCGCGAGCGGGACCGTCACCGAGCTGCTCGCCGAGCCCGGCGACACCGTCACCGTCGGCCAGGTGCTCGCGCGCATGCAGACGGCGAACGGCGCGAGCGCCGCCGCGCCCGCGACCGTCCCGGCTCCATCGGCCGCCGCCGCACCCGCCCCGGCGCCGGCCGGCGACCAGCCCGCCTCCCCCGTCGCGCGGCGCGTCGCCGCCGTGCACGGCGTCCCGCTCGAAGGCGTCGCCGGCAGCGGCCCGGGCGGGCGGATCGTCAAGGACGACGTGCTGGCGGCCGCGAACGGCGCGACCGCGCCCGCCAAGCCCGCCGGCGTCACGCCCCTGAGAGGCGGCGCGGCGATGCTCGCGAGATACATGGACGAGAGTCGCTCGATCCCGACGGCGACCTCGTTCCGCACGCTGACGGTGTCGACGCTGGAGGCGCGCCGCAAGCAGCTCAAAGGTGCCGGACTGAAGGTCTCCTTCACGCACCTGATCGCCTACGCGATCGCGCAGGCGGGCGCCGAGATGCCGGTGATGGCGCACCACTTCGCCGAGATCGACGGCAAGCCGCACCGCGTCGAGGACGGCGCCGTCCACCTCGGCCTCGCCGTCGACGTCGAGAAGAAGGACGGCTCGCGCACGCTGATGGTGCCGGTCGTCAGAGGCGCCGACGCGCTCGACTTCAAGGCATTCCTCGCCGCCTACGACGCGCTCGTCGAGAAGGCGCGCACGAACACGTTGACGGCGGACGACCTCGCCGGCGCCAACATCACGCTCACGAACCCGGGCGGGATCGGCACCGTCGCCTCCGTCCCGCGGCTGATGCCCGGCCAGGGCACGATCGTCGCGACGGGCTCGATCGCCTACCCCGTCGGGCTCGGCGCGATCGGCGCGCAGATCGGCGCTGAGAGAGTCATGTCGATGACCTCGACGTACGACCATCGCATCATCCAGGGCGCCGAGTCGGGCCGCTTCCTGCAGCTGATCGAGCGCCTGCTGCAGGGCGAGCAGGAGTTCTACGAGCGGGTCTTCGCGGCGCTCGGCGTCGCGCTGCCGGCGCTGCCGCCGGCGCCGCAGCCTGTCGCGACACCCGCGCCAGCAGCCGGCGCGCCGAGCGAGGAGCTGCTGCAGGCCGTCCAGGCGGCCGACTCGCTGCTGAAGGCATTCCGCATGCACGGCCACCTCGCGGCGCAGCTCGACCCGCTCGGCTCCGAACCGGTCGGCGACCCCGCGCTCGACCCGGCCACGCTGCACCTGACGCCCGAGCTGATGCGCCAGATCCCCGCGCGGATCCTGCGCATCGGCGTCCCGGGCGAGACGTTCGCCGACGCGCTGCCGCACCTGAGAACGACCTACTGCGGCACGATCGCGTACGAGATCGAGCACATCTCCAGCCACCGCCAGCGCGTATGGCTGCGCGAGAAGATCGAGACGGGCAGCTTCCGCCAGCCGCTCTCGGCCGACGAGCGCAAGGCGCTGCTGACGCGCCTGATCGAGGTCGACGCGCTCGAGCGCTTCATGCACAAGGCATACCTCGGCCAGAAGCAGTTCTCGATCGAGGGGCTCGACATGACCGTCCCGATGATCGACGAGCTGGTCCGGCTCGCCGGCGCCAACGGCGGGCGCGAGGTCGTGATCGGGATGGCGCACCGCGGCCGCCTCAACGTGCTGGCGCACAACCTCGGCCGCTCCTACGGCTCGATCTTCGCCGAGTTCGAGGGCCAGACGACGCTCGGCGTGATCACCTCGATCCCGCAGGGCGGGACCGGCGACGTCAAGTACCACCACGGCGCGCGCGGCACGCAGGAGCTGCCCGGCGGCGGCTCGCTGATCGTGCGCCTGGAGTCGAACCCGAGCCACCTCGAGTACGTCGGGCCCGTCGGGATCGGCGCCACGCGCGCCGCGCAGACCGCGCGCCAAGGCCCGCACGCGACGCAGGACACGGACGCCGCACTGCCGATCGTCCTGCACGGCGACGCGGCGTTCCCCGGGCAGGGGGTCGTCGCCGAGACGTTCAACCTGCAGGCGCTCGACGGCTACACCGTCGGCGGCACGATCCACCTGATCCAGAACAACCAGGTCGGCTTCACGACGGACCCCGACGACGCGCGCTCGACGCGCTGGGCGTCCGACCTCGCGAAGGGCTTCGACGTGCCGATCATCCACGTCAACGCCGACGACATGGCCGCGTGCATCGCAGCCGCGCGGCTCGCGCACGCCTACCGCCAGGAGTTCGGCCACGACGTGCTGATCGACCTGATCGGCTACCGCCGCTTCGGCCACAACGAGGCGGACGAGCCCGCGTACACCCAGCCGGAGATGTACACGCAGATCAGAGATCACCCGACCCCGCCGCAGCTCTATGCGCGCCAGCTCGTCGACGCCGGCGTCGTCACGCAGAACGAGGTCGACGCGCTCACCGACGCAGTCTGGCAGCGCCTCAGCGAGGAGCACCAGCAGCTCAAGGCGCGCCTGTCGGCCGCGGCCGCCGTCGGGCAGGGCACCGGCGAGTACCAGCTCGACCGCACGCCCTCGCCGGACGTCGCCACGGCGGTCGACGCCGCGCGCCTGCGCGAGCTCAACGAGGCGCTGCTGCGGGTGCCCGACGGCTTCGCCGTCCACGCGAAGCTCAAGCGCCCGCTCGAGCAGCGGCGCGAGGCGCTCGGCGCGGACGGCGGCATCGCGTGGGCGCACGCGGAGGCGCTCGCGTTCGCCTCGCTGCTGACCGAGGGCACACCGGTGCGTCTGACCGGCCAGGACGCCGAGCGCGGCACCTTCAGCCAGCGCCACCTCGTGCTGCACGATCCGAGAACGGGCCAGGAGTACTGCCCGATCCAGCACCTGCCGAACGCGCTCGCGCCGATGGAGCTGCACAACAGCCCGCTGTCGGAGATGGCGGCGCTCGGCTTCGAGTACGGCTACTCGCAGGAGGGCCCGGAGACGCTCGTGCTCTGGGAGGCGCAGTTCGGCGACTTCGTCAACAGCGCGCAGGTGATCATCGACCAGTTCATCGTCTCGGGCCTCGCGAAGTGGGGCCAGTCGACGCGCCTGACGCTGCTGCTCCCACACGCCTACGAGGGCTCCGGCCCCGAGCACTCCTCCGCGCGCCTGGAGCGCTGGCTCCAGCTCGCCGCCGAGGGCAACATCCGCGTCGCCTACCCCTCGACGCCGGCGCAGTACTTCCACCTGCTGCGCCGCCAGGCGAAGATCGCCAAGCAGCGCCCGCTCGTCGTGATGACGCCGAAGTCGCTGCTGCGCCTGCCGCAGGCGACGAACCGCATCGAGCACCTCGCCGAGGGCCAGTTCTACCCGGTGCTGGCCGAGCCGCGCGTGGACGCCGAGAAGGTCACGCGGCTGATCCTCTGCTCCGGCAAGGTCTACTACGACCTCGTCGCCGACGAGACGCGCCAGGGCAGCGACGGCGTCGCGATCGGCCGCGTCGAGCTGCTCTACCCGTTCCCGCAGGCGCAGCTGCTCGAGCTGGTCGGCAGCTACCCGAACCTCAGAGAGGTCGTGTGGCTGCAGGAGGAGCCGCGCAACATGGGCGCCCGCGCGCACATGTCCCCACGCCTGATGCAGACCCTCCCGCGCGAGCTGAAGTTCGGCTACATCGGCCGCCCCGAGCGCGCCTCCACCGCCGAGGGCTACCCGGCCGCGCACGCGCTGGAGCAGCGCCGCATCGTGCGCACCGCGCTCGACCTCTCGCGCCCGGTCGGGATGTATCCGACGAAGGCGCCCGGCGATCGCTGACGGGGCTCGCGAGGCTCGCATCCTCGACCGCGTCCGCGCGACGCCGGAGGGCTTCGTGCGCAGCTACGGCGACCTCTCGCCGGGGGCGCCGCGGGTGGCCGGGGCGGTGCTGAGCGCGTGCACGGACCCGTCGGTGCCGTGGCACCGGATCGTGCGCGCGGACGGCTCGCTCGCGAAGGGCGCGCGACAGCGCGCGCTGCTGGAGGCCGAGGGCGTGCCGTTCAGAGGAGACCGAGTGGACATGCGCGCGGCCCGGCTGCCGGAGTAGGCTGCCGCCGCGGCATGTGGCTCCAGCGCGAGATCCGCTTCGACCCTCGCCCGCGCGGCTTCCACCTCATCACGCGCGAGGTCGTCGCGGCGCTGCCCGAGCTGGGCGAGCTGCGCGTCGGGCTGCTGCACCTGCACATCCTCCACACGTCCGCGTCGCTGACGCTGAACGAGAACGCGAGCTTCGACGTGCGCCACGACTTCGCGACCTGGTTCGACCGCGCCGTCCCGGAGGACGCACCGTACTGGACGCATACGCTGGAGGGGCCGGACGACATGCCCGCGCACCTGAAGGCATCGCTGCTCGGCGCCTCGCTCACGCTGCCGATCGCCGGCGGGCGCCTCGCGCTCGGCACCTGGCAGGGCGTCTACCTGTGCGAGCACCGCGACGCGGCCGACGCGCGCCGACTCGTCGCGACCGCCTGGGGCGAAGGCTGAGCCGCCTACGCGGCGGCCTCGGACTCGGCTTCCGCCTCGGCGAACAGCTCCGCCAGTGGGATGGCCAGCACCGTGGCGAGCGCGAGCAGGACGCTCATGCGCGGATCGGCCTCGCCGCGTTCGATGCGGCCGAGATGGTCGGGGCTGATGCCGGCGCGATGGGCAAGCGCGGCGCGCGAGACGCCCTGGCGCTCGCGCCGCGCGCGCAGCACGCCGACGACGCGGTCCATCGTCTCGCGTCCGGCGCCCGGCATCGCGCCGCCCAGCACGTCGCGCCGCTCCAGCTCCTCAGGCGCGAGCCCCCAGCGCCACAGCGCCTGCGAGGTCGCGGCGCGGTCGCACAGCCGGTAGTGATGCTGGACGGCTCCGCGCCGGTGCGTGCGCCGCACGACGCGGATCAGCCGCAGGTCGCGCAGCCGGCGGACGTGGTGGCTCGCGATGCCGAGCGGGATCTCGAGCGTCGCCGCGAAGCCGCTCGGCGTCCCCGGCTCGCGCTCGAGCAGCGCCCGCAGGATCTCGACTCGCACGGGGTGCGCGAGCGCCCGCGACCACGCGAGGTCGGCGCGTGAGCGCCCGCTCGCCGACGGCAGCGGCCACGGTGTGCGGTGCGCCGTCATGGCGCCGGCTGCCCGCTCGCGTGTCGGCGCAGGCCGCCGGCCAGCGCGGCGAGCTGGTCCGCCGAGCACTGCGCCAGCGGCGCGCCCGGCTCGACGCCGGCCTCGGCGGCGACGAGCGCGACGAGCGCCGGATCGGCGTCGCGGAAGCGACCGAGCAGCGCTTCGACCGAGAGCCCGCCCCAAGCGGAGACGACGTCGCCGGCGGCCAGGGAGGCGGCGAGCGCGGGCCAGCCGTGCTCGACGTCGAGGACGCGCGCCGCCAGCAGCAGCCGGCGCGGGTCGACGATCCCGCTCGCGAGGTCGGCGGCGGCAGCCGCGCGCACGTTCTCGTAGCTCGCGCTGAGCTCGCCGGCGGGCAGCCGCGCGGCCAGCAGCTCGAGCTGCTCGGCGATCTCGCCCCCTTCGGTCAGGGCGGCGACGAGGCGCCGCAGCTCGGCCGGGCCGAGCTCGATCGTCGCGCCGGGCGCCATCGCCGCGTGCGCGTGCGGGCCGAGCAGCGCGATCCCGTCGAGCAGCAGCTCCTCGACACGGCGCACGTGCTCCGAGAGCTGCACGAGCGTCCAGCCCGCACCGCCGGCCTGACGCGTCTGGTCGATCGCCTCGCTCATCGAAGTGGACGCCTCGGGCCCCGGCCGGGATGGGGGGTCGGAGCCGGGACCCGCAGGCGTCCTGCACGCCCGTCGCCGCCGCGCGCGTCGCTCGGCGCCGCGGCGAGATGAGGGGCGCTCGCCGGCTCCGAGCCGCGTTCGGCGAGCGCCGAGCCACGCCGGATGCGACGACCGCGGACCCCGTCGCACGGGACCCTCGGGGGAAGAGCCGTGCGATCCGAAGCCTTGCGCGCAGTCATCACCGAAGCGCCCGGGGCCTGCCGAGTTCTCGGAGCCGGGACGACCAAGACGCTACGGCGGCGCGCTGACCTCGGTCAACCCCCTTTCCGTAAATAGTTAGCGCTAGGGGTCAGGCGTCGCCGAGGCGCTGCAGCGCCCGCATCGTCCGCATGATCGGCAGCTGAAGCCGCGGAAGCGAGCCCGCGGCGCGCTCGATCCGCACCGCGTCGGCGCGCAGCTCGCGAGTGCGCGCGCTCGCCTTCGAGAGGTACATCGAGACCATGCCGGCGGCGATCAGCACATGGCGCTCGCCGTTGCGCAGGCGCCGCGCCCCGTCGACCGAGCGGTGGACGATCTCACACAGCCGCTCGACCATCTCGGACCTGCTGGCGTAGTGCTCGACGTATGAGTGGTTGCCCTCCGCACGGTCCGCAGCCTGGTCGACGAACGCGTCGAGCAGCGTGCTCGCCGCGCAGATCCAGGGGAAGTACACCGCCTCGGCGGCGGCCACGTCGTCCTCGCGCAGCTGCGGGTCGACCGCGAGCGCGAGCAGCGCGAGCGTCCACAGCGACGAGCTGGCGGCCGCCGTCAACTCGAACCACGTCATGTCCGGGACGTCCGGCAGCTCACGCTCCACCCACGCCTGCAAGCCGAGGATCCGCTCCGCCGGGCGCGGGTCATGGTTGGGGACCTGCACGGTGCCGAGATGCGCCGAGCGGCGCACGCGCACGCGCACGCGTTCGAACGACGGCAGCGTTGCGCAGCCCGCGCGGCAGGTGGCGACGAGCGCGCGCAGATAGCCGCCGTCCTCGCGCTGCCGGTGCAGCCGGTAGTAGTCGGGCTCGGCGCCGCCCGGGTCGACGGCGTCGGTGAGCGCGCGGTGGAGCTGCCCTCCATTCGCCAGCGCGTCGTCCGCGGGGCGTTCGCTGATCGTGTCGAGGTAGTCGAGCGTGATCTGGTAGGCGGCGAGCACGCGCAGCAGCCGCGCTTCCCGCCGCGCCGGGAGGACTGCGAACAGCGCCGCGCCTTCGGTGTTGAGCCGCTCGCGCCTGAGCGTCAACGCGGCGTCGTCGCGCAGCACCGGGTCGGGGATCCGAAGCGCGACAGCCTGCCACCTTCGCACCTCGCGCGCCACGCTCGGGATCACCCAGGTCAGCTCGCGTGCTGCGACGGCGCCAAGCGCCTGCAGCTGGCGGGCGCTGAGCGGGGTGGGATCGCTCGCACGCCGACCCATCGCGGTCACATGTCCGCTGCCTTGTGGTCAGTCCCGGAACGCGACGTCGACTGGGACGCGCGCCGCGAGGTATCCCGGCACCATCGCGACCGCGCACGCGACGACGATCACGACCGTCAAGCTCAGCAGCGCCACCGGCACGCCGATCGAGCCCGCGACCGGGAAGCCCGTCGCCGCCTTCAGCGCGCGGTTGAGCAGCTGCTCGCCGTAGAGCCCGTAGACGCTCCCGACGATGCAGCCGAGACCGAGCAGCGTGACGCTCTCCAGCAGGAGCGCCTTCCACAGCTGGCGGTGGTCGATGCCGGCGAGCTTGAGGTCGGCGAGGCGCCGCCGGCGCTGCCAGACCATTCCGGCCATCGCGGCGGCCATCGCGAGCGCCGCCGCGATCAGCATCAGCGTCGCGATCTGCGTCAGACGCGAGAGGCCGGCGCGCGTCGTCGTGCGGTCGAGCCGCTCGCGCTCGCCCGCAGTCTGCACCGCCAGCCCCGGCAGCGGCGCGAGGGCGCCGCGCACGAGCCGCAGGCCCTGCCCCACCGTGACCCCAGGGGCCAGGTCGACCTGGATGGCGCTCGCGGCGTCGGAGCCCCACGCCCTGCGGTAGTCCTCGGCGTTGAGCACGAGCGTGCCCGGCGACCAGCCGAAGTTCGTCGTGACCGCGGCGAGGCGCAGCCGCATCGGCACCGGCGACGCGAGCGTGAAGGAGCGTCCGACCCGCAGATGCTCCTGCGCCGCGACGGCCTGCGAGGCGACCGCCCAGCCGCCGGCGGCCAGGCGGGCGTCCGCGACGCGCGCGTCGCCGTCGACCACCTGCGGCTGCGGGAACGGGCGCGCGGAGCCGCGCGGCGGGGCGATCACCCACACGCGCCGATCGCGCAGGTCGAGGAAGCTCCCGCGATAGACCCGCACGGATCTGACCTGCCGGACGAGCGACAGGCGCGCGATCGCGTCGCCGGCGGCGAACGGCGCGGTCGCCAGCGTATTCGACGCCCCGGCGGGGGAGATCCACAGATCCGCAACGTCGTTGAGCTGGCGCGCGTTGGGGTCCAGGCCGCGCTGCAGATCGCGGTGCGCGCCCTCGATCGCCGTGCTGCCGAACACGGCGATCGCGGCGATCGCCGCGATCGCGACCGAGCGCGTGCGCGCCGACGCCAGCTCGCCGAGCGCGATCGCCGGCACGACGCTTGCGATCCGCCGCCGCTGACGCTCGGCGAACGCGAGCAGCCACGCAAGCGCGACCGGCAGCACGAGCAGCATCGAGGCCACGAGCAGCGCCAAGCCGAGCCCGGCCGCCGAGGGCGCCGCAAAGAGGATCGCCGTCGTGACGCCGAGGCAGAGCGCGCTCGCGGCGACGAGCGCTCCGCGCCTCAGCGGTCTCGCGCCGTCCGCGCCGACGTCCTCCTCGACCGCGTCCATCGCCGAGGAGCGGAACGCGGCGATCAGCGGAGCCAGCGACGCGAGCGCGGCCGCCAGCATGCCCGCGAAAAGCGAGAGGGCGATCGTCTGCCAGTCGACGACGCGCGCCGTCCCGACCGGGAACGCGATTCCCAGATAGCCAGGCGAGGGGTGGAAGACCGAGCGCGAGAGCAGCTCGCCAATCCCGATGCCGACCACAGAGGCGATGAGGCCGAGGACGACGGCGTCGAACAGGATCACCTGCAGCACCGCGGCGAGGCCGTAGCCCGACATGCGCAGCTCGGCGATCAGGCGCCGGCGCTCGCGCGCCATCAGCAGCATCGCGTTGAACGCGAACAGGAAGCCGACGAGTGCGCTGATCGCGGCGAACAGCGCGGTCGACTGGTCGTTCGGCATCGCGGCCTGGGCGAACAGGCGCGCGTCGGAGTCGGTCGCGCGCACGTCGATGCGGTCCGCGGCGAGCCGTCGCAGCCCCGCCGCGACCTCAGCGGCGCGACCCGGCGCGGCCAGCACTACGATCCGCGACACGCGCCCTCTCAGGCCGGTGATCTCCTGGGCGTAGTCGAGCGGCATCACGACCGCCGGCACGTCCGCCAGGACCCCGACGTCGCCCTGTCCGACGATCGCCCCGACCGGCGCGCTGACGGCTCTGCCCAGCACCTCCAGCGTCAGCGATTCGCCGAAGCGGACCCCGAGCGCGTCGCTCATCGGCGCCGGCAGCACGAGCGCGCGGAGCGCGGCGAGACGGCCGGCCGTGTAGCCGTGCAGCAGTGAGCCGCCGAGCCTCGCCAGCTGCGGGTCGGCGGCCAGCAGCGTCGCCGAGCGGGCGCCGCCCGGCCCGACGAGGTTGACGGGGATCTGCAGCAGCGGCGCCGCGGCGCGCACCCCCGGAACGCGGCGGACCTGCTCCAGCAGCCGCTCGTCGAAGCCCTCCGGACCGCGCGCGACGAGCTGCAGCTGCGCCCTGCCGACGAGGCCCTGCGTGAGCTGCGCGATCGACGCGCTGAGGCTGTGGTTGGAGACCTGGACCGCGAACAGCAGTGCGACGCCGACCGCGATCCCGACGAGCGCGAGCAGCTCCTGGACCGCCCGCGCGCGCACGCGCCGACGGTAGAACCACAGCAGGTTGCGGAGGCTCACTGCGGCTGGAGGGTGGCCGGCGTGTCCCCCTGCGCATCGGGCGCGTAGTCGACGAGTCTGCCGTCGCGCAGCGCCAGCGCGCGGTCGGCGACGGCGACCGCCTGCGGGTCGTGCGTCACGAGCAGCACGGCCGTCCGCCGTTCGCGGCACAGCTCGCGCAGCAGCGCGAGCACGTCGGCGCCGCGGCGCGTGTCGAGGTTGCCGGTCGGCTCGTCCGCCAGCAGCAGCCCGGGGTCGGTCGAGAGCGCCTTCGCGATCGCAACCCGCTGGCGCTCGCCCATCGAGAGCGTGCTCATGCGCGCGTCGGCGCGCTCGTCGAGCCCGAGCCGCTCGAGCAGCGGCGTCATCCGCTGCTGCGCCTCGCGCACGCTCACGCCCGCGCCGACGAGCTTCAGCGACGCGTTGTCGATCGCCGAGAGCCCGGCGATCATGTGAAACGTCTGCAGCACGAAGCCGACGTCGCGCAGGCGGTAGCGGCTCGCCTCGCGGGCCGAGAGGCCCGTGACGTCGCGCCCGTCGACGAGCACCTCGCCGCCGTCGGGCGCCATCACGGCGGCGATCAGCTTCAGCAGGGTCGTCTTGCCCGAGCCGCTCGGCCCGTAGAGCGCGACCAACTCGCCGCGGCCGACCGCGAGCGAGACGTCGTCGACGGCGCGGACCGGCTCGCCCCCGGGGACGCGGTAGTGCTTGACGAGGCGCCGGATCTCGAGCATCACGCCCGCCCGTCGCGCCGCTGCGGGAACGCGATCACCTCGCCTGGAGCATGGCGAGCCGCCTGGATCAGCTCGCCGTCGCCGAGCGACATCACGCGATGCGAGCGCAGCGCGTCCGGGACCTCGGGCACGGTTGCGAGCACCGCCATGCGCTGCTCCTCGGCGAGCGCGCGCAGCAGCCCGAGCACGGTTTCGCGCTCCTCGACGCCGAGCCCGCTCGTCGGGTCGTCGGCCAGCAGCAGCCCCGGGTCGCGCACGATCGCGTGGGCGATCGTCACGAGCGTCCGCTCGGCGTCGGACAGCTCGTGCCAGCGGGCGCTCGCGAGCTCGCCCGCGCCGACGCGCTTGAGCGCGCGCGTCGCGCGGCGCTCGGCCTCCTCGGCGCTCGCGCCTCTCAGCAGCGGCAGCGCGACGTGGTCGAGCATCCGCATGCCCGACGCGAACGGCGCCTGCCGCCCGACCCAGCCGATGCGGGGGTGGATCCCCCCGAGGCGCCGCAGACGGCCGCCGCCGAGCTCATGCCCGTCGAACCGCACCGTGCCGGCGTCGGGCGCTTCGATCCCGGCCGCGATCCGCAGCAGCGTCGACTTGCCCGCGGCCCGCTGGCCGAAGATCGCGACCATCTCGCCGGGATCGACCTCGAGCGAGACGTCGTCGAGCACGACGATCTCGTGGCGTCCTCGCCAGTGGCTCTTGGAGACGCGCTCGAGCGCGAGCAGCGTCATCGCCGCGGCGACTCGGAGGACCGCGCCGGCGCAGCGCCCATGCTGCGCGCGTGACGCTGGATCGCCCGCTTCATCGCGGCGCGGATCTGCTGTACCGCCTCGATGCGGACGGCGAGCTGGGCCGCCTCCGTGCGCCGCAGCCACGCCTGGCCGATCTCGCGCCACTCGACCTCCTCGCGGCGCAGGTCCTCGACCGGGCCGCTGCGCTCGCCGAGCTCCGCCATCCGGTCCAGGCAGGCGCTCTCCAGCTCGCGTGCCAGCTCGACGAGCCGCGGCAGGTCATCGGGGCTGGCGAACGCGACCTTCAGCCAGAACGGGTCGCGCTGCGGCGCGAGGTCGGTCGGGGCGCGCACCCACGCGCGGAACTCGTCGCGGCCCAAATCGGTCGCCTCGTACCAGACGACCCCGCGGTGGGCGGAGGCGACGGCGCCGCCGGCGGTCGCCTCGCGGGCGCGGATCATCCCGTCGGCGCGCAGCGACCTGAGCGCGGGGTAGACCGCGGTCTCGGACGGACGCCAGCCTTCGATGCGCTGCTCGAGCCGCTGGATCAACTCGTAGCCATAGCCTGGGCGCTCGATCACCAAGCCCAGCACGGCATGCTTCACAGACATCGCACCTCTCCTCCGTCCCCTCGGCCGATGTACTCAACCGTACACAAAAGCCCCATGTGTGCGCCAGAGGGTGGACGAAAACCGGTGCGCTGTGGTAAATGCGCGCGGGTGACAGCGGCAGAAGCCCAGGGTGGGCGCCAGGGCGCCAGGGCGCCAGGGCGCCAGGGCGCCAGGGCGCCAGGGCGCCAGGGCGCCAGGGCGCCAGGGCGCCAGGGCGCCAGGGCGCCAGGGCGCCAGGGCGCCGCGAGCGCTCAGGCGAACAGCGTCAGGTCCGGCTCGCGCTCGCCGCGCAGCACCGCGAGGTCGACTTCGACGCACGCGATCCCGCGGCTCTCCGCCAGCACGCGCGCCTGCGGCTTGATCGCCTGCGCGGCGAGCACGCCCCGGCAGTCCGCCATCGCCGGGTCGAGGCGGATCCGCTCGAGGTAGCGCGTGAGCTGCTCGACGGCGTCGATGGTGCCGACGCGCTTGATCTCGACGGCGATCCAGCCGTCCTCGGGGTCGCGGCACATCAGGTCGACGGGGCCGATGTCCGTCGCCCACTCGCGGCGCACGAGCCGGAAGCCCTCGCCGCACCAGTGCGGCTGCCCGGCGAGCAGCTCCTGCAGGTGCGCCTCGACGCCGTCCTTCTCCAGCGCCGCAGCCTCGCCCATGTCGTGTGTGACGTCGGAGAGGACCTCCGCGATGCGGATGTCGAGCCGGTCCTCCGTGTCGCCCGCGTGCTTGCGAACCACGATCAGGCCGTCGCTCTCCTCGATCGCCGTCGGCGGTGTCATCCAGTTGCTCGGCTTGTAACCGCCGTGGTCGGCATGCACCATCACCGATCCGTCGGACTTCACCATGATCAGCCGCAGCGCCTCCGGCAGGAGCGCGTCGAGACGGCCGGTATAGCGGACCTCGCAGCGGGCGACGATCAGGCGCATGGATCGGACGGTATGACGTCAACCAGACGACTTTCACATGCGATGGTCCGATTCAAATACAAGACGGACGTGGTGGCGCCGGAGCGGGCGGCATGGGAACATATGTTCGTGTCCGCGTCCGCGCCTCAGCCAGCCGCCGCAGCCTTTAGCCTCTGGGTAGCCGCTGCCTTCCGGCAGCTCGATCTGTCTATGGAGGCCAGCCGCCACATACCCCTGACTCCCGAGGAGGAAGCCGCGGGAGACCACGGGGAGGTCTTCACTCGCCGCTGGGTGGTCGACCTCATCCTCGACCTCGTCGGCTACACCGTCGACCGGGATCTCGCGTCGTTGCGGGTGCTCGAGCCGGCATGCGGCTCAGGGGCCTTCCTCGCGCCGTTGGTGGAGCGACTCGCAGCCTCGGCACGCGTGCATGGGCGCGCGCTTGAGGAGACCGCTGACGCGCTGCTCGCCGTTGACCTGCTCCGCGCCAACGTCATGGCCAGCCGAGCGGCGGTCGTCGCCGCGCTCCGTGCCGCCGGGGCGCAACCTCCGACGGCTCGCCTCCTGGCCGAAGCCTGGGTCCGTCAGCGCGACTTTCTGCTTCAGCCGCCGGCCCCGTCATCCGTCGACTTCGTGGTGGGGAACCCGCCGTATCTTCGTCTCGAAGCGGTGCCGCGCGCGCGCTCGGATGCCTATCGTCGCGCATGCGCGACGATGGGCGGGCGCGCCGACGTCTACGTCGGCTTCTACGAGCACGGCCTGCATGCATTGAGAGAGGGCGGCGCGCTGGGCTTCATCTGCGCCGACCGCTGGATGCGCAACGCCTACGGCGCGAGCCTGCGAGCGCTCGTGTCGAGCGGCTGGGCGGTACAGACGCTGCTTTCGCTGACGGGAGTCGACGCTTTCGAGGAGGAGGTCGACGCATACCCAGCGGTGACCGTGATCAGCCGGCGCCCGCAGACGTGCGGCCCCCTCGTCGTCGAGGGCACCCCTGAGTTCGGACCCGAGCAAGCCGATGAGGTCATCGCGCTCGCTCGCGCGAACGACCGGCGGCATGTCTCAAGAGCGACCTACCGGGCAGCGCATCTTCCGTCGTGGTTCGAAGGTCGCGCGGGATGGCCGCATGGATCGCCGGATCAGCTTGCGACCGTCGCCGATCTCGAAGCGTCCTTCCCTGCTCTCGAAAGCCCCGACACCGGTACGAAGGTGGGTATCGGCATCGCGACCGGTGCAGACAAGGTGTTCATCACCGATGACCCGGCGACCGCGGAGCGCGAGCGCCTCCTGCCGCTCGCGCTTCCGCGCGATATCGCAAACGGGAAGGTGGAGTGGTCTGGCAGGTACCTGATCAATCCGTGGGATGCCAACGGACTTGTCGATCTGGCCGACTGGCCTCGCATGGCCGCCTACCTCGAACGTCACCGCGACGTCCTTGCGGCCCGACACACCGCGCGGAGCGGCCGTTGGCACAAGACGATCGATCGGGTCATAGGCGGCTTGACGGATCGTCCCAAGCTCTACCTGCCCGACTTCAAAGACGTGACGTTTCCGGTGCTCGACGAGGGCACCACCTATCCGCATCACAACCTGTACTGGGTTACATCGGAGACATGGGACCTGCCGGTCCTCGGGGGCCTGCTCCTCAGCGATGTCGCGAACCTCTTCATCCAGGCGTACTCCGTGCGCATGCGCGGCGGCTACCTGCGTTTCCAGGCGCAATACCTCCGCCGCATCCGCCTGCCGCGCTTGGAGGACGTCGACCCCGCGTCCGCGAGAGCGTTGATCGGCGCCTTCCTCGCGCGAGACCGCGCGGCGGCCACCGCCGCCGCACTCCCGCTCTACGGCCTGGAAGGGGTGCCGTCGTAGTGCCACAGACGCGCATCGAGCTCGATGCGGCGATGCATGCCTACTGGGCGCTCAAGAGGAAGCAGCTCGCGACCGCCCGTGCCAGTCAGTCGACGGCCGAGGGCAGCGCGAAGGCGGTGCGAGGCGGCGGTCACTTCGAGCCTGTGGTGCAGTTGATCGCAAGCTTCTTCACCGATGCCGGCTACCCGGTCGATTCGATCCACGCCAGAGGGCATGCCACGATCCTGCCCGCCTACCTCCGTCCCACGAAGAACTGGGACCTCGTCGTCGTGCATCGCGGTGTGCTCGCCGCCGCAATCGAGGTCAAGGCGCTCGGCGGCCCTTCGTTCGGCAACAACTACAACAACCGCCTCGAGGAGGCCATCGGCTCCTCGGTCGACCTCACGGCGGCAAACGCCGCCGACCTGGTGGGTCCCGAGAAGCCGTGGCTCGGCTACTTTTTCGTCATCGAGGACCATCCCGACTCGCGCCGGATCGTCCGAGAGCGCTCGTGTCGATCGTTTCCGGTCGAGACGACCTGGGCGAGCAAGTCCTATCAGAGCCGATACGCCGTGACGGGCCGGCGACTCCTGGATTCGAGAATGTATGACGCGGTCTGCTACCTCGTGTCGTCCGCGGCGAGACCGACGCCGATCGAACCCGAGCCAGCCTTGGACTGGACGCACTTCGCCGCGGCGATCCGTGCGCGCATCGAGTATCTCCGCGGGCTCGGCTATCCGTAGCCGCCTTGCCGCGGCCTTGTCCCGGCGTTGACCGCTGCCCTACCATGTCCGAGTCGGCACGACGCACTGGGGGAGTCGCGCGTCATCCGGTTTAATGCGCAGCGTCGTGCCCGAACGCACCGTGATCGCCACCGCTGACATCGAGCGCCGCCTTGCGGCCGGACCTGCGCGAAGACGCGCGGCCGCCACGTCGCGAAGACGCACGTTCGTCGCGTCCCGACGACGCGCGTCCGTCGCGTCCAACGCGTGATGCACCGCGCTGCGCTCGCATAGAGGAGCGCGCGCCGCCTGCACCGTCCGCACGTCAGCTTCCGATTCCAGGAGATCACCGACACCATGTCCGCCACCGCGTCGAGCACCACCGCCGCCGTCCGCACGCCCGCGCCGCTGATCTGGCCCGAGCGCGACAACCACACGCTGACCGCCGTCGACCTCGACCCGGCGCTGCCGGCGAACGTCGAGGCGCTGCTGCCGCAGCTGCGCCAGCTCGCCGCGCTCGGCGACGCGCTGCGCGCGCTGCAGTCGCTCGACGGCTCGTTCGTCCACGAGCGCCAGGCGCGTGCGCTCGCGAAGGCGTCCGCCGACCTGATGGAGGAGATCGCCGCGAGCGACGCGGTCTCCGAGGCGCAGGCCGCCATGCTCCGCCGCCGCGCCGCCGCGCTGCTCGAGCTGCGTCACGACACGGCCATCGCGCACGACGAAGCGGCGCTCACGACACCGCAGAACCTGGCCGTGATCGCCGGCCCGATGTGCACGTTCCGCAACAAGACCCGGACCCCGCTGCACTCGGTCGTGGCGTGCACGGCGCACCAGCATGGCGACGAGCTGATCGCCGCGCTCGACGCGTCCTCAGGCACCGTCCTGCAGGAGGTCAACGGCTACTGCGGCACGCCGGACGTGACGGTCGGGGGGATCTTCGCGATGCAGGTCACCGACCTGATCGCGATGGGCGGCGAGTCCAACGCCTTCCCGAAGCACTTCGCCTACTTCCTGCCCGAGGACGAGGGCGCCGGCTATGGCGAGGTCTTCAACAAGACGATCCTCTTCCGCAACGTCTACGGGCTGCGCTACGAGTACATCTCCAAGCCGCTCGGCAACGCGCTGCTGAAGGGCTACCGGCCGAACCCCAGCGTCGACGTGCGCGACGTGCTGATCACGTGGATGCGCGGGCACGACATCGCGCACGCGGTCACGACGCCGCGCGTCGGGCGCGTCGAGCCGGACGACGTGGGCCACGAGCCGTGGTACGCGCTGCAGGAGGCGATAGCGGACGCGTACGGCAGCGCGATGTCGTTCACCGACACGTGGCTGAAGCTGGCCGGCTGCTCGCTCGACGACATGGTCGCCGTGTACCTCGCCGAGGCGCTCCACTACCTGCGCCGCCACCCGCGCAACTGGGGCGACGCGGGCGCCGCGTCGGTCGAGCTGAGCTTCCTCGCCACCCACGGCGCGATCGACGTCCACCCGGACGGCACGATCTCGTGGGAGACCGAGCGCGTGGTGAAGGGCGTCCACCAACTGTGCACGACGCTCGAGCGCGACGTCGTCTCGGCGCCGGAGAGCGCCGCGGTCCAGCGCGTGCTCGACACCTACGGCTGGCGCGAGGACAGCGTGCTCGCCCCCACCCTGCGCAAGATCCGCGACGAGCTCGGCGGCGTGCCGACCTCGCTGGCGTACCTGTGAGCGCTCCGCGCCCGGATGCGTGACGGTTCGACCCCCTCAGAGGGGGTCGAACCGTCGACCATCCGTCAGGTCGCGACCGGCAAAGCCTCGAGCTCGAACATCCCGACTGTCTCCTCCAGCTCGCGTATGCGCGCGTAGTCGCGCTGGAGGACGGTGCGGTCGGGGTGTACCAGGTAGATGATCCCCGGGCAGGAGAAGAGATCGACGGTGGGGGTGATCGTGTCGCCGGGCTCGACCATCGAGATCGTGCCGGCGAACGACTCCAGCCGCTCGACCTCGCGCATGCCGGCCGGCGCGACGACCCGGCCCTCCTGGTGGGAGATCAGCATCACGCAGTAGGAGGCGGCTCTGAGCGAGTAGCCCGCTGCCGCGCGCCGCTCGACGGACGCCGGGTCGAGGTAGGCGTCGACCGTCACCGTGACGTGGCTCGGCGTGCAGCGGTCGATGACGTCGTCGCGCACGGAGCCGTGCATGCGCGCGCCGCACTCGACGAGCACCGGGCCGCTGTCGGTCAGCATCACCTCGGTGTGCGCGGGGCCGTACGCGATCCCGAGCGCGTCGAGCACCGAGTGCACGTACGGGATCACCTGGTCCTGCTGCTCTCCGCGCGGGTCGAGCAGCTCCTCGTAGTCGTAGACGAACGCGTCGCCGAGGCGGCGCTTGTTGTCGCGCCAGCACTCGGAGACGTGGTGCACGCCGCCCCAGCTGATCGAGTCGGTGAACAGCTGCGTGCCGCGCAGCAGCTCCTGCACGAGCAGCTGCTCGTTGGCGCCGTGCAGCGCGTTCGGCCGCCCGATCGTCTCGGCGAACGCGGCGCGGATCGCGTCGGGCGTCTCGCACAGCGCGACCCCGTCGGTGCCGGCGCTGTCGCACGGCTTGACGACGACCGGCCAGTCGCCGCGGCGCTGCGCCCACGCGACCGCCTCCTCGGCCTCGCCCGTCTTGCACTCCTCGATCGCCCGCACGCCGGCGGCGCGCAGCGCCTGCGCCATCCGGTGCTTGTCGCGCCGCGCGGCGCTCAGCGCCGTGCCGTTCGAGGGCAGGCCGAGGCGCTCGGACAAGGCGTCGCTCACGAGCACGCCCGGCTCGGAGCCGACGACGACGAAGGCCGGGTCGAAGCGCGCGACCTGCTCCGCGGTCGCCTCGAGGTCGCCCGCGTGGATCACGTTCGCGACGAAGTCCTCGCGCCGCAGCGCGCGCAGGTAGAAGCCGGGCGGTTGCGCGGAGGACTGCACGTGCACGACGTCGAGGCCCGCCGCGTGGAAGCGCGGCGCGAGTCTCGCGCCGGTCGAGTAGGCGTCGACGACGACGGCCGTGCGTCTGCCGCTCATGCCCGCGCCACCAGCACGAGCCGGTCCGCCGGCTGCTTCGGATGCGCGTCGAAGCCGCCGTAGCGCGCCACGTCGCGGAAGCCCGCCGCCTCGACCATCCGCGCCAGCTCGCCCGCCTCGTAGAGGCGCGTGTCGACGTCGAGCGTCTGGCCGTCGGCGGCGGTGTATCTGACGTGCAGGATGTGCGTCTCGGGATCGCACCAGAGGTGCTCGTGGACGCCGTCGTCCTCGCGGTCGACGACGGTCCCGAGCGGGCCGAGCCGCGCCTGCGAGCGCTCGATGTCGCTCAGCTCCATCACCAGGGCGCCCCCGGGCTTCAAAGCGTCGTGCCATGTGCGCAGCACCGCCGTGTCGTCCTCGACCGTCGCGCCGTAGCCGAACGACGAGTAGACGTTGACGATCGCGTCGAAGCGCTCCACCGCGGGCGCCAGCGGCTCCGTCAGGTCGTGGACGAGGTACTCCGGCCCGGGGTTGCGCCGCCGCGCCTCCTCGATCACCGCCGGCGAGATGTCGACGCCGACGGCGTCGTAGCCCAGCTCGGCGAAGACGCCGACCGTGCGCCCGAAGCCGCAGCCGGCGTCGAGGATCCGCGCACCAGGCTCAAGGCCCACGAGCGCGACGATCTGCTCGCACTCGCGGCGCGTGTCCTCGTAGCGCCCGAGCTTGTCGGACATCGCGATGAACGCCCCGCCCATCGCGTCGACGTCGTTGAGGTTGCCCACGTCCCCCGTCCCCTCTAGCGTCACGCGCGCGCCACCAGCACGAGGCGGTCGGCCGGCTCCTTCGGCTTGCCGGTGAAGTCGCCGTAGGCCGAGACGTCGGCGAAGCCGGCCTGCTCGAGCATGCGCACGAGGTCCTCGGCCTCGTACATGCGGATGCGCGAGTCGACGACGTCGCCGTCCAGCTCGTAGCGCACGTGCAGCTCGCCCGTGGCAAAGCTGACGGTGAGCGTTTCCTTCACCCCGTTCGTGAAGCGCACGACCGGCTCGGCGTCGCTTCTCAGCCGAGCGCGCGAGCGCTCCAGGTCGGAGAGCTGCATCACGATCGAGCCGCCCGGACGCAGCGCGCGGTGCAGGCACGCGAGCATCTCCAGGTCTTCGGAGACGGTGACGCCGTAGCCGAACGACGAGTAGACGTTCACGAGCGCGTCGAACGGCCCGACGCCCTCCGGCAGCGGCGTGGTGAGGTCGTGCACGAGGTAGCGCGGCCCGGGGCTGCGCCGCTCGGCCTCCGCGACCGCGGCGGGCGAGATGTCGATCCCGACCGCTTCCATGCCGTGACGGTGGAGCGCTTCGGCGAAGCGGCCGAAGCCGCAGGCGGCGTCGAGCACGAGGTCGCCCGCCTGCAGGCCGAGCAGCTCGATCACCTGCTCCGCCTCGGATTCGGTCTCCTCGTAGCCGCCGAGCCGTTCGGCGATGCGCATGTAGGCGGGGCCGTAGGTGTCGAGCCGGTTGAGGACGCGCTCGTCGGTCGCTGTGCCCTGCGGGGGGTTCATGGCGTGGCAGCTCCTTCGATCAGCCGATCGCGGCTTGGGCCGTCTCGGCGCGGCGCAGCAGCTCGGCGCGGGCGGCCGCTGAGCCGGCGCGCACGAGCCCGAGCGCGCCGAGCCCGCTGACAAGGATCGCACGCATCACGCGCCCGACGCGCGCGTCGTGCTCGCCGTCGAGGTACCAGCCGGACAGGTGGCCGACGTAGCGGACGTACTTCAGCAGGTCCAGATCCTCCAGCGCCACGGCGAGGTTGCGGCGGTGGACCTGCGCCTGCAGCACGATGTGGCGGTAGGCCGGATCCTCAGGCGCGGGGTCGGGCGCGCCGTCGTTGGCGGCCTCCCATGCCTTGACCCACGCGAGCGCGATGCGCCAGCCGGTGTTGTGATCGGGGTCGAGGAAGTGCTCGACGGTCGGCATCACGAGCCCCTTGTGGACGGGCTTGTCGAGGCAGAAGCCGAGCACGGCGATCGCGACGAGGTCGTCGGCGCCGAGCAGCGGCTCGCCCTCACGCGCGAGCGTGCGCAGCTCCGGCTGCGCCGCCAGCTCGTCGAGCAGGTCGTCGACGAGCTGGGCGGTGCCCTTCGAGGACGACAGCTCGCCGCCGACCTCGGCGGAGACCATCCCGTGGACGATGTGCCGGCTCGGCAGGACGCGCAGCTCCGGCTCGAGTCTCGTGAGCAGCTCCTCGGCGTGGATCACGTGCGCCTTCCACTCGTCGCCGGAGAGGTGGATCAGGTCGGCGCCCTGCAGCTCGAGCATCATGTCGCGCCACATCGCGACGACCCGCAGGTGGTGCGTGGGGAAGCCGTCGGCGCGCGTCAGCGGCATCACCGGGTAGCTGTCGTCGCCGGTCAGGTAGGCGATCGTGCCGCGCGGCTCCCTCACGAAGACGCCGCGCTCGATCCCGAGCTGCGCGACGCGCTTGCTCGTCTGCGTGCGCTGCGAGTCGTAGATGATCCGCTCGAAGCGGACGCCGAGCCGCGCGAGCGTCTCGTTCTGCCCCTCGACGGCCCAGTCGCGCACCCGGCGCCACAGTGCGAGCGCCTGCGGGTCCTCCTGCTCGACGGCGGTCAGCAGCCGCTGGGCGTCGTCGTCGATCTGGTGCAGGTCGCGCGCAACGGGCGCGTCGCCGTCGTGGACCTCGGCGACCGGCGCCTCTTCGCGCACGTAGCGTGCGTACAGCTCGCCGACGAACTTGTCGCCCTTGACCCCGGCCTGCGCCGGCGTCGCCGGCGCCGCCCAGCGCTCATAGCCGGCCATCGCCTCGCCCATCGAGCGGCCAGCATCGCCGATGTGCGACTGGCGCTCGGCGTGGACCCCGGCGGCGCGCAGCGCCATCGTGACGGCCTGCCCAAGCGCGATGTTGCGCAGGTGCCCGACGTGCAGCGCCTTCGTCGCGTTGGGGTCGCAGAAGTCGACCACCGCACGCGTGCCGGCGCGCAGGTCGTCCGTCTCCATGCCGGCGAGGCGGCCGGCCTCCAGCGCCGCGCCGGCCGCGGCGACCCGCTCGTCGGCGTAGCGCATCGCGAAGCGCTGGCCCTGCTGCTCGACGGAGGCGATCGCAGGATCCGCGGCCAGCGCCTCCAGCGCCGCCGGCGCGGCCTCCGGCTTGATCGCGATCGCGCTGACGTCGGCGTCCGCGTCCGCTCTGAGGATCGGCACGACGCGGTACCCCGCCGGGTCGAGCGCGCGCAGCGTCGCCTCGACGGCGTCGAGCAGGTTGTCCGTGCGCAGCGGTGCGACCCTGTCCATCGTGCTCATCCCCCCTCGATCCGTCCCGGATCCTCAGCACGCGAGACGGGGCTCGAACCCGCAACCATCGGCTTAGAAGGCCGGTGCTCTACCAATTGAGCTACTCGCGCATGTCGGCTCGCGGACCTGCTCGACGGACCGCCAGAAAGCCCCGCTGGAGTCTAGACGACGCGCTGCTCACGACGCCATGCTCTCGGCCGGCAGCGCACGCGGCGCGCGCTCCCGCAGCGCGCCCAGCAGCGAGAGCACCTCCGGGTCGCGCCCGAGCGTCAGCGCATGCTCGCACACATCGATCGCGTCGCTGACGCGGTCGGTGCGCGCGAGCGCGTGCGCGTAGCGCGACCAGGCGATCGGCGACTCCGGCGCGAGCAGCGTCGCCGCCTCGCAGGCGGTCACCTCGGCGCCGACGTCGCCGCTGAGCTGGTGCACGAGCGCGAGGTCGAGCAGGCCCTCCATCGTCGGCGCGATCCCGCGCGCGCGCTCGAGCGCCTCCTGCGCGCCGTCGCGGTCGCCGAGTCGCATGCGCAGGCGGCCGAGCCGCTCCCAGGCGGAGGCGTCGCCAGGCACGGCGTCGGTCTCTCTCAACGCCGCGTCGCGCGCGAGGTCGAAGGCGCGCATGTCCTCGTAGATCCGCGCAGCGAAGCGGTGCGGCGTCGGGCGGTCGGGCTCGGCGCGCGCCCAGTCGCGCACGGCGCGCCCGGCGGCCGCCAGGTTCCCCGCCTGCCAGAAGGCGACGGTCAGCTGGCGCAGCACGACCGGGTTGCGCGGATCGGCGTCGCGCGCGTAGACGAGCCGCTGCGCGGCCAGCTCGGGATCGCCCTCGGCGAGCGCGTGGCGCGCCGCCGTCATGAAGCGCTCGACGCGCTCCGCCGCCGGGTCCGGCTTGGAGAAGTCGACGAAGTGCAGCGTGCCGGCGGGGATCGTGCGGATGCCGTGCTGGAACCTCACGCGCGCCCATTGCTGCGTGTCGTCGCCCTCGCCGGAGAAGTAGATGCCGGTCACCGAGCCGACGCCCCACTCCGGGTAGGCGTTGCAGCGCGCGTAGCGGTGGACGACGGAGTGGTCGGGGACGCGCGCGCCGAACGGGTCGTGCTTGGCGCGCTCCTGCGCCTCCTCCTGCGCGCGCTGCTGCTCGGCGTAGGCGCGCGCGCCCTCCTCGGCGCGGCGCTTGCGCGCGGCGGCGGCGGCAACCTTGACCGCGTTGCCGGTGACTCTGCCGCCGCGGCTCGACTCGGCGAGGCGCTCGAGCTGGTCGGCCGCCTCGTTGATCGCCTGCAGATGGCGCTGGTGCTCGTGCTGACGCCCCGGCGGGGCGATGTCGGGGTGCCAGCGCTTCGCCATCTTGCGGCGCGCAAGCTGGACCGCGCGCATGTCGAAGGGCGGCTCGAGCTCCAGCAGGAGGATGGCCTGCTCGACGTCGAAGACGGTTGGCATGACTCACCGAGGGTAGCGACGGGAAGCGCGCCCGGGGACCTCGGATCCGCGCGGCTACCCTCGGAGGGACGGCATGGAGCAGGGAACGATCGCCCAGCGGCAGGAGCGCCCCGCCGACCCGGCCGGCCGCCCGCCCACGTCCGACGCGCCGCTGGGTCGGGAGGTGTGGGTCGTCGCCGGCGTCGTCGTGCTCGGCATCTTCATGTCGATCCTCGACACGACGTCGCGCTGATGACGCTCGGGACGCTGCCGCTCGCGTTCGTCAGCGCAACCACCTCCTACGTGCTGCTGTCGGGCGCGCTCGTGCTGCGGGGGATCGGCCTCGGCTGCGCGATGATGCCGACGATGGCGGCGGCCTTCGCGCAGCTGCGCCCGCCGCAGGTGCCGCGTGCGACGGCCGCGCTGAACGCCCTCCAGCGCACCGGCGGCTCGATCGGGACCGCCCTGCTTGCGGTCGTGCTCACGCACGAGATCGTGCAGGCGTTCGGCGGTGCCGCAGCCGCAGGCGAGGCGTCGTTCGAGCAGGTCACGCCCGCGCTGCGCGCCCGCATCGCCGAGCCGCTCGCGCAGGCGTTCGGCTCGACTTTCTGGTGGGCCTTCGGAATGACGGCGCTGGCGATCGTGCCGGCGGCCGTGCTCGCCGTGCGCGAGCATGGTGCGCAGCGGCGGCGGGCCGCCGTCGCACCGCCCGCCTGAGCGGCGGCTGGCTATCCTCCACCGCTCGATGAGCGCCCAGTACGTCTTCACGATGCACCGCCTGTCGCGGTCGTTCCCGCCCGACAAGGAGGTCTTGAGAGAGGTCTCGCTCTCGTTCTACCCGGGCGCGAAGATCGGCGTGCTCGGCTACAACGGCGCGGGCAAGTCGACGCTGCTGAAGATCATGGCCGGGCTCGACGCCGAGTACCGCGGCGCCGCCCAGCTCGCGCCGGGGGCGAGCGTCGGGCTGCTCGAGCAGGAGCCGCAGCTCGATCCGGCCAAGGACGTGCGCGGCAACGTCGAGGACGGCGTCGCCGAGCTGCGCGGCCTGCTCGACCGCTTCAACGAGCTGGCGGCGAGCTACTCCGACGAGACCGCCGACGAGTTCGCGCGGCTGCAGGAGCGGATCGACGCGGCGGACGCGTGGAACCTCGACACGATGCTCGACACGGCGATGGACGCGCTGCGGCTGCCGACCGGCGACGCCGACGTGGCGAAGCTCTCGGGCGGCGAGCGGCGCCGCGTCGCGCTCTGCCGGCTGCTGCTGAGAGCGCCCGACCTGCTGCTGCTGGACGAGCCGACGAACCACCTCGACGCGGAGTCGGTCGCGTGGCTGGAGCAGCACCTGGCCGAGTACAGAGGCACGATCGTCGCGATCACCCACGACCGCTACTTCCTCGACAACGTCGCCGGCTGGATCCTCGAGCTCGACCGCGGCCGCGGGATTCCCTACGAGGGCAACTACAGCGGCTGGCTCGTGCAGAAGCAGCAGCGCTTGGAGCAGGAGGAGCGCTCCGACAAGACGCGCAGACGCACGCTCGCGAAGGAGCTGGAGTGGGTGCGGATGAACGCGTCCGCGCGGCGCGCGAAGCCGAAGGCGCGCCTGAACGCCTACGAGCAGCTGCTCGCCGAGGAGCGCAACGTCAGACTCGACGAGGTGCAGATCCACATCCCGCCGGGGCCGCGCCTTGGCGAGGTCGTGATCGAGGCCGATGGCGTGAGCAAGGGCTACGGCGAGAAGCTGCTGATCGAGGATCTCTCGTTCAAGCTGCCGCGCTCCGGGATCGTCGGCGTGATCGGCCCCAACGGCGCCGGCAAGACGACGCTGTTCCGGATGCTGACCGGGCAGGAGCAGCCCGACGCGGGCTCGTTGAAGCTGGGCGAGACGGTCGAGCTGGCGTACGTCGACCAGTCGCGCGACGCGCTCGATCCCGAGAAGACGGTATGGGAGGAGATCTCCGGCGGCGAGGACCAGATCCTCGTCGGCGACCGCAAGATGTCCTCGCGCGCGTACGTGAGCGGCTTCAACTTCAAGGGCACCGACCAGCAGGCGAAGGTCGGCAAGCTGTCCGGCGGGGAGCGCAACCGCGTCCACCTCGCGAAGCTGCTGCGCAGCGGCGGCAACGTCCTGCTGCTCGACGAGCCGACGAACGACCTCGACGTCGACACGCTGCGCGCGTTGGAGGAGGCGCTGCTGGCGTTCCCCGGCTGCGCGGTCGTGATCTCCCACGACCGCTGGTTCCTCGACCGCATCGCCACGCACGTGCTCGCGTTCGAGGGCGACTCGCAGGTGCGCTGGTTCGAAGGCAACTTCGAGGCGTACGAGGAGGAGCGCCGCTCCCGCCTCGGCGACGCCGCCGACCGCCCGCACCGCATCCAATACAAGAGACTCGTGCGGTCCTGAGGCGCGGACGGCGCGGGCGGCGAGCCGCCCGCGCCCGACGCGCTACGGCTGGCTGACGTTCGCGGTCGAGCCCTTCGCGAGCTTCTGCTTGCCGATCGAGTCGAACTTCGCCGCGAAGCTGCCGCTCGCGGTGCCGGTCGCGCTTGTGCTCGTGTGCGTGCCGACGGCTCTGAACCGCAGCGTGCCCGACAGGAACGGCGCAGCGCCCTTCGCCGTGGCGCTCGACGCGTCCTTGGCGATGCTCAGCGCCGAGGACGGCGCCGTCTCGCTGATCGTGTGACGCAGGCTCCAGTTGCCGGCGGCGCTCTGCTGGATCACCGAGGCGCTCTCGGTCACCCTGCCCTTGCCGAATCTGACGAACGAGACCTGCAGCTTGCCGACCTTGCCGGCGCCGAGGATCGAGAGGCCGGGACCGCCGAAGCCGCCGCCGCCCGTGCCGCAGAAGAAGGAGCCCGCCTGGCTGAGCGTGGCCTTGAAGCTCGTGCGCTTGAAGGTCTTGAAGAAGCGCTTGTCCAGCTTGGCCGTGAGCGTGCCGCTGAGCGTGCCGGTGCGCGACAGCGCCGCTCTGCCGGTGCAGCCGGGCGGCAGGACCTTCTTGGCCGGCCCGCTCGCCGTGAACGTCATCGAGACCTTCCCGTGCGAGCCCCACGAGGACGTGATCTGCGCGGTCGAGAGGTCGGACGCGGCGGTGTAGGTCACGCCGGACTGGCTGTAGTTCGCGAGCGCGTGGGACTGGGTGGCGCCATGCGACGTGCGGATGAAGTCGAGCTCGGCGCCGAACGAGGTGGCGTTGAAGTCGACCGTGTAGTGCTTGACGCTGCCGAGGCTCGCGCTGAGCGTCGGGGGCGTGGCGACGACGGCGCCGGCCGTCGCCGGCAGCGCCAGCAGCAGCAGCGCTCCGGCGGTCAAGCCCTTCGGGAGCTTGGTGGAGAGACGCATTCCGGTCCTTCCCGTTGGTGGTTCTCAGGCGCGCAGTCAACCGCACCGCGCAGCCTGCAGGCAAGCGGCGTACGCCGCTTGGCGCACGCGCTAGGGTCCGGTGCCATGGCAGACGTCTCGAAGGCGGTGCTGATCACCGGCTGCTCGTCGGGGATCGGCCGGGCGACGGCGCGGCGGCTCGCCACGGGCGGCTGGACCGTCTACGCGACCGCGCGCCGGCCCGGGTCGATCGCCGACCTCGACGCCGCCGGCTGCCGCACGCTCGCGCTCGACACCACGGACGAGGATTCGATGCTCGCGGCAGTGCGCGCGATCGAGGAGACGCACGGCGCCGTCGGCGTGCTGATCAACAACGCCGGCTACTCGCAGAGCGGCGCGATCGAGACGGTGCCCCTGGAGGCCGTGCGCCGCCAGTTCGAGACGAACGTCTTCGGCCTCGCCCGCCTGACGCAGCTCGTGCTGCCGAAGATGCGCGACCAGCGCTGGGGCAAGATCGTGAACCTCGGCTCGATGGGCGGGCGCCTGGTGTTTCCCGGCGGCGGCTGGTACCACGCGACGAAGTTCGCCCTGGAGGCCGTCAGTGACGCGCTGCGCTTCGAGCTGCGCGGCTTCGGCATCGACGTGATCCTGCTCGAGCCCGGCTTGATCGCGACCGAGTTCGGCAACGCGGCGGTGGCGAGCATGAGCGAGGTCGGCGACATCGGCGCCACCGCCGCCGCCGACCCATATGCCGAGTTCAACGCGACCGTCGGCGCCGCGACGCAGGGCGTCTACGAGGGTCCGCTGCGCCTCCTCGGCGCCGGTCCCGACCGCGTCGCCAAGGTGATCGAGCGCGCGCTCCGCAAGCGCCGCGCTCCCACCCGCATCACGATCACGCCGTCGGCGAAGCTGTCGATCCAGAGCCGCAGACTGCTCCCCGACCGCACCTGGGACGCGCTGATGCGGGCGCAGTTCCCGCAGCCGAAGTAGCGGTTTCGGTGTGATTCGGAGCGGCGAGGACGCCACTCGCGCGGGGGCGTGACCGCTGCCGCGCCAGCAGTGGACGCGCAGCCACCGCGCACAGCCGCAACTTCGGCCGACCGGCCTCGTCGGAACGGCATACGAGCGTGCAGCGGGTGCGCGCCGCCACTCTGGAGGACCGGATGAGACGTCGGATCACGGCGCTGTCGCTTGCGTGCGCAACGACGGCAGCCCTGCTCGCACATGCGCCCGGGGCGCTCGCGCAACCGGCCGCGGGCGTGGTGAACGCCGCTGGCAGCGCACTCGTCACGTTCGACACGGACGCGCCCGGGAGACTGACGGGCCAGCGGCCGATCACCGGCCTGCGAGCCGGGGAGCAGATCGAGGCGATCGACTTCCGCGACCGCCCGGCCCCCAGCGCGCCGGCGACCGCGCAGGGCCTCTACGGGCTCGCCGTCACACGCGGCGCCACTGACACGTTGCAGCTCTATCGCATCGACATCCCCAGTGCCAGAGCGACGGCGATCGGCGGCCGCATCTCCGGGGAGCCGCCCAGCGACAGCTGGGACGTCGACTTCGACGCCGGCATCGACGAGCTGCGCGCCATCTCGGACACCGGTCTCAACCTGCGCATCGATCCGAGCACCGGCAAGCGCGCCGGGACGGATCCGCAGATCCAGACGGGCTGCAGGATCGGGGCGTTCGCCTACGCCGAAGGCGTGCCCGAGCGGTTCACGACGCTGCACGCGTTGGAGCTGACCTCGCACGAGCTTGTCACGATCGATCCCGACACCGGCATGTGCATGATCTACAGCACGACCGAGCTGGTGCCCGGATCCGGCGTGCGGATCGGCTACGACTACACGCCCTACGACCGGGCGCACGCGGACGCTCAGGTCGGCTTCATCACGCTGGGGACGGCCGTCGGAACGGGGGAGCTGTATCGCATCGGGACGCTCTACAGCTCCACGGCCCTCGAGCCGGTCGGCGCGATGGCGGCCTCGCTGCGAGCGTTCGCGCTGCTCCCGAGCGGGACGGACGGCACGACGACGACGCTCCCGTCGCCGACGCCGCACGTGCGACTGTCGGTCCTGCCGCACCGCGTGGCGCTCTCGACGCTGCTGCGCCGCGGCGTCAAGGCCGTCGTGACGCCGACGGCACCGCTGCACGCGCTTGAGGTCTCACTCGTGGGCACGGCCAGGCGCGCCTCGATCGCCCGCGCCGGCGACCTCGTGCTCACGAGCCGCACCCGCTCCAGCGCGTTCACCGGTCGCTTGAGCTTCACGCTGAAGCCGGGCCGGCGGCTCGTAGGCGATCCGGTGCGCGCGCTCCACCTGCGCGTTCGCGCCGTCGCGCTCGACGCCGCCGGCCGCGAGGTGACCGCCGCTGCCTCGCTGCTCGTGACCGTGCCGAGACGGCGCTGAGCGCCGCACGGCGCGTTCTCAGCGCACGAACGACGTGTCCGCGCTCAAGCGCAGCGCGAACGCAGCGATCAGCTTGGCGGCGTGCTCGACGTCGTCGAGCTGGCAGACCTCGACGGGCGAGTGCATGTAGCGCAGCGGGATGGAGACGAGCGCCGTCGGGATGCCGGCACGGCTCAGGTGGATGGCGTCGGCGTCGGTGCCGGTCGAGCGGCCGGCGGCGGCGACGGTGAACGGGATCCCCTCCGCCTCGGCCGCCTCGTGCAGCAGCTCGAACACGCGCGGGTGGATCGTCGAGCCGCGCGTCAGCGACGGGCCGGAGCCGAGCGGGTGCTTCGTCAGCTCGCCCAGCTCGACACCCGGCTGATCGGTCGCGAACGTCACGTCGACCGCGATCGCGAGATCCGGCGCCAGCGAGAAGGCGGTCGTGCGCGAGCCGGCGAACGTGATCTCCTCCTGCACCGCCGCGACGGCTGCCACGTCGCCGGCGGCGCCGCCCGCCTCCGCCACCAGCCGCGCCGCCTCCAGCGCCACGTAGCAGCCGATGCGGTTGTCCATCGCGCGCGAGGCGAGGCGTCCGTTCGGCAGCTCGACCGGCTCGCCGGCGATCACCGCGACGTCGCCGATTCGCACCATCGCGCGCGCGTCCTCGCCGTCGTTCGCGCCGACGTCGATGTGCAGGTCCTTCAGCTCGGGAACGCGCTTGCGGTCCTCGTCCTTCATCAGGTGGATCGGCTTCTTGCCGATCACGCCCGGGATCGGGCCCTCGCGCGCGAGCACCGTCACGCGCTGGCCGACGAGGATGATCGGGTCCCAGCCGCCGACGGAGCCGAAGCGCAGGAAGCCGTCGTCGTCGATGTGCGAGACATGCATGCCGATCTCGTCGATGTGCCCGACGATCGCGAGCAGCGGCCCGTCCTCCGTCCCCCTCACGCGCGCGACGGAGGAGCCGAGGTCGTCCGCGCTCACCTCCGCGAAGCCGGCGGCGGCGGCGCGCCACGCGGACGCCGCGTCGTCCTCGTAGCCGGAGGGCCCGGGCGTGGTGAGCAGCGCATGCAGCAGCGGCGGCGTCGGCACGGCGGGAAGCCTAACGGGGACGCAGCGCCAACGGCACGGCCGCCGGAGCCGGGGCGGGCGCGAGCGCCGCGCTCGCACCAGCTCTCCAGCCGAGCGCCTTCGCCGAGATCTTCACGCGGACCCCGCCGAGCACACCGGCCACGCCAGCGCGCGAGACGAGCAGCCGGCCCCGCGCCGCGGAGCGCCCGCCGACGGTCAGCGTGAAGCGCGACGATCTCGACGGCACGAGCCCGGTCACCGTGACGCCCGGGACGTAGGAGTACGCGTGCAGGCGAAGTCCGCGGCCGGACTCGGGCACCGCGGTGCCCGCGCGCAGCCCGCCGAACGACTGCGCGACGCCGCCGCCCGCGACGACCTGCTCGATCAGCTGGTCGCTCGCGTCGTCGAGCGTTCTGAGGATGGCCGTCACCGTGCGGCCCGGCAGCCCGCGCACATGCCCGGCCGCTCTCACGTCGGCGATCCGCCGCGGCGCGACCCCCAGCACGGCGGCGACCGGCGGATGGAAGCGGCAGTCGCCCGGTATCGCTCCGCCGACGAAAGCGACGACGGCCTGCTGGGCGCAGTCGGTCGGGTCGGAGAAGAGCGCACCGTGGCCGGCGTCCGGCACCTCGACGAGGTGCGCGCCCGGCAGCCGCGCGGCCAGCGCCAGTGCGTCGGCGCGCGGCGTGCGCAGGTCCTCGTCGCCCGAGAGGACCAGCGTCGGCGTCGCCGGCAGCGGCGGCTGCGGCTGCACGATCGGCGCCTCGGGCCAGCCGCGGCAGAGATCGGCGAGGCCGAGCGTCAGCGCGCTCGTGCGGTCGAACGGGGCGAAGGCCCCGTTCGGGATCGCCGCCGCGGCGGCATCCTCCGCCGCACGACGCTGCTGCAGCGCCGTGCCCGTCGGCCACGGCACCTTGCCGTCCTCGCATGTCGTCGCGAGGTTGACCGCGTCGCTGTCGCCGCTCGCGCTCGTCGCGTCCACGCCGCCGCCTGCGAGCAGCCGCAGCAGCGGCGCCGCGTCGCCGCCCAGCGCGCTGTGGACCGCCGCCGGCAGCGACGCGCGCAGGTAGCGGTCGAAGTCGCCGGCCATCACCAGCGCGAGCAGGTCGGACTCGGAGAGCGACGCCGGGATCGCGTGTCCGTGGCCGTCGATCGCCGTGCCGCGCAGGCGCGCGTGACGCAGCCGCCGCGCGAGCCGCGCGACGTCGCCGCCGGGATCGCGCGTGAAGCGGCAGCCGCCGTCGCAGACGCCGCGCAGCACGCGCGGCACCGAGGTCAGCGTGCTGCGCTGGAACGGGTCTATCCCGTCGGGCGGCACGACCGAGTCGAGGATCAGGCGGTCGACGTGCTGCGGGTAGGCGGCGGCGTACTCGAGCGCGACCTTCGTCCCATAGGAGGTGCCGTAGACGATCAGCTTGTCGATGCCGAGCGCCTGCCGCACCGCCTCGACGTCGGCGACAGACTCCGCCGTCGTGTAGCCGACCCGCGCCGGCCCGAGCGCGCTCGCGCACGCCTGGACCGCCCCCGCGAGCGTGCTCGCGCCGTTCGCTCCGGCGCAGCTCAGGAGGCCGGATCCGCCCGTCCCGCGCTGGTCGAACGTGAGCAGCTCGCGCGTGCGCAGCAGCGGCTTGAGCACGTCCGCGAACGAGCTCATCAGCGGCACGGCGGCCTGGCCGGGGCCGCCGGCGAGCGCGAGGATCGTCGCCTGCGGCGTGCCGCCGGCGCTCGGCGGCAGCGCCTCGACGCGCAGCGAGACCGCGCCCGGCACGGCGCCGGTGCGGTCGAGCGGAACCGTCACCCGCCCGCACAGGGTGGGGTCGGTCGGCGTGCTGCTGCAGCGGCCGAGGACGTCGCCGGACGCGCTTCCCGCGGCGACGAGCAGAAGGCATGCCACGAGGGCCGCGAGAGTGAGCTGACGGGCACGCACCACGACTACTGTGACAGGCCGGCGACTTCGGCTCGTCCCGGCGCCCCGGCGGCGCGGCCAGACCCTCCCATGCGAGGAGAGTCTGACCGTGAGCGCCGTGGCGCGCGCTGCCAGAGCGTCAGCGCGCCAGTGCGCGGTGCGTCAGGCGTCCGCCAAGAGCTGGCGCAGGACGAAGGGCAGGATGCCGCCGTTGGCGTAGTAGCGCTGCTCCTTCGGCGTGTCGATCCGAACGGTGACGGCGAACTGCTTGTCGCCCGCTCTGACCGTCAGCTCGCGCGGGACCTCCCCGCCGCCCGCGATCCCCGCGATCGCGAACGTCTCGCGGCCGGTGAGGCCGAGCGAGGACGCCGACTCGCCGTCCTTGAACTGCAGCGGCAGCACGCCCATGCCGACGAGGTTCGAGCGGTGGATGCGCTCGAAGCTCTCCGCGATGACCGCGCGCACGCCGAGCAGGCTGGTGCCCTTCGCGGCCCAGTCGCGCGAGGAGCCGGAGCCGTACTCCTTGCCGCCGATGACGACGAGCGGCGTGCCCGCCTCCGCGTACCTCATCGCCGCGTCGTAGATCGCCATCTGCTCGGGCTCGCCCTCCCCGCCGAGGAACAGCGTCACGCCGCCCTCCGGAAGCGCGCCCCGCCCGCCTCCCCCGCCAAGCAGGTTTCTCAGGCGGATGTTCGCGAACGTGCCGCGCATCATCACCTCGTGGTTGCCGCGCCGCGCGCCGTAGGAGTTGAAGTCCCTGCGCTCGACGCCGTGCTCCTGCAGGTAGCGGCCCGCGGGCGAGTCCGGCTTGATCGCGCCTGCGGGCGAGATGTGGTCGGTCGTGACGGAGTCGCCGAGCAGCGCGAGCACGCGGGCGCCTTCGATGTCGGTCACCGGGGCCGGCTCGGCGGGCATGTCGGCGAAGTACGGCGGGTTGCGCACGTACGTCGAGTCGCCGTCCCAGGCGAACTTGTCGCCGGTCGGCACCGCCAGCCCGCGCCAGCGCTCGTCGCCCGCGTAGACGCCGTCGTAGGACTTCACGAACATGTCCGACTGAACTGCCAGCTCGATCGTGCGCGCGACCTCCTCGGCGCTCGGCCAGATGTCGCGCAGGTAGACCGGCTCCCCGTCCCCGTCCTCGCCGAGCGGATCGTTCTGGAGGTCGACGTCCATCGTGCCTGCGAGCGCATACGCGACGACCAGCGGCGGCGACGCCAGGTAGTTCATCTTCACGTCGGGGTTGATGCGCCCCTCGAAGTTGCGGTTGCCGGACAGCACCGAGCAGACGGCGAGGTCGTTGTCGTTGACGATCTTCGAGATCTCCTCCGGCAGCGGGCCGGAGTTGCCGATGCACGTCGTGCAGCCGTAGCCGACGAGGTTGAAGCCGAGCTGATCCAAGGCGTCGGCGAGGCCGGCACGCTCGTAGTACTCGGTCACGACCTTCGAGCCCGGCGCGAGCGAGGTCTTCACCCACGGCTTCGCTCTCAGGCCGCGCGCCACCGCGTTGCGCGCGAGCAGGCCGGCGCCGAGCATCACCGACGGGTTCGACGTGTTCGTGCAGCTCGTGATCGCCGCGATCACGACGTGCCCGTGGTCGAGCTGTGTTTCGGTGCCGTCGGCCAGGGTCACGCCAACGGTCGTGCGCGTCGCCAGCGCGCCGGCGCTGCTGCGGGCGGGCCCTGTCGCGGCGCGAGGCGATTCCGCGGACAGGCCCGCGGAATCGCCCTCCGCCGCGCCACCCGCCCGATCGGCGCGGCTGGAGCGGCGCGCGCCCTCGCCGTTGGAGGGATCCTGGGCCGACGTCGGATCGCTAGCCGGGAAGCTGCCGGCCACCGCGTCGTCGTCGGCGTCGCTTTCGGGCAGGTAGCCGCCCAGCGCCCTGCGGAAGGCGTCCTGCGCGCCGCTCAGCGGGATGCGGTCCTGCGGGCGCTTGGGGCCGGCGATCGACGGCACGACCTCGCCGAGATCGAGCTCGAGCGTCTCGCTGTACGTCGGCTCCTCCGACCGCTCGTCGTGCCACAGGCCCTGCTCCTTCGCGTACGCCTCGACGAGCGCGATCTGCTCGGCCGGGCGGCCGGTGAACTGCATGTACCGGAGCGTCTCCGCGTCGATCGGGAAGATCGCGCAGGTCGAGCCGAACTCCGGCGACATGTTGCCGATCGTCGCGCGGTCGGCGAGCGGCAGGCGCCCGACGCCGGCGCCGAAGAACTCGACGAACTTGCCGACCACGCCGTGTCTGCGCAGCAGCTCGGTGACGGTCAGGACGAGGTCGGTCGCGGTCGCGCCCTCGCGCAGCTCGCCGCTCAGCTCGAAGCCGATCACCTGCGGGATCAGCATCGACATCGGCTGGCCGAGCATCGCGGCCTCCGCCTCGATGCCGCCGACGCCCCAGCCGAGGACGCCGAGGCCGTTCACCATCGTGGTGTGCGAGTCGGTGCCGACGAGCGTGTCGGGGTACGCCCGCGCGGCGCCGCTGCTGTCGTTCACGAACACGACCCGTGAGAGGTACTCGAGATTCACCTGGTGCACGATGCCGGTGTCCGGCGGCACGACCTTGAAGCCCTCGAACGCGCCCTGGCCCCAGCGCAGGAACGCATAGCGCTCCTGGTTGCGCTCGAACTCGAGTCTCGCGTTCGCGTCGAACGCGTAGCGCGTGCCGAACTCGTCGACCTGCACCGAGTGGTCGATCACGAGCTCGGCCGGCACGAGCGGGTTGATCTTCGCGGGGTCGCCGCCCATCGCGGCCATCGCGTCGCGCATCGCGGCGAGGTCGACGACGGCCGGCACGCCGGTGAAGTCCTGCATCACGACCCGGGCCGGCGTGAACGCGATCTCGTTGCTCGGCTGCGCTCTCGCGTCCCAGCGCGCGAGCGCGAGCACGTCCTCGGCGCGGATCGCCTCGCCGTCCTCGTTGCGCAGCAGGTTCTCGAGCAGGATCTTCAGCGAGAACGGCAGCCGTGCGACGTCGTGCTGTGCCTGCAACGCGTCGAGCCGGTGGATCTCGTAGTCGCGATCGCCGACGGACAGCGTCGCCTTGGCGTCGAAGCTGTTGGTGGACATGGTCGATCTCCTGGTTTCACGTCGTCCCCGCACGCGGGCGCGCGGAGACGGTTCAGGTCTGCGTTTGAACCTAGGAGTCTGTCACCCGCCGAGGTCGCGCGGCGATCGCCGGACGGCGTCAGTGGGCGCGGCCGCGCTTGCGGCGCTGCTTCTCGGCCGCGCTCAGCTTGCGGCTTCTGCGCGCGGCGCGCGTCGCGCTGCCGCCGCGGCCGCCGAGCAGCTCGGCGTCGGCGGCGCGCACGCGCCCGGCGGTCGCTCTGCGCGCGTCGCGCGCGATCGCGAACCAGATGCCGCCGATCAGCGCCACGACGGCGAGCGCGATCAGCAGGACCTGCGCGCCGCTGAGCGAGCCGCGTTCGGTCGTCGTCTGCGGCTGCTGCGCGGGCGCCTGCTGCTGCGCGGGTTCCTGCGCCGGGGCGGGCGCCTGCTGCTGCGGCGGCGTTCCCAGCAGCGACTGCGCCGGCGTGGCAGCAGGCGCGGCGGCGAGCGCCGCCGCGGGGGTCGCGGCCAGCGCCGCGACGGCCATCAACGCGACGATGCGGACCATGCGCCGACGATAGCGCCGGCATGCGGCCGGCGTGACATCAGCCGCGTCGTCGCGGCGAGGTCCGACCTCAGGGGGCGGTCGCCGCCTCGCGCTCGTTCTCGGGCGGCGCGTCCTTGTACGGGTAGGGGTTCGCCTGCTCCTCCCCGTGGTCCTCCTCGTGGTACACGCTCTCGGCGTTGACCGCCCAGATGTCGTGCCGCGCGCCGTCGCAGAGGTTCTCGACCGCTCGCATCGCCGTCAGCATCGAGTGGTCCGAGTTGTTGTAACGGTGCAGGCCGTTGCGCCCGACCTGGATGAAGTTCTCCAGCGGGTCGAGCCACGTGCGCACCGTCTCCAGCCGCTCGCCGTACTCGGCGTCGTAGACCGGGTAGGCCTTGTTGACGCGCACGACGAAGCCCTTCTTGACTCTCGCCGGGTCGGCGAGGCCCGTCTGTCCGAGCTCCTTCGTCGCGAACGCGACGAGGTCCTCGTCGGCCATCGTCCACAGTCTGTCGCCAGCGAAGCAGAAGTACTCCATGCCGATCGACGTCTCGCGGTCGTTGGGGACCATCCACGGGCTCCACGAGCGGAAGTTCTGGATGCGGCCGACCTCGACGTCCGGCTCGTGGATGTAGATCCACGTGTCGGGGAACAGGTCGGGGCCGTCGATCACCAAGGACACCGTCAGGAAGTCGCGGTAGCGCAGGCCGCGGCCGGCGTCGCGCACGTCGACCGGCAGCTCGGGGTCGGCGATTCTCGTGGTCAGCGAGATCGGCAGCGAGGAGATCACGCCGCGGCACTCGATCGTCTCGCCTCCGGCAAGCACGCGCACCGCGCGGTTGCCCTCGAACTCGACCTTCGTGACGGGCGCGTTCATGCGCACCTCGCCGCCCCTGGCCTCGATGTCGGCCTTCATTCTCTCCCACATCTGGCCGGGTCCGAATCTCGGGTAGTGGAACTCCTCGATCAGCGATCTGATCTTGTTGCCTCTGTTGCCGAGGAACGCCGCCTTCGCGGCGGAGAAGAAGGAGAGGCCCTTGATCCGCTGCGCGGCCCAGTCGGCGCGCAGCTCGGTGCACGGCACGCCCCACACCTTCTCGGTGTAGGTCTTGAAGAACTGCTCGTAGAGGTACTTGCCGAAGCGGTTGGAGACCCACTGCTCGAGCGTGTCCTCGCGCTGGTTGGGGCGCAGCCGCATCTTCAGCGCCGCCCACAGGTAGGACGTGCCGGCCTTGACCAGGTTGACCGGCCCGAGCTTCTTGACCACGTCCATGCCCTCCAGCGGGTACTGGAGGTACTTGCGGTGCCAGTAGATGCGCGAGAGGCGCGGGCGCAGCAGGAACTCGCCTCGCATGATCTCGTGCCAGAGGTCGTCGACCTCTCTCACCTTCGTGAAGAAGCGGTGGCCGCCGAGGTCGAAGCGGTAGCCGTCGCGCTCCTCGGTGCGCGCGATGCCGCCGACCATGTCGGTCGACTCGCAGACGATCACGGGCTCGCCGCGCTTGGCGAGCAGATAGCCGGCGGTGAGCCCGGCGGGGCCGCCGCCGAGCACGACGAACGGGCGGGCGTCCTTGACGGCGTCGGAGGTCTCGGTGTCGGTCATGTGGGTTCGGATCAGGGTTGTGAGGCGGAGGTCTTCTCGTACACCACGGCGCTGTCGCCGACCGTCGAGGCGCCGCGGTAGAACTGCGGCGCGAGCTGGACCTGCCGCAGCGCCGGGTCGTCCGCGAGGATCGCACCCCACTGGGCGGAGCGGCGCCGCACGAGCTGCGTCCACGGCGCTCTCCAGTTCTCTATCCCGTCCGTGATCGGCCGCACGAACAGGACCTTCTGGCCGGGCCGCAGCTTAGCAAGCAGCGGCGGCAGCACTCTCTCGGGCTGGGAGGACTCGAGGTGGTGCAGCGCGTCCGCCCAGTCCTGGTAGCGCGGGTCGGCGACCGCGCCGCCGTCGGTGTTCGCGTAGCGCAGGCCGGCAGGCATGTAGTACCAGACGAGCGGGGTCTGCTCGGGCTGGCCGACGAGCACGAGGTCGCCCGGGCGCATCTGCGCGCCGACCTCGGCGCCGATGTCGCGCACATCGCTCTTGTAGCCGTCGACGTACTGCGTCGGCTTGACCCAGAAGACGCACGCGAGCGCGAGCGCGACGAACCCGAGCTTGCCGGCGCGCGCAAGGCCGAGCGCCGCCAGCAGGACCAGCGGGCCGACGATCGCCGCGAAGTAGCGCGACGCCCATGCCGGAGAGACCTGCGAGAGCAGCCACGCGAGCCCCAGCGTGACGAGCGGGATCGCCAGCAGGACCCAGACCGAGAGCCGCTCGCGGTCCTCGCGCGCGCGTCTGGCACCGAGCAGCACGGCGATCCCGAAGCCGGCGGCGAGCACGACCGCGATCGCCGGGCCGAAGCCGCCGAGCACGTCTCTCGCGATCTGGATCGGCACGCCGAAGCGCGGCTTGTTCGCCCACGGAGCGCCGGTGTGGGCGGTCTGGTAGAGCAGCGTCGGCACCCACGGCAGGTAGAGCACCACCGCCGCGCCGAACGCAAGCAGGCCGTCGACGAGCAGCCCGCGGCGCCGCTCGCGCGCGGCGCGCCGCCACAGCAGCACAAGCGCGAGGAACGCGCCGACGCCGTAGAAGATCCCCCAGCTGTGGGTGTAGACCATCAGCGCCAGCCCGATCGCGAACCCCGGCAGGTACGCGCGGCGGCGGTAGACGAACGCGTGCAGGTAGCAGGCCGTGCTCAGCAGCGCGAGCAGCGCCATCAGCGAGTACATGCGCGCCTCCTCGCCGTAGGCGGTGAGGAACGGCAGCAGCGCGCAGAGGACCGCGCCGAGGTAGCCGGCGCGCCGGCCGAAGAGGCTCCAGCCGGCCCACATCGCGGCGGGGATCGTCAGCAGCGAGGCGGTCAGCGAGAGCCAGTGCACGGCCGTCTCGTCGCGGCCGAAGGCGTCCATCCAGACGTGCAGCAGCAGGTAGTAGAGCGGCGGCGAGCCGTCCTGTCTCAGGACGCCCGGGATCGCGCTCAGCGCGTGCGAGGAGATCCCGACGGACAGGCCCTCGTCCATCCAGAAGGAGCCGCCGATCGCGCGCGTGCGGACATACGCGGAGACGGCCACGAGCACGACGAGCGTCGCGCCGGCCAGCAGCGCCTCGGACGCGCGCGACCGCGAGAAGCGCCGGGAGGGGGAGACCGCGACCGTGGCCATTGCGCGTCCGAAGGCTAGCGACGCACCGCGGGCGCGGCGCCGCGTCCGCCGACGGGCGGGGTCGGGGTGCAGGTGGCGTAAAGCGTCGTCGTGCGGACGACCGCGATCCGCCGGTAGCCGGGCGGGTAGGGCTGCGGCGGCTGGGGGTGCAGGCCGGGGTCGTTCGTCGTGCGCGCGGCGACGACCGCGCCGTGCGGCTGGGGGTTGATCCCGACCTTCAGCGTGTGCACGCGCAGGTACCACGCCACCATCGGCACGCTGAACTTGCCGGCGACGACGGGCCCGCAGGACTGGAGCGCCTGCGCGCCGCCGACCTGCGCGAGCGCGTCGCGCAGGTCGTAGCGCAGCTCGGCCTGGTAGCGCATCGCCCGGTCGAGCGGGCGGAATATGCGCACGCGCGGCCGCGTCCAGTGCGACGTCCCGAGTGCCATCAGCAGGACGAGCGCGATGCTCGCGAGCGGCGCGAAGCGCGGCGCAGCGACGCGCGCGGCGCCGGTTTCGACGCCTTGCAGGATGCGGCCGACGCCGACGCCGCCGAGGACGCAGAACATCGAGGTGCCGAGGATGATGTAGCGCGGGTTGCCGGAGAAGCCCGCCTGCGTCATCGCCGCGATCAGCAGCAGCCACGCGCTCGCCAGCAGGCCGACCGCGAGCACCGCCCCCTGCTGGCGGCGGCGCAGCCACGCCCAGGCGGCGAGCGCCATCGCGAGCGCCGCGCTCGCCCGCACCGGCACGATCACGAGCGGCCACGCGTCTCTCAGCACCTCGACGAACGGGTGCTTCGCGAACGCCGGGCTGTCCGAGTTCGGCTGCTGCGCGCGGTCGGCCGCGCGCCAGATGTTGCCCGAGCCCCACAGCTCCGGCAGGAACCACAGCACCGGGATCAGCGCGAAGCCGCCGGCGACGAGCCACAGCGCTCTGCGGTCGATCAGCAGCAGCCACAGGCCGTAGAGGCCGAGGAAGAGCCACACCTCCGGGCGCAGCAGGCCGGCCAGGAAGCCGAGCACGAACGCCTGGCGGTAGCGGCCGTCGAGGTGGCGCTCGACCCCCCACAGCACGAACGCGACGAGCAGCCCCTCGGAGTCGCCGAGCGTCATCGTGCGCACGAACCCGGAGCTCGTCAGCAGCGCGCCCGCGGCGACGAGCCCCGCCACCACGGCCGGGACGCTCGCGCGCCGGCCCGTGAGCCGCGCAGCGAGGCTGAACGCAAGCAGCACCGACAGCACGGCGCCGCCGCGCGCGATCACGAGCCACAGGTTCGGCGACGCCTCGCCGAAGACCGAGAAGACCGTCGTGAACAGCACCGGCAGCGGCTTCCACGACGGGCCGCCGGTGGTGTGGAGGTCGAGGTGCGCGATCTCGCGTCCCCAGACGATCCACGCCCACGGGTCATAGGTCGGCGTGCTCGGGTACAGCAGCGAGAGCGCGCCGAGCGCGAGCGAGGCGGCCACCAGCAGCGCGTAGAAGCCCCCGCTGCTCGCCGTCTCGCGGGCGGCGGCGGTCGCGGGCGTCAGGCGCGCGCGCAGGCTCTCGAGCCAGGTCGGGGAGCCGAGCTCTGCCGTCGAGGTCGCCATGCCTCAGGCGGCCGCCGCGGCGGTCTCGGCTCGCGCCGCCGCGCGCGCCGCGCGGATGCGCGACAGCCCGCCGTAGCGGACGGCCAGCAGGCCGAAGCCGACGATCGTGATGGGGATGAAGAGGACGAAGCGCAACAGCAGCAGGTACGCCAGGACCGAGGACTTCGCCGCCGTGCTGACGGCGTCGACCGCGAAGATGACCGCGGCATCGTACGTGCCGATGTACCCGGGTGCCGCGGGGATCAATGCCGCGGCGTTCGTGAAGGCGACGACGGCGAGCCCGTCGCGCAGGCTCAGGCCCACGCCGATCGCACGCCCGACCTCCAGGTAGACGCTCGCCTCGACGCACCAGATCAGCAGCGAGGCGCCCAGCAGCACGAGCCCGAAGCCGCTCAGCAGCTGGCGGCTCGGCGCCGCCATCGGCGCCAGCGCGCGCAGCACGAACACGAGCCGCTCGCGGTGGCGCACGAACGCGACGACGGCGGCGAGCACGAGCACGACCAGCAGCGCGCCGCCCGCGAGCAGCAGCGTCTCGCTGGGACGCGGCAGCCTGCGCAGCAGGCCGGCCGCCAGCACCACGAGGATCACGCCGAGCGCAAGCGCGTCGAGCACCCGCTCGGCGAGGATCGTGCCGAGGATCGTGCGCTTCGTCGCCTGCGCTCTGCCGCCGAGCAGGAACGTGCGCAGCAGCTCGCCGCCGCGCGCCGGCAGCACGTTGTTGCCCATGTAGCCGACCGGCACGAGCGCGTAGGCGTCGGCGCGGCGGGCGTCGCGCACGTCGGCGCGCCACAGGATCCGCGCCCAGCGCTCCCCGCGCATCAGCGTCGCGACCGCGTAGAGCCCGAGCGCGGCGACGAGCGCGAGGATCCCCGCGGTCGTGCCGGGGAACGTCGGCGCTCTCTGCTTCGAGGCCCACCACACGACGCCGGCGATCGGGATCAGCCAGACGACGAGCAGCAGCAGGCGCTTGCCGGACGAGCGGGGCACGCTCAGTATCTGGTGCCCTGCGCCTGCAGGCAGGACTCGATCGTTCTCAGCTCGGCGTCGGCAAGGCGGCCCACGGTCAGCAGGTGCGGTCCGATCGCCTCGGCGCCGGGATCCTCGTTGCGCAGCTGGATTCCCTCAGCCTCGGCGGGCGTGGCGGCGAACGTGATGTAGGCGCCGCTGGCGACCGGCAGGATCTCCAGTCTGTTCGTCTCCTGCGGATCCTTCTGCGCGCGGATCCCGCTCGCGCTGAGGCAGCCGAGCGGCGCGTCGCGCGGATCGAACGCCGCCGCGCGCGTGCCGGCGGGGATCGCCGCGCTCGACGCGTGGTTGCCGCCGCCGACGGTCGTGCCGCCGCTGCCGCAGCCGGCAGCGAGCAGCGCGACGAGCAGGGCAGCGGGCAGGGGAAGACGGCCGATCCGCATCCCGCCACAGGCTAGAGGATCGGGTGGCGGCGCTCGGCCTCGTGCCACGAGGTCGTGGAATCGACCAACTAGACTCGGCGCGCCGATGACCGCGGTCCTCCGATGACGCCGCTGCTCGCCCTCGCCGGCCCGGCGCCGAAGACGGGCGCCGTCGCGGCCGTGCTGCTCGCCGCCGGCGCGCTGCTCGCGCCCGACCCGCGCCGCCGCGCGCTCGCGATGGCGGGCGCGCTCGTGCTGGCGCCGGTCCTGCTGCTCGCCGACATCTGGCGCTCGCCGCAGCTGGCCGTCCTGCACCACCACCCGCTGCCGGCCGCCTGCGCCGGCCTGATCGCGCTCGGCGCCGTCTGCGCGCTCGCGTGGCTGATGGCGCGCCGCCCGCTCGTGCTGCCGCTGCTCGTCGTGCTCGCGCTGCCGTTCCGCGTGCCGATCCAGGTCGGCGGCACGACGTCGAACCTGCTCGTGCCGCTCTACGTCGTGATCGCCGCAGGCGCCCTCGCCGCGATCGCGGCGGCCCTGCGCGAGGTCGAGCCGCCGACGCGCTGGGCACCCGGCTGGCTCGAGCGCGCGCTCGCGCTCGCGGTCGCGCTGTACGGGATCCAGGCGACGTACTCGAGCGACTTCGACAAGGCGCTCCAGCAGATCGCGTTCTTCATCGTGCCGTTCGCGCTGCTGTTCGTGCTGCTCGCGCGGGTCGAGTGGACGCCGCGGCTGCTGCGCTGGTGCCTCGGCGCGCTCGTCGGGCTCGCGCTGGCGTTCTGCGGGATCGGCTACGTCGAGTACGCGACGAAGCATCTCTTCCTCAACCCGAAGCTGATCGCCTCGAACGACCTGCACCAGTACTTCCGCACGAATTCGGTCTTCTTCGACCCGAACATCTACGGCCGCTTCCTCGTGGTGGCGATGCTCGCGGTCGCCGCGACGATGCTGCAGACGGCGCGCGCGCGGCTCGTGTGGATCGGCGCAGCCGTGCTGGCGGCGCTGTGGGCCGGGCTTGTGCTGACGCTCTCCCAGTCCTCGCTCGGAGCGCTGCTCGTCGGACTCGCGACGCTCGCAGTGCTGCGCTGGGGCGCGAAGCGTGTGCTGCTGCCGGCGGGCGCGGTCGCGGCGCTCGCGCTTGCCGCGGTGCTGGTGACGCCGCACACCTTCGGCGTGAACCTGCACAACCTCAACGGCTCCTCGAGCGGGCGCTCGCAGCTCGTCAGCGGCGGCGGCGCGCTGTTCGCCGCGCGGCCGATCGGGGGCTACGGCAGCGGCTCGTTCATCGTCCAGTACCGCCGCCACGAGGGCCGCCGGCTGGCGCCGGACGCCGCGACCGCCTCGCACACGATCCCGATCACGATCGCCGCCGAGCAGGGCGCGGTCGGACTGCTCGCGTACGTCGCGCTGCTCGCAGCGGCGCTGGCGCGGCTGTTCGGCCGCGCCGCCGGCGCGTCGATCGCGCGCTCGTTCGCGGCGGCGGCGTTCCTCGCGCTGCTGTTTCACACGCTCGTCTACGCGGCGTTCCTCGAGGACCCGATCACGTGGGCGCTGCTCGGTCTCGGCACGGCGCTGGCCGCCGCGGCGGCGCCGCTGTCGGCGCCGGCCCCGGCCGCAGACGCGCCGGCTCGCCCGCCGACCGCCGCCGAGCGCGCCGCCGCGCGGCAGGCGGGCCGGCTCGGCACCGCGTAGCGCCGCGGACCGGCGTGTCCGCGCCAGCGATCGCATAGCGTCCAGACGATCGTGCGCAGGATCGCGCTGATCGTCGTGCTGGCGCTCACCGCCGCCGTCGTCGTCCTCAACTGGACGTGGGGGCGGCTGCCGGGCGAGCCGCCGCGGACCGGCCGGATGGTCCGGCTCGGCGACACGAGCGTGCGCGTGCTCGAACGGCCGGGGCGCGACCCGGCGGTCGTCCTCCTGCATGGCCTGCCGGGCACCGCCGACGACTTCGACGCGGTCACCGCGCGTCTGGCCGGCGTCCACACGATCGCGTTCGACCGTCCGGGGTTCGGCTACAGCAGCGGCGGCTACCACCCGTGGGCGCAGCAGCTCGCGACGATCCAGCAGCTGCTCGCGAAGCTCGGCGTCCGCGGACCGGTCGTGCTCGTCGGCCACTCCTACGGCGGCACGCTCGCGCTCGCCTACGCGGAGGCGCACCCGGGCGCCGTGCGCGGGCTCGTGCTGCTCGACGCGGCCGCCGCCGGCCAGCGCTCGGACGCGTTCAGACGCGCGCAGTCGCGCCTCGTGCAGGTGCTCTCATGGCCGGTCGTGCAGCCGCTCGCGGACGTCACCTTCTCCCAGCTGCTGCGCACCGTCTCGGCCAAGCAGGGCGACGCGCAGGCGTTCGACCCGGGTCCGGTCGACCCGGCCCACGAGCACCGCGTGCTCGCGCTCAACATGCAGCACTCCGACCTCGACGCCTACGCCGGCGAGCAGCTGCACGCCGACGCTGTGATCGCCGGCGTCGACAAGGGACTTGCGTCGATCGCGGTGCCCGCGGTCGTGATCCAGGGCGTCCACGACCAGCTCGTCACGCCTGCGCACGGCCGCAGACTGGCGGCGACCCTCCCCCGCGCGCGCCTCGTGATGGTCAGCGGCGGCCACATGGCACCGTACGTCCACCCCGCGCTCGTCGCGGCCGCGATCCGCGAGCTGCTGGCGCGAGGCGGTTGAGCCGGCCGGCACGACGGGACTGGCGCCGCCTCGTCCGATCGGCGAGGATGAGCGCATGCTCCGAGGCCAGCGCTTCCTCGTCGCCTGGGCGTTCAACGTCGCCGCGCTGTGGGTCGCGGCGGCGCTGCTGTCGGGGGTGAACGTGACCGGCGCGCACGTCTGGCTCACCTACGTGCTCGCGGGACTCGTCTTCAGCCTCGTGAACCTGGTCGTCAAGCCGGTCGTCGCGATCCTCGCGATCCCGCTGATCGTCCTGACGCTCGGGATCGCCTACTTCCTCGTCAACGTCCTGATGGTCTTCCTCACGAGCTGGATCGTCGGCGGCTTCCACGTCGACGGCTTCTGGAGCGGCGTCGGCGCGGCGATCGTCGTGTGGATCGTGAACCTGCTGCTCGACCGGATCGAGCAGCGCGTCGTCGAGGCCTGAGAACGGCCGCGACCGCGCCGGAAGGAGGCGCGGTCGCGGGAGGGATCCGTGGGGGCTTTGGCGATACCCGCAGCCCAGGAGCCTTACGCAGCCTCGCGCAGCGCCGCGAGCGAGCTCTCGCGCGAGAGCCGCTTGAGCGCCTGCTCCTCGAGCTCGCGCGCGCGCGTGGAGCTGAGGCCGAGGCGCCGGCCGACCTCGGACAGTGTCTGCGGCGGCTCGCCGCCGGTGCCGAAGCGCAGGTGGATGACCGTGCGCTCCTTGTCGGGGAGCGTCTCGATCGCCTTCTGCACGGCCTCGTGACGCAGCGTGTCGGCGACCTCCTCGTGCGGGCTCGCCTCGTCGGTCGCGATCAGCGCGCCGAGCGAGGTCTCGCCGTCGTCGCCGACCGGCAGGTCGAGGCTCGTCGGCTCGCGATCGGCCTTCGCCGCCTCGAGCACCAGCTCGAGCTCCAGGCCGGTCTCCTCCGCGATCTCCTCGTCGGAGGGCTCGCGGCCCAGCTTCGCCGTCAGCTCGCGCCGTGCACGCGCGACCTTGCGGGCGCGCTGCCCGACGTGGACGGGAAGGCGGATCGTGCGGCCGCTGTTCTCGAGCCCGCGCTGGATCGACTGGCGGATCCACAGCGTGGCATAGGTCGAGAAGCGGAAGCCCTTGCGCCAGTCGAACTTCTCGACCGCGCGGATCAGGCCGAGCGTGCCCTCCTGGACGAGGTCGCCCATCGAGAGGCCCTGGCCCTGATAGCGGCGGGCGATCGACATCACGAGGCGCAGGTTGGAGTTGACCATGCGCTCCTTGGCGACGAGGTCGCCGCGCTCGATCTGCTTCGCCAGCTCGATCTCCTCGGCGGGCGTGAGCAGCGGCCAGTTGCGCGCCTCCCGCATCAGCAGCTGAAGGGCGTCGAACGTCGTCTCCTCGGTGGCGATGGCCTGCATATCGGTGGTCTTCGTGGTAATTCCTTTCATGTCAATACCTACTTGCACGCTAGGTATTGTACGCCCAGGTCGTTGCTTCGTCAACCACTCTTTCCCGTATCGTCACAGGACAACCGTCCGTCAACATGGCCTTCTCTCCCGACGCGCGAGAATCGCACCGATGACGTCCGCCGCCCGACCTCCCGCGCCCCCAGGCGAGCTGCCCGCCTTCGCACGCGACTCACAGCTCGTGCGCGACGCCTGGCGCCTCGCGCTCGAGGCATATCGCGGCAACGCGAACGGGAACGCCGCCGCAGACGTCGAGCACCCTGCGATCACCGCCCGCCTGCTGTACGACGCCGACTGCGACGAGACGACCATCGCGACCGCCGTGCTGCACGACGTGATCGAGGACACGGGGCTCGACCCCGCCGCGATCGAGGCCGCCTGCGGACCCGAGGTCGCGCGGCGCGTCGTCGCGCTCACGGAGAAGCCGGAGATCGCCGCCTACGCCGAGCGCAAGCGCGAGCTGCGCGCGCGCGGGATCGCCGCCGGTCCGGAGGTCGCGGTCGTGATGGCGGCCGACAAGCTCGCACGCGCCACGCGCGCCGCCGGCGGTCGCCTGCGGCCCGAGAAGCTGCGCCACTTCCAAGCCTCGCTCGCCGAGCTGCGCGCCGCCTACCCGGCGCTGCCGCTGCTCGACCCGCTCGCCAACGCCGTCGAGCGGCTGCGCCCGACGACGAGCGAGGCGGCGGCAGCGGTCGGGGATCCCTCGCTCTACATCAACCGCGAGCTGTCGTGGCTCGACTTCAACGAGCGCGTGCTCGAGCTCGCCGAGGACGCCGAGCGGCCGCTGCTGGAGCGCGTGAAGTTCTGCGCGATCTACAGCTCGAACCTCGACGAGTTCTTCATGGTCCGCGTCGCCGGCGTCCACGACCAAGTCGACGCCGGGGTCGAGGCGGCGAGCGCGGACGGGATCCCGCCCGCCGAGCTGCTCGACCGCATCGGCGATCGCGCGCGCGAGCTGGCCGCCCGGCTGGAGGGCTGCTGGGAGCGCTCGCTGCGCCCGGCGCTCGCCGAGCAGGGCATCCGCGTCGTCGAGCCGGGCGCGCTGGACGAGGATGAGCGCAACGCGCTCGACGACCGTTTCCGCCGCGAGGTCTTCCCCGCGCTCACCCCGCTCGCGGTCGGGCCGGCGCAGCCGTTCCCCTACATCTCGAACCTGTCGCTGAGCCTTGGCGTGCTCGTGCGCGACCCCTCCACCAACCAGACGCGCTTCGCGCGCGTGAAGGTGCCGAAGGAGGGGCTGCCGCGCTTCATCGCGCTGGGCGACGGCCGCACGCTCGTGCCGATGGAGACGGTCATCGCCGACCACTTCGACCAGCTCTTCCGCGGGATGGAGATCGTCGCCCACACCGTCTTCCGCGTCACGCGCGACGCCGACTTCACTGTCTCCGACGAGGCCGACGACCTGCTCGAGGCGGTCGAGGCGCAGCTGCGCCGCCGCCGCTTCGGCGAGGTCGTGCGGCTCGAGCTCTCCGCCGGCACCGACCCGGTCCTGCGCGCCCGCCTGCTGACCGAGCTGGAGGTCGAGGAGCGCGACGTCTACGAGGTCGAGGGCCTGCTCGACCCGGTCGACCTGTGGCAGATCGTCAAGCTGCGGACCCCGCCCGTCCCGCGCGAGCTGCGCGAGGCGCCGTGGACGCCGCTCGTGCCGGCCGCCTTCGAGCAGGACGGCAAGCGCGCCGACCTGTTCGCGCTGATGCGCGAGCACGACCTGCTCGTCCACCATCCCTACGACACGTTCGGGACCGTCGAGCAGTTCGTCAACCAGGCCGTCAACGACCCCCACGTGCTGGCGATCAAGCAGACCGTGTACCGCACGAGCGACGACTCGCCGCTCGTGCCGGCGCTGATCCGCGCGGCCGAGCGCGGCAAGCAGGCGGTCTGCCTCGTCGAGCTGACAGCGCGCTTCGACGAGCGCGCGAACATCGGCTGGGCGCGCGCGCTGGAGCAGTCCGGCGTGCACGTCACCTACGGGATCCCGGCGCTCAAGACGCACGCGAAGGCGGTCCTCGTCGTGCGGCGCGAGGGCGACGGCGTACGCCACTACGCGCACGTCGGCACCGGCAACTACCACCGCGGAACGGCCGACCTCTACACCGACTTCGGCCTCTTCACCGCGCGCGAGGAGCTGACCGAGGAGATCGCCGAGCTGTTCAACCAGCTGACCGGCTACTCGCGCCCCGAGCACTACCGCCGCGTGCTCGTCGCCCCGCTGAACCTGCGCGAGCGGATCATCGGCGAGATCGACGCGACGATCGACGCGCACGAGGCCGGCAAGGACGCGCGCATCCGCATGAAGATGAACTCGCTCGTGGATGCCGCCTGCATCCGCGCGCTCTACCGCGCCTCGCAGGCCGGAGTGCCGATCGAGCTCAACGTGCGGGGGGCGTGCTGCCTGCGGCCGGGTGTGTCCGGCGTCTCAGAGAACATCCGCGTCGTGTCGATCGTCGGCCGCTTCCTCGAGCACTCGCGCATCTACGCCTTCCAGCGCGGCGAGCAGACGGCCATCTTCATCGGCTCCGCGGACCTGATGCCGCGCAACCTCGACTCGCGCGTGGAGCTCGTCGTGCCGGTGGACGACCCCGACGCGCGCGCACAGCTGCTCGACACGCTCGACCGCTGCCTCGCCGACACGGAGAACGCGTGGGACCTGGCCGCCGACGGCTCGTGGGCCCATCGGCGCGTTCCGTCCGGCGGGCAGCCGCGCGACGTGCAGGCCGAGCTGATGCGCGCGCACCTCGCGCGCGCGCAGCTCGCCGAGGCGTGAGCTCCCGCCGCGCCGTCATCGACCTCGGCTCCAACAGCTTCCGGCTCGTCGTCTTCACGACCGGCGAGGGCGGCTGGTGGAAGCGCAGCGACGAGCTGAGCGACATCGTGCGCCTCGGCGGCGACCTCGCGCCCGACGGCGGCCTCTCCGAGGCGCGCATGGCGCACGCGCTGGAGACGCTGCGGGTGTTCGCCGCCTTCTGCACGACGAGCGGGATCGACCTTGAGACCGTCGACGCGGTCGCCACGAGCGCGATCCGCGACGCGCCCAACGGCGCCGGCTTCGTCGCGCGCGCGCACGCGGAGACGGGGCTGCCGATCCGCGTGCTGAGTGGCGAGCAAGAGGCGCTCTACTCCTACGTCGCGGCGGTCAACTCGACCTCGCTGACGGACGGGCTCGTGCTCGACCTCGGCGGCGGCTCGCTGGAGCTCGTCGAGGTGCGCGAGCGGCGCGCGGAGGCGATCGCCTCGTGGCCGCTCGGCGCGGTGCGCGCGACCGAGCGCTACCTGCCCGACGACGGTCCGGCGAAGGCGGGCGCGATCGCGAAGCTGCGGGAGGCCACGCTGCGCGCGCTCGAGGACGCGCCGTGGGCGGCGGCCAGCGGCGCGGCTGCGCCTCGGATCGTCGGACTGGGCGGCAGCATCCGCAACCTCGCCGCCGCGGCAGTGCGGCGCGCCGACCTGCCGCTCGACAGCGTGCAGGGCTTCGCGCTGAGCACCGCGGCGCTCGACGAGCTGATCGCCGAGCTGGCGGCGCGCCCGGCCGAGGAGCGCGAGCGCGTGCCGGGGATCAAGCGCGGCCGCGGCGAGGTGATCCTCGCGGCGGCCGTCGTGCTGCGCGCCGTCGTCGAGGCGAGCGGCGCGGACGGGATCGAGACGACGGAGGCCGGCCTGCGCGAGGGGATCTTCCTGTGCGGGCTGCTGGCGCCGACCGACCCGCCGCTCGTGCCGTGCGTTCGCGCGACGAGCGTGCGCAACCTCGCCCGCCAGCACGGCGTCGACCTCGTCCACGCCGAGCACATCGCCTCGCTCGCGCATCAGCTGCTGGAGGCGCTCCCGGGCGCGGGGCTGCCCGAGCCGGGCGAGCCGGAGCTGGTGGAGGCGGCGGCGCTGCTGCACGACGTCGGCATGGCGGTCGACTACGACGCCCACCACAAGCACTCCTCGTACCTGATCCTCGGGTCCGGGCTGCCCGGCTTCACGCCGCGCGAGGTCGCGCTGATCGCGCTGATGGCGCGCTATCACCGCAAGGGCACGCCGCAGCTCGGCGCACTGGCCCCGCTGTGCCGCGAGGGCGACGAGCAGCTCGTGCTGCGCGGCGCGGCGCTGCTGCGGATCGCCGAGCAGCTCGAGCGCAACCGCGACCAGGTCGTGCGCGCCGCACGCCTGCGCCGCGCCGGCGACGGCTCGGGGGACGTTGCGCTGGAGCTGGACGCCGTCGGCGACGACACCGTCGCGCGCTGGGGCGCCGAACGCCAGGGCGAGCTGTTCGAGCGCGCGTTCGGGGCGCCGCTGCGCGTCGTTGCGCGGTAGCTCAGTCGCCGCGCGAGGGCTCGCCGTGCCAGTAGCCGACAGCCGCGTCGGCGGGGAAGAACGCGCGCAGGCCGCCGCCGCGCGGGAGGCGCTCGCCGACGCCGACCTTGTTCGAGTCGGGGTAGACGACCACGTCGGGGCGGCCGCTGCTGGACAGCGCGAGGAAGCGCACGCGCTCGGCCGTGTCGTTGCGCAGCTGGTGCGCCCCCTCCTCGCCGAGCGGGAAGCGAACCGCCTCGCCGGGCTCCAGCGCGCGCTCGCCGCCCGGCTCGCGCAGCGTCGGCCGGCCCTCCAGCACGATCGCGACCTCCTCGTCGGCGTAGTGGAAGTGGTAGGGGTAGGCGGCCTCGCCGGGCGGCAGCTCGAACACGCTGATGCCGATCAGCTCGCTGCCCAGCTCATAGCCGACGCGGGCGCGCCGGGAGCGGAAGCCGGCCGGGCGCTCGCCGTCCTCGAAGCGCGGATCGAAGACGTTCGGACCGGGCATCCGTCGGACCATGACGGGAAGGACTGGGCGAGCGCGGCGTCCATGTGAGCAGTGACGCCGAACCCCGAGTCGCAGAAGGAGCCTCGACCGATGCCCCGCATCCCGTCCCACGCCGCGCCGCGGCGCCGCGCCGCCGTCCTGGCCGCCCTCGTTGCGGCGCTCGCGCTCGCGCTGGCGGCGCTCGCCGTTCCCGCGTTCGCGAAGCACAGCGTTCACGTGCACGCCGCGCAGAACGCGCACCTGCACAAGAAGATCGTCGTGACGGCCTCCGGCCGCACGCTCTACACGCTGAGCGCCGAGGTGCACGGCAGGTTCATCTGCACCGGCTCCTGCCTCTCGACCTGGCATCCGCTCAAGGTGCCCGCCGGCGGCAAGGTCGAGGGCGTCGCGCACCTCGGCGTCATCGGACGGCCCGGCGGCGGTCGCCAGGCGACCTACAACGGCCGCCCGCTCTACACGTTCGCGGGCGACAGCAGGAAGGGCGACGTCAACGGCGAGGGCTTCAAGGACGTCGGCACGTGGCACGCCGCGGTCGTCTCGGCCGCCAAGCACGCCTCGACGCCGACGCCGGCGCCCACCACGCCGGGGTACTGAGGCCGAGGCGCCGCAGCGCCGCGTCCGAGCCGGGGCGCGCACGTCTCCCGGCTCGGTGGGCCCGGCGCCGGAGCGCGGGACGGGCCGGCCGTCGCGGTGAGCCGCTACGCGGCCAGCGGCTCCGCGGCCGGAGCGACCGGGCCGGCGGCGGCGCCCGCCGCGTCGGCCTCCCCCGCCGCGCGACTCGCCGCCGCCATCTCCGCCTGGCGGGCGCGGCCGGGGACGAGCAGTGCGATCGCGGCGCCGGCGGCCAGCACCGCGGCGCCGACCCACACCGCCTGCGTCATGCCCGCCGTGAACGCCTGCGGCGAGGCATAGGAGCCGGCGCCGGCGAACACGGTCGAGAGGACCGAGACGCCGAGCGCTCCGCCGATCTCGCGGAACGTGTTCGTCGCGCCCGACGCCTGCCCCGCCTCCTGCGGGCGCACCGAGCTGAGCACCGCGTTCGCCGCGGGCGCGAACACGAGCGCCATGCCGGCGCCGGCCATCGCGAACGGGCCGACGAGCTGGGCGTAGGGCACGTCGGGCGTCGAGACCAAGGCCAGCAGCGCCATCGCGCCGGCCTGCAAGGCGAGGCCGAGCGTCATCAGCGGCCGCGAGCCGATGCGGTCCGACAGGATCCCGGCGACCGGCGCGACGAGGATCGTGACGCCCGTCCACGGCAGCGTCCGCAGCCCCGCCTGAAGCGGCGAGTAGCCCTGCACCGTCTGGAAGAACTGCGCGAGCAGGAAGATCGAGCCGAACGTGCCGAAGAACATCGTCACCGTCACCCCGCTCGTGGCCGTGAAGCCGCGCGAGCGGAAGAAGCGCATCGGCAGCATCGGCTCGGGCGCGCGCAGCTCCCAGCGCACGAACGCGGCCAGCAGCGCGATCCCGGCCAGGCCGGCGCCGAGCACCGCGGTTGAGGTCCAGCCGTAGTCGGCCGCCTTGACGATCCCGAACACGAGGCCGAACAGGCCGCCCGCGGCGAGCAGCAGGCCGCGCACGTCGAGCCGGCGGCCGGGGCCGTGCGACTCGCTCAGGCGTGCGAGCACGAGCGGCACGAGCACGAGCCCGATCGGCACGTTGAGCCAGAAGATCCAGTGCCACGAGATGCCCTCGACGACGGCGCCGCCGGCGAGCGGCCCGAGCGCCACGCCGAGCCCGCTGACGCCCGACCAGATCCCGAGCGCGAGGCCGCGGCTGCCGGCTGGGAACGCCTCGGAGAGGATCGTCAGCGACAGCGGCATCACGAACGCGGCGCTCGCGCCCTGCAAGGCGCGCGCGGCGATCAGCGCGCCGATGCTCGGCGCGAGCGCGGCTGCGGCGCTCGAGAGCGTGAAGGCCGCGAGCCCGAGCGCGAAGACGCGCTTGCGCCCGAGCCGGTCGCCGAGCGCGGCGGCCGGCAGCAGCAGGACGGCGAACGCGAGCGTGTAGGCGTTGACGGTCCAGCCGAGCGCCGCGAGGTTCGCGTGCAGGTCGACGCGGATCGACGGCAGCGCGGTCGTCACGACGAGGTTGTCGAGCGTGACCATGAACAGCGCGACGCTCGTCACGATCGAGGTCCAGATCCGGCGTGAGCCGGCGGTGGTCGCGAGGCCCTTGGTCATCGCGCCGCTCCCTTCTCAGTGTGTGATCGGTCACTCATTCTTGTGGCAAAAAAGAGAGGTCAGTCGGCGGCCGGGCGGGGCTCCTCGGCGGTCGCCGCAGGCACGGTCGCCGCAGCGTCGGCCTTCGCCGACAGGAAGCCGCACAGCTCGCGCGCCCACGGCGCGTCGATCGCGGGCGCGTCCATCCCGGCGAGCACCGTCATCAGCATCCCCTTGCCGACAAACGCGCTCAGCTCCTCGCCGCTCAGGCCGCCGAGCCGCTGGATCAGCTCGATCAGCTCGCCGTAGCCGCGCCGCACCGCGTCGCGGATCGCCGGGTCCTCACCCGAGGCGGCGGCGAACGCCTGCAGCGTGGCGCGCAGCGTCGTGCGGTCCTGCATCAGGTCGCCGTAGGCGTGGCCCATCCGCTCGGCCGCCGTCTCGCCGTCCGCGGTCTCGTCCTGCGCGGCGGCGCGCATCGCGTCGCCGAGGCGCTTGTAGCAGCGGTCGACGGCTGCGACGTAGAGCTCCGACTTCGTCGGGAAGAGGCGGAACAGGTACGCCTGCGAGATGCCGGCCGCCTTCGCGATCTCCGTCGTCGGCGTGCCGTGGAAGCCGTGCTCGGCGAAGGCGGCGACCGCGGCCTCGACGAGCGCCTCGCGGCGCTCGGCTGCGGTCGACAGCTGGCGGGTGGCGGTAGGCGGCATCACAGTGAGTGTGTATGCACTCACTCACACCTAGTGTCAAGCGAGCGCCCACCAAAGGTAACGCGCCCCGCCCCGGCGATTCGCCAGATCCGGGACGGGGCGCGCTTGGTGGGGACCACTGCTGCCTACGCGGCGCCCTCCGACGCGGATCACTCGGCCTCGCGCGCTCGGACATCCGCCGAGCGCGCGGGCCGGAGCGTCGCCGCGTCAGCCCTTCAGGCCGTTCGTCGAGTAGCGGATCAGCGTGACGACAGCCGACGTCGTCTGCCCTCTGACGAGCGCGTTCGTGACCGTCGCGCTCACTCTCATCGTGCCGCGCTGGCGCAGCAGCTGCTGACCAAGGCTGTTGAGCGTCAGATGCACGAAGCCGCCGTCGTTCTGGGCCAGCGAGAACGCGCCGCGCGAGCCGAGCACCTTGCCGCTGCGCGAGACCGTGAGGCTGCCTGTGCAGCCCGCGCTGCCGATGCAGGCGACGAAGACGCCGGCCACGCCGTGCTGGTCGGCGAACGCGTCGTGGCCGAAGATCCCGAGTCTCGTCGAGCTGGCGCCGGCCGTCGTGAACGTCGCGTCGGCGCCGATCGCGATCGCGCCGTCAGGGCCGACCGCAACGAGCCGGTAGTGGTACGTCGTGCTCGCGGCGAGGCCGGACAGCGTCGCCGTGACCGACACCGCGCCCGTCCCGGCGCCGGCGCTCTGGGGCGGCGTCTGCTGGCCGTAGTTCGCGGTCGTGCCGAACTCGAAGTAGTAGGAGGTCGCCAAGCCGTTCGGCGTGACCGAGCCGCTCAGCAGCGCGCTGCCGCCGGTGACCTGCGCCGTGCCGGTCGACGCGCTCGGCGCCGGCGGCGGGGGTGGCGCGGTGCCGGTGGTCGTGAACGTTCTGTCGGCGCCGACGGTCGTGCCGCTCGCGTTCGTCGCGATCACGCGGAAGTGGTAGGTGGTGCCGGTGGTGAGGCCGGCGAGGTCGGCTCTCACCGGGAGGTCGGCGCTGCCGGAGCCGGCGGACGTGAGCGCCGTCTGCTGGCCGTAGGAGGTGCTCGTGCCGTACTGGAACGCGTAGCTGGTCAGCTGACCCTGCGGGTTGACCGTGCCCGCGAGCGATGCCTGCGTGTCGGTGACGGCGGACGCGTCGCCGGTGGTGGCGCTCGGAGCGCTCCCGGCCGCGAGCGTCAGGCCCACTGTGAGTGCCAGCAGCAGCGCGATCGTCGCGACGCCGAGCACAGCGAATCGCCGCATGTCGAGATACCTCCGGTTCGGGGGAAGGGGTACGAGAGTCCTCAACCGGGCGGCACTGGGGGAGTTGCGCGAACACAGGACGCGCTGACACGAGCCGTCGTGCGGCTCGCTACGCTCGGCCGCGATGGCGCTCGAGATCCGACCCGCCGTGCGCGCAGACGTTCCGCTCCTGCTCGAGCTGATCGGCGCGCTCGCCGACTACGAGCGCCTGCGCGGCGAGCTGCACGCGACGCCGGAGTTGCTGGAGCGGCACCTGTTCGGCGAGCGGCCGGCGGCCGAGACGCTGATCGCTGAGCGCGACGGCGAGGCGGTCGGCTACGCGCTCGTCTTCTCGACCTTCTCGACGTTCCTCGCCAGACCGGGGCTGTGGCTCGAGGACCTGTTCGTGCTGCCGACGCACCGCCGCGCCGGGATCGGCGCCGCGCTGCTCCGGCACGTCGCGCAGCTCGCCGTCGCACGCGGCTGCGGCCGGCTGGAGTGGTCGGCGCTCGACTGGAACGAGCCGGCGCTCGCGTTCTACCGGGGGCTCGGCGCCCGCCGCCTGCCCGAGTGGCACCTGCACCGGCTCGACGACGAAGCGCTCGCGGCGTTCGCCGCGGCCGGGAGCGGCTGAGCGCGGGTCCGCCGCGGCCGCCTTCCTGACACACGCGCGTTGGCACACGGCGAGCATCGCTGCGACCGCCTACGCTCCGGGGCATGAACGCTGCAATCGAGGCCGACGGCCTCATCAAGACCTACCCCGGCGACGTGCGCGCGCTCGACGGCGTGAGCTTCAGCGTCGCGGCCGGCACGATCTTCGGCCTGCTCGGACCGAACGGCGCCGGCAAGTCGACGACCGTGAAGATCCTCACGACGCTCGCGCGCGCGGACGCCGGCAGCGCCCGCGTCGCGGGCGTCGACGTCGAGCGCGACCCGGTCGCGGTGCGCCGCGCGATCGGCGTCGTGGGGCAGAAGAACGCCGTCGACAGAGAGGCGACCGGGCGCGAGAACCTCGTGCTTCAAGGGCGCCTGTACGGCCTGCGCGGCGCCGCGCTGCACGCGCGCGTGGATGACCTGCTCGCGCGCTTCAGCCTCGCCGACGCCGCCGACCGCTTCGTCAAGGGCTGGTCGGGCGGGATGCAGCGCCGGCTCGACGTCGCGCTCGGGCTCGTCGCGCGCCCACAGGTGCTGTTCCTCGACGAGCCGACGACCGGGCTCGACCCCGAGGTGCGCGTCGCGATGTGGGAGGAGATCTCCACGCTCGCGCACGAGGAGGGCCTGACGATCCTGCTCACGACGCACTACCTCGAGGAGGCCGACCAGCTCGCCTCCCAGCTCGCGATCGTCGACCGCGGACGAATCGTGGCGGAAGGCTCGCCGGAGTCGCTGAAGGCCGAGCTGCGCGGCGACGCGATCACCGTCGAGCTGGACGACGACGGCGGCGCGTCCGTGCACGAGGCGCTCGCGCGTGTGGACGGCGTGCGCGAGATCGCGCTCGAGGGGCGCCTGCTGCGCGCCCGCGCCGACCAGGGCGCGCGCGCCGTCCCGGCGGTGCTGGCCGCGCTGGAGGGCGAGGGCGTGCCGGTCGCGGCCGTGACGGTCGCACGCGCCTCGCTCGACGACGTCTACCTGCGTCACACGGGCCGGACGTTCCAGGCGGCCGAGGCCGGCCACGACGGCGCGAACGGCAGCGGGCGCGCGTCTGTCGAGGCCGGCGCCGAGCCCGAGACCACGACGACGGGGAGCCGCTGAGCATGCCCGCAGTCCTCCAGCACTCGTTCTTCATGACGCAGCGCCACCTGCGCGCGCTGCTGCGCCAGCCGGCGTGGATCGTCGTCACGCTCGTGCAGCCGGTCATGTGGCTGCTGCTGTTCGGCGCGCTGTTCAAGTCGATCGTGAACCTGCCGGGCTTCGGCGCGAGCAACTACGCCGACTTCCTCACGCCGGGAATCGTCGTGATGACGGCGCTGTTCTCGGCCGGCTGGGCCGGCATGGGGATCCTGCAGGACTACGAGCGCGGGATCCTCGACCGCTTCCTGACGACGCCGTCGAGCCGGATCGCGCTGCTCGCCGGGCCGCTCGCGCAGCAGTCGATCGTGACGATCGTGCAGTCGCTGATCATCATCGGCCTCGGACTGGCGGTGGCGGGCGCGAGCTTCCCCGGGGGCGTGCCGGGGGCGCTCGTCGTGATCGTCGCGGCGATCCTGCTGGGGATGGCGATCGGCGCGCTCTCGAACGCCCTGGCGCTGGTCGTGCGCAAGGAGGAGACGGTGATCGCGACCGTCACCTCGCTCACGCTGCCGCTCTCGTTCCTGTCGGGCACGTTCATGGACTTGAACCTGGCGCCGTCGTGGATCGGCGAGGTGGCGAAGTTCAACCCGTTGCAGTGGGCGGTCGTCGCCGGCCGCGAGGCGCTGACGCAGAGCAGCCCGGACTGGGGCGTCGTGTTCTCCCGCCTGGGCCTGCTCGCGGCCCTGCTGGTTGCCTGCTTCTTCGTCGCGACGCGAGCGTTCCGGGCGTACCAGCGGGCGGCCTGACGCGGGCTGTCGCGGCGCTCGCGCAGCTCTGGACCAATCGTCGCGCGAACGACCGAAACGGCCGGATCCGTGCGATAGACCTGCGGTCGATGGTCGCTGCTCGCCCGCGGAAGCGGCACGGAGTCGACCGACTCCGCGGGTACCGGACCCGGATCCGGGACGAGGAGCATGTGATGACCGACCCGGTCACCACATTGACCATCACGCTGCTCGTCGCCCTGCTGGTCATAGACCGGCTCGCGCGGCGGTAGCGATCTGCTCCGGGCCGGAGTCGACTCCGAGCCGGCCCGGAGCGTCCTCCGGAACGAGGAAGGGCCCGGCGAACCGAGCCCTTCAGCGATGACCATTTCCGGCCACCACATTGACCGCGACGAAGCGTAGCGCGTGCAGCGCGATGTTTCAGCGCCCGCTGAATCTCGCCGGGCGGCGCTCGACGAAGGAGCGCATGCCCTCGGCGCCGTCCCCGCTCGCGAACAGCGGGATGGCGTCGTCGCGCAGGGGGGCGACCGCGGCGTCGTGGCCCTCGTAGACGGCGCGGTGCGCGGAGCGCAGCGTCGCGGCGACGCCGAGCGGGGCGGCCGCGGTCGCGATCCGCTCAGCCAGCTCGAGCGCGCGGTCGAGCTGGGCGCCCGGCTCGACGACCTCCTGCACGAGCCCCATGCGGTGGGCCTCGGCGGCGTCGAACGGGTCGCCCGTCAGCAGGTGCTTCATCGCGTTGCCCCAGCCGGCCTCGCGCGGCATGCGGATCGTCGCGCCCGCGAACGGGTAGATCCCGCGCTGCACCTCGAGCTGGGCGAAGCGCGTGTCGGCGCTCGCGATCCGCACGTCGGCGGCGAGCAGCAGCTCGATCCCGATCGTGATGCACCAGCCCTGCACCGCGATCACGACCGGCGTCGTCCACGGGCCGTCGAGCCGCCACGGCTGGCGTCCGCCCTCCGGCACCGGCAGCCCGCCGCCGTCGGTCACCGCGGGCGCGACCTGCGCGAGGTCGAGCCCGCCGGTGAAATGCGCGCCGTGCGCGAACAGCACGCCGCAGCGCAGCTCGGGGTCGCGCTCCAGCTCGCCGTATGCGAGCGCCAGCTCCTCGAACATCGCCAACGTGAAGGCGTTGCGTCTGGCGGGGCGGTTGAGCCCCATCAGCAGCACGTGCCCGCGCCGCTCGATCGTGACCGTCTGCTGCTCGCTCATCGCCTCGCCTCCGTTCGCTCGCGCTCCGTCGTGACGCGCCACCCTAGCCGTGGCGCGTCACGCGCGACGCAGCTCAGCCGCCTTGGCCGGGCGGCGGCGCCCCGCCGGGGGGAGCCGGGCGCGCGGCGGCCAGCAGCTGCTGGCACTTCGCGTTGGCGGCGACGAATCTCGGGTCCTGGCGATTGACCTTGCTCGCGTCGAAGACCGGCCCTCTGCCCGACGTGTTCGGCGCCGGCAGGTCGAAGCCGTTTCTGCGCACGCACGCGACGTACGCCGTCAGCGCTCTCCGGAACGCCGGGCTGCGCGCGTCGAAGCCGAAGCGGCGAAATCTGCCACCGAACTGCCCGCCGCACTTCTGCATCGCGGCGCTCAGTCTCGCGCGCTCGGCGCTCGACAGTCTCGAGAAGAAGCCGCCGCCGCGACGCAAGCCGAAGCCGGGCCCACCCTGGCCGGCCGTCCGCGTCTGACCGCCGGCGCCCGCAGGCGGTCTCGGCAGCGTCACGCCCTGCTGCTGCAGGCAGGCGCGCAGTCTCGCGAAGCCCGCCCGACCCGCCGGGCCGGTCGCACTGGCGGTCGTGCTGGCGGCGCTCGTGCTCCCGCCGGACGACGACGAGCCGCACGCCGCGAGCGGGATCGCGAGCGCGAGCAGCAGCGCGGCGGTCACCGCACCGCGACCGCGCGATCGAACGAACGAGCTGGTCATGGGGCCTCCCTTGTCGTGGAACCTGTTCACCCGCCGCCGCCCTTGGAGCCGCCGCCGAAGAGCTGGTTGACGACGCCGCCGCCACCCCCGGAGCTGCCGGCAGCACCACCGCCGCCGAGTCCGAAGCCGCCGCCGGCGCCGGCGGGCGTCGCGCGGATCGACGTCGCGACGATCGCGCCCTGCTGCGCGGCGCCCTGCACGATCACGGTCGAGCCCGGCCGGATCGCGCGCACCGGGCTGTCGACCGAGCGCGTGACGCTCGCGCCCTTCGCCGCCGTCACCTTCAGCGTGTTGCCCTGCGCGTCGGTGACGTAGAGCGTGTCGCCGTCGACGGTCGCGACCGTGCCGAACGTGGCGCCGGCGCCACCGCCCGCCCCACCGCGGCCGCCGCCGAACAGGCCGCCGCCTCTGGTCGCGCCACCACCGCCCGTGCCGGCGCCGCCCCCGCGCGCCGCCGCGAGCGCCGCCGCCAAGCGTCCCGCGCCGCCGCCGCCCGCGGCCGCCGCCGAGCCGCCCTGGCCCTTCTGCACGAGCACGCCGCCGACGAAGCCGAGCGCGACGAGCAGCACGGCGAGCAGCACGCCGGTCAGCGGCGTCAGGCGACGGCGCGGGCGCAGCGGCAGCTCGGGCGCGGCCGCCAGCTCGTCGGGCTCCTCGATCCAGTCCTCGTCTTCGTGCATTGCTCTCAAGTCCTCCACGTGTGTCACTCGAAGCGCAGCGCCTCGATCGGTCGCAGGCGAGCGGCGCGGCTCGCGGGGTAGGTGCCGAAGAACAGGCCGGTCAGGACGGCGGCGCCGAACGCCAGCCCGATCGAGTACGGCGCGATCGCGGGGTGCACCCCCGCGATCTTGAATTGGCTGCCGATGACGCCGAGGAGCACGCCGCAGATCCCGCCGAGCAGCGAGACGAGCACCGCCTCGAACAGGAACTGCGCGAGCACGTCGGAGCGGCGCGCGCCGATCGCCTTGCGGATGCCGATCTCGCGCGTGCGCTCGGTGACCGAGACGAGCATGATGTTCATCACACCGATCCCGCCGACGAGCAGCGAGATCGCCGCGACCTCGCCGAGCAGCGTCGTGAAGACGTCCGACGTCGCGCTCGAGGCGGCGAGGATCGAGCCCTGGTTGATCACCTGGAAGTCGGATGTCCCTCCCGCGGCGATGTGGTGGCGGTCGTCGAGGATCGAGGTCACCTCGGCCGAGGCGGCGTCGAGCGCGCCGCGCGATCTCGCCTGCACCGTGATCGAGCCCAGGTCTCCATAGCCGGTCAGCACGTCCTGCACGGCGCTGATCGGCGCGAACGCGACATCGTCCTGATCCTGGAGGCCGTTGGAGCCCTTCGGCGCCGTGATGCCGAGCACCTGGAAGCTCGCGCCGCCGACCTGGATCGTCTGCCCGACGCTCGCGCCGAGCTGCTGGGCGACGGTCGGGCCGAGCACGATCACGCGGCTGCGGTCGCGCACGTCGGCATCGGTGAAGAAGCTGCCGGTCGCGGCGCTGTAGTCGTGCGCCTGCGCATAGGAGGGCGTCGTGCCGACGAGCTGGCTCGGCGTGTAGGAGACGCCGTCGGCGACGAGCGTCGTCGAGCTGGCGTTGACGACCGGCGAGACGCTCGCGACGTCGGGCGCCTGCGTCTGATCTCTGAGCGCGGTCGCGTCGGCGAGCGTGAGCGGCTGCTGGTCGACTGTGGCCGCGCGCGCGCCGCCGCGGAACCCGCCGCCGATCACGAGCAGCACGTTCGTGCCGAGCGCCTCGATCCGCTGCTCGACCGCCTTCGAGGAGCCGTTGCCGACCGCGACGAGCACGATCACCGAGGCGACGCCGATCGTCAGCCCGAGGATCGTCAGGCCCGAGCGCAGCTTGTTCGCGAGGATCCCACCGAGCGCGATCCGCAGCGTCTCGGCGCCGATCACGGCGCGCTCCCCTCCGGCGGCGGGTCCTCGACCGCGACGACGCGGCGGTCCTCGACGACGCGGCCGTCGGCGAGCCGCACGACGCGCTTGGCGCGCGCGGCGACGTCCGGCTCGTGCGTGATGAGGACGATCGTGCGGCCGGCGTCGTTGAGGTCGGCGAACAGCTCGAGCACGTCGTGCGTCGAGCGCGAGTCGAGGTTGCCGGTCGGCTCGTCGGCGAGCAGCAGCGGCGGGTTCGTAACGATCGCGCGCGCGATCGCGACGCGCTGCTGCTGACCGCCGCTCAGCTCGGACGGCAGGTGCTCGACGCGGTCGCCCATCCCGACCGTCTCCAGCGCGAGCAGCGCGCGGCGGCGGCGCTCGGCGCGCCCCAGGCCGGCGTAGGCGAGCGGCAGCTCGACCTGCGCGAGCGCGCGCGTGCGCGGCACGAGGTTGAAGCTCTGGAACACGAAGCCGATCTTGCGGTTGCGCACGTCGGCGAGGTCGTCGTCGTCGAATGCGCGCACGTCGACGCCGTCGAGCAGGTAGCGCCCGTCGGTGGGCGCGTCGAGGCAGCCGAGGATGTTCATCAGCGTGCTCTTGCCGCTGCCCGAGCTGCCCATCACGGCGACGAGGTCGCCGCGCTCGATCCGCAGCGAGACGCCGCGCAGCGCGTGCACGGCGACGTCGCCCATCGCATAGGTCTTGCTGACGTCCTCGACGTCGATGACGACGCTGCGCGGGCGGGGGCGCGGGGGGCTCGCCGGAGCGTGGATCGCGCTCATCCGCCGCCGCCCGGGCCGACGACGACCGGGCCGCCGCCACCACCGCCGAAGCCGCCGCCTCCACCGCCGAGACGACGGAAGCCTCCTCCTCCGCCACCGCCGAGCGCGCCGCCGCCCGCGCCGCCGCCGAGGCCGCTCGCCAGCGAGCTCGCGCTCGGGAGCTGCGTGACGATCGCGACCTGGTCGCCTTCTCTGACGCCGCCGAGGATCTGCGTCGTGCTGTCGCCGACGATGCCGGTGACGACCGCGCGGCGCACGCGTCTCGAGCCCTCCACGAGCGTGACGCTCGCGTTCGCGCCGCGGCCGGACACCGCCGCGCTCGCGACGTTGAGCGCGTCGCCGACCTGCTCGACGACGACCTGCGCGGTCGCGGTCATGCCTGACTTGAGCCCGCTGGCGAGCTGGTCGAGCCGCAGCGTCACGTCGTAGCTGACGACGCCGCTGCTGCTCGTCGGCAGCGTCGCGATCGAGACGACCTTCGCGGCGAGCTGCTGGTTGGGCAGCGCGTTGACGGAGATCGTCGCCGGCTGCCCGACGCGCAGCTTGCCGACGTCGGACTCGCTGAAGGGGACGACGACGTTCATCGCGTCGAGGTCGGCGAGCACGATGAAGGCGGAGCTGCCCGACCCGCCGCTGCCGGAGCCGCCGCTCCCGCCACCTGCTCCGCCGCCGGAGTTGCCCGCGCCGCCGGAACCGCTGCTGCTGTTGCTGCTGCTCGCGCTGCCGCCGCCGCTGACCTGCTCGCCGACGGACGCGCCGACGGAGGCGACGACGCCGGTCATCGGCGCGCGCAGCGTCGTCGCGTCGAGCGCCGCTTGCGCTCTGTCGACAGCCGCCTGCGCGCTCGCGACGTTGGCCGCCTTCTGCGCGGCGGTCTCGCCGCCGCCCGAGCCGCCGCCGCTCCCGCCTGAGGAGCCGCCGCCCGTCCCGCCGCTGCTGGACGACCCGCTCCCGCCGCCGCCCGAGGACCCGCTCGACCCTCTGCCCGAAGATCCGCCTCCACCGCCCGACGACCCGCTGCCACCTCCGGAGGACCCGCTCGATCCTCCACCCGAAGCTCTCTGTCCGCCGCCGGACCCGCCGCTCCCACCCGCGGGCGTCGTGCTCGCAGGCGTGGTCGGCGTCGTGGTCGTCGCCGCGCTCGCGCTCGCGACGGCGGTCGTCGCGGCGGCATCAGAGGAGCCGGACGACGCCGAGGAGCTGGACGCGACGGGCGCCGCCTCCGCCGCCGCGAGGCTCGCCTGCGCCTGGTCGAGCGCGGCCTGCGCGTCGGTCTGGTCGATCGCAGCGAGCGCCTGGCCCTCGACGACGCGCTGCCCCGGCTGGACGTAGACGTGCGTGAGCGCACCGCCCGTCTCGAAGTTCACGTCGAGCTGGCGCGCTGCGGAGATCGTGCCCGTGCCGGAGACGGTCGACTGCACGACTCCGCGCGCGACCGTGACGATGCGCTCGCTCGTGCGCGAAGAGGCCGAGGGCGACCCGACGACGAGCACCGCAGCGACGAGCGCGCCGACGCAGGCGGCGGCGAGCAGATAGGTGCCCCAATGACGGCGCATGGTCCCTCTGCGGTCGTGCATCTGCGTGCGGTGCTCCCGTTCGGCGACAGAGCGCCGGGGCGCGATCGCGCCCCGGCGTCACGATGCTTTCGCGCATTCCCGAGAATTTCCTGAGAGTTCCCTAAAAGGTGTTAAGCGCGCGCGGGCACGCCTGGCGCTACCGTTCCGCCCGCATGAGCAGCACGAGCGAGGCCGCCCGCACCTTCGAGCACGCGACTGCCGTGACCCCGTCCGGCGACGGCCGCTTCGAGGCGCGCGTCGATCCGGGCTGGTCGACGCCGATCGCAGCGAACGGCGGCTACCTGGCGGCGATCTTGGTGCGCGCGCTCGAGGCCCATGGCGCCGCCGTCGCTGCCGGGGCCGCGCGCCAGCTCCGCTCGCTGACCTGCCACTACCTGCGCCCGGTCAGGGGCGGCCCGCTCGAAGTGCGCGTCGAGCTCGTGCGCAGCGGCCGGCGCATCTCGACCGCCAGGCTGACCGCCGCACAGGACGGCAAGGTCGCGATCCTCGCGCTCGCCGCGCTCGCGGTGCTCGACCTGCCCGCCGCAGGCCAGTGGGAGCCGGAGCCACCGCACGTCGGTGCGCCGCCGCCGCGCGACGCGCCGCTCGTGCCGCCCGACGACTACCGCACCCGCGGCGGCGAAGGCTGGCTCGGGCGCACGCCGACCATGCCGCCGATGTTCGAGCGCGTGCGCGTGGCGCCGCGGATCGGCGGGGTGCCGTTCTCGGGGACGATCGGGGGGGCCGCCTCCGCCGCCCATGTGGCCGGCTCCGGCACCCCAGGCCCGCTCCCGCCGGGCGAAGCGCCGGAGACAGGCGGCTGGATCGCGCTGCCCGAGGCGCGGCCGATCGACGCCGCGTTCGTCGCTCTGTGCGCCGACGTCTGGTGGCCGCCCGCGTTCCAGCCGCTGGGCCGCCCGGCGATCGCGCCCACGATCGACCTCACGATCCACGTGCGCGCCGACATCCCGCCGGAGGGGCTCCCGGACCAGCCAGTGCTCGGCACTTACCGCTCGACTGCCGCGCACGGCGGCTTGATGGAGGAGGACGCCGCCCTCTTCCTGCCCGACGGAACGCTGCTCGCGCACGCGCGCCAGCTCGCGATCTTCATGCCGCTCGAGGGCTGACGGCGCCCCGTCGCGGCCGCGCGCATCGCCGCCGAGCGGCTCATTAAGCCGGTATCTTGTGCATTCAACCGACCGAGGGGGAGCCATGCGCCGCACAGCGCTGTTGGTGGTCAGTCATGCCATCGTCCTCGCGTTCTGCGCACTCAGCACAGTCGCATCGGCGAACAAGCTGAGCGTGTCCGACCGCGGCGTGAGAATAGTTTGGAGCCCACTGACGGCAGGGGCCCAAACGAGGGAACTATTCGGCGCGGAATGCCCAGTGACGATGGAAGGAAGCTTTCATTCGAACACCATCTCGAAAGTAGTGGGATCACTAATCGGATTCATCACCAGAGCATCGGTCGCCACGGCCTCATGCACCGGCGGCACGTTCAGATTTCTACTCGAAACGCTCCCATGGCACGTCCAGTACTCATACTTTCGCGGAACGCTACCCGCCATATCCACCATGGGGCTCGGGTTCGTAGGGGCGGCAATATCGATAACCAGTCCGCCGTTCTTCGAAAACTGCCTAGCGAGGTCGACGGCCGAAAGGCCGATGGGCTGGGAAGCGGAACGCGAAGCCGGCGGATCGATCAGATCGCTGCTCGCTGAATCCAGAACCATCCTGCCGCTCAGCGGCAGCATCATGTGCACGGCGGCTACCTTCTTCTACACGGGCGCCGGCAGAGTCACCAGACTAGGGGCGACGACTCAGGTCGCACTGACCCTAATATAGGCCCATCGCCGCCGCTCCGGGCGCGGTCACACGCGTCCGGAGCGCTGGCGCCGCTGCCGCGCCGCAGCGTCGACGACGACCGCGGCGAGCAGCACGCCGCCGGTGACCATGTACTTCGTCGAGGACGGCAGCGCGAGCAGGTCCATGCCGTTCGAGATCGAGCCGATCACGAGCCCGCCGAGCAGCGCCGACCAGACCGTGCCGCGGCCGCCGAACAGCGAGGTGCCCGCGATCACCGGGCCGGCGATCGCGAGCAGCAGCAGGTCGCTGCCGCCGGAGGACTGGTTGACGGCGAGCAGGCGCGAGGCGGACAGGATCCCGCCGCAGGCGGCGAGCGCGCTCGCGAGCACGAAGACCGTCACGCGCACGCGCGTGACGCGGATGCCGGCGCGGCGCGCCGCCTCGGCGTTGCCGCCGACCGCGAGCATGTGGCGGCCGAAGCGCGTGCGCCGCACGACGTAGTCGAAGACGACGACGAACGCGATCAGGATCACGAGGGCGAGCGGCAGCCCGCGGTCCTGCGTCAGCACCGCCACGACGCCGAACGCGACGACCGCGACCGCGACGACGCGCAGCGCGACGACGGGCGGCGTCGCCGCGACGAGCCCGGCGCGCAGCCGCCGGCGGCGCGCGTCGAGCGACGCGAGCGCGAACAGCGCGACGACGACCGCCGCGATGATCCACGCCGCCGCGCCGGTGAAGAACTTGCCGGCGAGGTCGGTGATCGTCGGATTCGTGATGTTGACCGTGCCGGTGTCGCCGAGCACGAGCAGCAGCAGGCCCTGCCAGCCGATCAGGCCAGCGAGCGTGACGACGAACGAGGGGATCCCGAAGCGCGTCACGACGCTGCCCTGGAACAGGCCGATCGCCGCGCCGGCGGCGATCGCCGCGGCGATCCCCGGCACGGCCGCCCAGCCGTGCTGCTCGATCAGCACGGCCATGATCGCCGCGCACAGCCCGGAGACGATCGCGACGGAGAGATCGATCTCGCCGAGCAGCAGCACGAGCACGACGCCGATCGAGATCATCCCCGTGGCGGCGATCTGCAAGGCGAGGTTGACGAGGTTCGTCGCCGTCAGGAAGCGTTCGTTGGCGATCGTGAAGATCGCCCAGATGACGACGAGGCCGATCAGCACGCGCAACGAGCCCAGCTCGCCCTGCGCGACGCGCTGCACGACCGCGAAGCGGCCGCCCTCTGGGCGCTCCGCCGCCGCCGGCGTCGTGTCGGGTCCCGGTGCCGCGGCAGCCGTGCTCATCGCGCCTCCTCCCGTCCGAACTCCGCTCCGGTGATCGCGGCGACGACCTGCTCCTGCGAGGTCTCGCCGACGTCGAACGTCCCGGCGCGCCGCCCGAGCCGCAGCACGAAGATGCGGTCGACGACCTCGAAGACGTCCGCGAGGTTGTGCGAGATCACGACGACGCCGAGGCCCTGCTCGCGCAGCCGCTTGATCAGCGCGAGCACCTGCGCGGTCTGCTGCACGCCGAGCGCGGCGGTCGGCTCGTCGAGCAGCACGACCTTCGCCTCGCCGATCAGCGAGCGCGCGATCGCAACCGACTGGCGCTGGCCGCCGGACAGCAGGCCGACCTCCTGGCGCACGCTCGGCAGTCTCACCGTGAGCGTCTGCAGAAGCTCGGCCGCCTGCTGCTCCATCGACGGCTCGTCGAGCCCGCGCAGCCAGCCGGACGGGCCGCCGGAGATCTCCTCGCGCCCGACGAACAGGTTGGCGACGACGTCGAGGTTGTCGCACAGCGCGAGGTCCTGGTAGACGGTCGCGACACCGAGCGCGGTCGCGTCGTTGGGTCCTCTGACGTGTCGCACGCTCCCCGCGAAGCGGTACTCGCCATCGTCGGCAAGGTAGATGCCCGACATCACCTTCACGAGCGTCGACTTGCCGGCGCCGTTGTCGCCGACGAGGCCGACGACCTCGCCGGCGCGCACGTCGAAATCGACGCCGTCGAGCGCCCGCACGGCGCCGAAGCGCTTGCTGACGCCGCGCAGCGCGAGCAGCGGCTCGCCGCCGCCGCTCGCGCCCTGCGCTGTCGCCGTCACGTCACAGCCCCGCTCTCGCGCACGCCGCCGCGTACGCGCTGGTGCAGATCTGCTGGACGGTCCAGTAGCCGTCTCTGACGACCGTGTCTCTGATGTTTCTCACGGTGACCGCCACCGGTGTGAGGATCACCGACGGCACGGCCTTCTTGCCGTTGTTGACGTGCGCGTTGACGAGCGGGCTCGACGTCTGCCCGTTCAGCGCCGTCATCGTCAGCTTCGCGGCGACGGCCGCCTCCTGCTTGACGGCCTTGTAGACCGTCATGTACTGCTGGCCCGCGACGATCCGCTGGATGCCGGCGAGCTCGGCGTCCTGGCCGGTCGTCGGGCGCGTGGCGGGATCGATCCCGGCCGATCTCATCGACGCGATCGCGCCGCCGGCGGTGCCGTCGTTGGCCGCGTAGACGCCGACGAAGCCGGTTCTGCCGAGCGCGGAGATCGCCTGGTCCATCTCCGTCTGGGCCTGGTCGGGGCTCCAGTCGGGCGTGTCGTACTCCTTCGCCACTCTGAAGCCGCTGCCGTCGATCACGCTGTGCGCGCCGGCCTTGAACTGCGCGGCGTTCGGGTCGGTCGGCGAGCCGTTGATCATCACGATCGAGCCGCTTCTGCCGTCCGCTCTCAAGCGGGCGACGAGCGCTCTGCCCTGCAGCTGGCCGACGCGCCGGTTGTCGAACGAGACGAAGAAGTCGACGTCCGAGTTCTCGACCGGGCGGTCGTAGGCGACGACGCCGATGCCGGACTGCTTCGCGCGCGTGACGATCGCGGCGGCCGCCTTGCTGTCGACGGCGTCGAGCACGAGCACTCTGGCGCCGTTCGTGATCGCGGCCTCAGCCTGCGACTGCTGCTTCGAGGCGTCCTGCTGCGCGTTCGAGTAGATGATCTTGCAGTTGGGGCAGAGCGCCCTCATGTTTCTCTCGAACAGCGGCTTGTCCTGCGACTCGTAGCGCGTCGTCTTGTTCTCGGGCAGCAGCAGGGCGATCGTGGCGCTCTTGCCGCCGCTCGCGCCGGTGCCGCTGCCGCCGCTCGTGGAGCTGCTGCTGCTCCCGCCGCCTCCGCCACAGGCGGCGAGCCCGCCGGTGGCGAGCGCGACGGCGACCGCGAGTGCCAGCCCGCGCCGGGTGCGTCTGTAGTGCATGCCTCCTCCTAGAAGCCGGGGGTGGGCCCCTGAGAAGACGGTTCCCGCCCCGCGCAGGCGCAAACAGGTGGCGCGTGCGCGTCAGCCGGCAGACGCTTCGTCCGGGTCGCGCTCCTGCTCGGGGTCGAGCTCGGCGACGCCGTCGGTGACCGTGCGGACAGGCGGCAACCGTGTCGCGAGCGCGTCGCGGCGCGCCCGCACGGCGCCCGCCGCCTCGCCGATCACCGCACGCTCGGCAGCGGACATCGCCGGCCAGCGCGCGCGCAGCGCGGCGAGCGCGTCGTCGGCGCGGTCGAGCGCGTCGCGCGCCGCGCCGAACGCCTCGTCCTCGAGCGCCGCCTCGGCGGCGGAGACCTCGACGCCCGCGTCGGCGGCGAGCTTCAGCAGATCGTCCATCGATCGCAGGCTACGTCACGCGGCGGCCGGCGCGGGCATGCGGCGCGGCCGCTACATTGGCCGCGGAGCCAGCCCATGACGCTCGTCACCGACCTCGACCTGCCGGCGTTCGACTACACGGACGCCGAGCTGCACGGCCCGCGCTTCCACGCGACGATGCGCGAGCTGCGGGCGCAGGGCTGGCTGGCGAGCACGCCGCTCGGCTACGTCGTGCTCGAGCGCGAGGCGGCGGCGCACTTCCTGCGCTCGCGCAGCGCCGAGTTCCCCGGCATGAAGATCGCCGAGATCTTCGGGATCGAGGACGGGCCGCTCTATGAGGAGATGCGCCGCAACATCCTGCACATCAACGGCGCCGACCACGCGCGCCTGCGCGGGCTCGTGAACCCGTCGTTCACGCCGCGCGCGGCGGAGCGCTGGCGCCCGGCGATGCGACGCTTCATGGACGAGCTGCTCGACGCGGCGCTCGCGGCCGGGGGCGCGGTCGACTTCGTGAGCGCCGTCGCGAAGCCGTACCCCTCGCTCGTGATCGCGGCCGTGCTGGGCGCGCCGCTCGCGGACGCGCCGCGGCTGCACGAGTGGTCGAACTGGGTGCAGCGGCAGTTCGACGCGCCGACGCTGATGGCCGAGCGCCCTCGCATCGAGCGCCATGTCGTCGAGCTCTACGACTACCTCGACACGCTGCTCGACGCCCGACGCGGCGACCCCGGCGACGACCTCATCTCGCAGCTGCTCGCCGCGCGCGCGCAGGACGGCGACCGCCTCTCCGACGTGGAGCTGGTGAACCTCGTGCTCGACGTGCTGATCGGCGGGATCGACACGACGCAGTCGCAGATGGCGCACGCGCTGCGGCTGCTGGTCGAGCACCCCGACCAGTGGGCGCTGCTGCGCGAGGACCCGGCGGGGCGCGCCGCGGCCGCGGTCGAGGAGGCGCTGCGCTACGAGCCGATCACGCCGTTCACCGCGCGCATCCTGGTCGAGGGCGTCGAGTATCGCGACGTGTCGTTCCCGCAGGACACGGTGCTGCTGATCTGCGCGCACACGGCCAACCGGGACGTGCCCGGGGGCGAGGCGTTCGACATCGCGGCGCAGCGCGAGGAGGGCAGACCGCTCACGTTCGGTGCCGGGATCCACTACTGCCTCGGCGCGAACCTCGCGAGAGCCGAGCTGGGAGAGGGCCTGCGGCTGATCGCGGAGCGGGTCGAGGCGATCGCGCTCGACGGCGAGCCGGCCTATGAGGGCGTCCAGGGTGTCTACGGGCTGAAGTCGCTCCCGCTGCGCCTGTCGGTCGCCGGCTGAGCGGCGCGCCGGCGTCGCGCGCGCGTGTAACGTGGCGCGCCGCGATGGCCCTCTCGCACGTGCACGTGACCCACGACTTCGGCGCGCCGGTCGAGCGCGTGTTCGCCTACCTCGCCGAGCACGAGAACCTCGAGGCGCTGTTCGGGACGCGCGTCGAGCGCGTGCGCGACGGCGAGACGGAGCGCAACGGCGTCGGCTCGTGCCGGCGGCTCAGCTTCAACGGGCTGCTGGCGTTCGAGGAGACGGTGACGTCGTTCGCGCCGAACGAGCGGATCGTCTACCGCATCACGAAGGGCTCGCCGATGCGCGACCACGAGGGGACGATGGCGTTCGCGGCGACTGCGGGCGGCGGCACGCACCTCGACTACCGCATCTGCTTCGGCTCGCCGGTGCCCGGCCTCGCGCCGCTCGTCGCGCGCGTGCTGCACGGCAGAATCGCCGCCGGCCTGCGCAAGCTCGACCGCGACGTCTAGCCGCGTCCCGAGGTCGCGCTACCCGCGCCCGGCGAGCCGCTCCTCGCAGGCCCGCGCGACCTCGGACAGCGGCACGCCGAGGCCGGCGACGACGCGCAGCATCGTCGATGCGTAGACGTCGGACGTGCCGCGCTCGAGGCGCCCGATCTGGTTGGGATGCACACCCGCTGCGGCAGCGACGGCCTCCTGCGAGAGGTCGCGCTCGCGGCGCATGCGGCGAATCGTGCGCCCGAGCTCGCGCAGCTGCTCGTCGGGCGCAGGGGTCGGCATGCGTGCGTCAGCCTGCCCTACATATTTGGTGGATGCCAGACCTGATCAGGTCTAAGTTCCACCTTAATAGGTGTATTTGTGTAGGCTCGCAACTGCCAGCCCAATGTGCGGCGCGCGCCTACGTGAAAGTCCCCCACGCGCGTGCGTTCGAGCGGCGGGCAGGCGGCGCCGGGGAGCCTCGTGATTCTCCGGCGCGCGGCGCCGGGCGGCCCCACCGAAACCCCCCAGCGGGCCGCCCGGCGCCTTTCACGCCGCAGCGGCGACGGTCGCGTCAGCGGTCGGCCGCGTCGTAGCGGCGCCCCAGCTCGGCGAGCCCGACGCCGAGCCCCTCGACGACCGCGAGCAGGGTGCCGACCTGGACGTTCGTGCCGCGCTCGAGCCGGCCCACCTGATTCGGGTGCAGTCCGGCACGCGCCGCAAGCGCCTCCTGGGAGAGGTCGCGGTCGCGCCGCAGCGTCCGGACCGCCCGACCCAGCTTTCCCACGTTCGGCGCCTGCCCTGCCATGGCCGAGACCCTTCACCACAGATGCGGTGCTGGCCAGACCGAAAGAGGTTGAAGATCAACCTTCTATGGTTGGTTCGAACGCTTGCGGCGGGCGCGGCGCGCTCAGCGGTTGCGCAGTTCCCGCTTCGCCCGCCGCACGATCGTCATCTGGTCGAGGTGCTCGAGCAGCCGCGAGCGCGGCGGCGGCGAGGCGAGCACCGCCTCCGCGGCGACCGTCAGCGTGACCGCGCGCTCGGCGATGCGCGCGACCTCCGGCGCGTCGACGAAGCGCCGGCCGCGGCGCGTGTCGACGACGATCCCGTCGAAGATGTGCTCGCGCGCGTTGTTCTGCACGCGCCGCACGCGCCCGACCTCGACGCCGTCGCTGCCGCGCACGCGCGTGCCACGGCGCAGCATCAGGAAGGAGATCGCCGGGCCGTCGTCGTCCTCGCGAGAATCGCTCACGCCCTGAATATCCCACCGCGCGCAACGCGCGGCGCCGGCGCGATCTCTCCTCGCTCAACCGCCGAGCGGCGCCCGCTCGAGCGCTGCGAGCCCGGCGGCGATGCCCTCGCCGATCTGCGCGATCTGCGACTCCGAGATCGTCAGCGGCGGCGAGACGGCGACGCCCGTCGTGAGCGCGCGCACGAGCAGCCCCTCCTCACGGCACGCGCGCGTCAGCCGCGCGACCGCGCCCGGGTCGGCGGCAAGCGCCTCCTCGCGCAGCTCGACGGCGCCGAGCAGGCCGAGCCCGGCACGCACCTCGGCGACGAGCGGGTGGCGCTCGAGCGCCCGCAGCGCGTCCTCCAGCGGCCGCTCCAGCATTCGCCCGCGCGCGATCAGGCCCTCGCGCTCGTAGAGGTCGAGCGTCGCGAGCGCCGCCGCGCAGCAGGTCGGGTGCCCGGCGTACGTCGGCCCGTGGCGCAGCACGGGCGCGCCGGGCGCACCCGTGAACCACGGCTCCGCGACGTGCGGTGCGACGATCACCGCGCCGATCGGCAGCGTCCCGCCGCTGATCCCCTTCGCGAGCGCGATCAGGTCCGGTCTCACGCCCGGCCAGCGGTCGATCCCGAGCCACGTGCCGAGCCGGCCGAACGCGTTGATGACGCAGTCGGCGACGAGCAGCACGCCGTAGCGGGAGCAGACGTCGGCGACGGCCTCGACATAGCCCTCGGGCGGCAGCCGCACCCCGCCCGCGCCGATCACCGGCTCACAGAGGAACGCGGCCACGCGCTCGGGACCGACGCGCTCGATCTCCGCTACGAGCGCGTCGACGCTGTCGTAGGGCACGCGCGAGACGTCGGGCACGAGCGGCCCCCAGCCGGTCACGTTCGACGCGATCCCGCCGACGCTCGTGCCGAAGCCGTGCGTGCCGTGGTAGCCGTGCTCGCGCGCGACGATGTGGACGCGCTGCGTCTCGCCGGCGATCTGGAAGTGTCCGCGCGCGAGCTTCGCCGCGGTGTCGATCGCGTCGCCGCCGCCGGAGCCGAGGAAGACGCGCGACCCGGGGATCGGCGCGAGCGCCGCGAGCCGCTCCGCCAGCTCCATCGCCGGGCGATTCGCGTAGTCCCCGAAGATCGAGTAGGTGTCGAGCGTGCGCAGCTGCGCCGCGACCGCCTCGGCGATCTCGGGGCGCCCATGGCCGGCGTTCGCGCACCACAGCGAGGCGGTCGCGTCGAGGTAGCGGCGGCCGTGCTCGTCCCACACCCACACGTCCTCGGCGCGATCGAGCACGAACGGCGCCGACTCGACGGCGCCCATGTCGGCGAACGGGTGCCACAGCGCCTGCCCTCGATCCGGTGCCACGGTCGGGAAGTCTCCCCGGACGAGCGTCTTCGCGCCTCGGCCGTCCCGGCCAAAGCCGTACAGCGTTCTTGTCTCAGCCGGCGCGCACGACCTCGACGGGCGTGCCGTGGCGCGGCACGAGCGTGACGCCACGCATCACGACCGGCTCGAGCGCGGGCTGCCGCGCGCGCAGCTCGGCGCGCGTCGCGATCGTACGGATCGCCTCCGCCATCTCCGCCTGCGCGAGCGCGGCGCCGATGCAGCGACGGATCCCGCCGCCGAACGGCAGCCAGGCGTACGACTCGGCGCGACCGTCGAGGAAGCGCTCGGGCCGGAACGCGTCCGGCTCGGGATAGAGGTCGGGGCGGCGGTGGACGATCGCGATCGCCGGGTAGACGGATACGCCGGCCGGCAGCTCCCAGCCGGCGACGACGCACGGGCGCGTGAGGCGGCGCTGGTTGGCGTCGATGACCGGACGCAGCCGCAGCGTCTCGGCGACGGTCGCGTCGAGGTAGGCGTCTCCCCGCCCGCCCGCCAGCTCCTCGCGCAGGCGCGCGAGCGTCGCGGGCGCGTGCAGCAGCAGGTCGAACGCGAACGCGAGCCCCGTCGCCGTCGTCTCGTGGCCGGCGAGCAGCATCGTCATCAGCTCGTCGCGCAGCTCGGCGTCCGTCATCGGCGCGCCGTCCTCGTCGCGGGCGCGCAGCAGCAGCGACAGCACGTCGGTGCGCTCCTCCAGCCGCGGGTCCTCGCGGCGGCGCGCGATCTCCTCGTGCAGCAGCGCGTCGGCGGCGCGCAGCCGGCGCTGCACGAGGCCGCCCGGGCTGAGACGGCCGCGGTCGCGCTGCAGCCAGGCCGGCAGCAGGAACGCGTACTGGACGTCGAGCACCGCGACGAGCGCCCGCCGCAGCCGCTCGATGCGCTCCGGCTGCTCGACGCCGAAGACGGCGCGGGCGATCACCTCGAACGTGAGCGCGCGCATCCGCTCGCGCATCGCGAAGCGCTCGCCGGGCCGCCAGCGCGCCACCTCCCGCTCGGCGACGTCGCGGATGACCGTGCGGAACGCGGTCACGGCGGAGCCCTGGAAGGGCGGCAGCAGCAGGCGCCGCTGGCGCAGGTGCTCGGCGCCGTCGAGCACCAGCACCGAGCGCGGGCCGAGCACCGCGCCGAGCGGCGCGTTCGCCTCGCCGGCGCGCAGGTCCGACTGGTCGCCCGTGTGGAGGTCTCTGATCGCCTGCGGGTCGGCGACGTAGACGCCGGTGCCGAAGACCGGGAAGCGGACGGTGAACGCGTCGCCGTAGCGGCGGTGCCAGCCCAGCAGCGTCTCGAGCGGCCGCTGCGAGAGCAGGTAGAAGCTCGCCGCGCCGGGGGCGCGCGGGCCGGGCGGCAGTCCGCGGCGGATGCTGCCCGGCTGCCTGGCGGGAGCGGCGGCCGTGGCGCTCATGCCGTCGCCTCCGCGCTCGCCGCCGCGGCGGCGGCCGGGACCGCAACGGCCTCGGCGCGCACCGGCACGCCGTTGAGGTGCGCCATGCCGGCGAGCCGCTCGAGGTCCTCGGGCTCGCTCGACATCAGCAGGTTGACGTTCACACCGCCGCCGCGCGCGGCGCCGTTCGCCCGTCTCCAGCCGCCGGTGCCCTTGTGGCCCCAGCCGTGCGGCACGGCGACGACGCCCCGCTTGAGGTCCTCGGTGAGTGCGATCGGCAGCTCGATCGCGCCGTGGCGCGTGACGAGCCGCACCGCCTCGCCGTCGGCGAGCCCGAGCGCGGCCGCGTCGGCGGGGTGCATGCGCGCGCGCTGCCTGCGCCCGCCTCTGAGCAGCAGCGGCGCGTTGTGCATCCACGAGTTCTCCGAGCGCAGCTCGCGCATCCCGATCAGGCGCAGGGGGAAGCCGGCGTCCTCAGCGTCCGCCGCCCGCGCGCGCAGCCGCGCGACCTCCTGCGCGATCGCCGCGTGGTCGAGCGCGACGCGGCGGTCGCGATGCAGCACGACGCGCCGCAGCACGCCGGGGCGCAGGTGCGGGCGCAGGACCGTGCCGTGCGGGTGCTCGCGCGTCAGGCGCTTCAGCGTCAGCCCGCCGCGGCGCAGGCCGAGCTTGTCGCCGCCCTCGGCGAGCCGTACGACGAGGTCGAGCGCCAGGCGCGGCTCCAGCCGCACGCCGACCGCCGCGAGCGCTCGGCGCGCGAGCTGCAGCGCGGCGAGCCCGGGCGTGCGGCGCGCGAGCGCCCGCATCAGCTCGTCGATCACCTCCCACTCCTCGCGCGCCTCGCCGGCCGGGGGGACGACCGCCTCCGTCGCCTGGCGAAAGGGCGTCGTCAGGTAGGTCTGGAACGGCAGCGGGAAGTCGGCGCGCTCGTACATCGTCGTCGCGGGCAGCACGTAGTCGGCGTGGGCGTTCGTCTCGTTGACGTAGAGGTCGAGCGAGACGCACAGCTCAAGCTGCCGCAGCGCCGCCTCCAGCTCGTTGCCGTTGGGCACCGACAGGACCGGGTTGCCGGCGGAGACGAACAGCGCCCGGACCCGCCCCGGGCCCGGCGTGAGGATCTCCTTCGCCATCAGCGCGGCCGGCTCGGCACCGAGCACCTGCGGCAGCCCGCCGACGCGCGAGCGGCGGCTGTCATAGCGCAGCAGGGCGAGACGCTGGAGCAGCAGGTTGCCGAGCCGCTCGCCGGGCAGGCCGAGCGTCCCGAGCATCGCGCCGCCGTCACGGTCGAGGTTGCCGGCGACGAGGTTGACCGCGTCGAGCAGGAAGCTGACGAGCGTGCCGTGGCGGCCGAGACAGGTGCCGGTGCGGCCGTAGAGCGCGGCGCGCGGGGTGGTCGCGAGCGCGTGCGCGAGCGCGCGCACCTGCGCGGCCGGGACGCCGCAATGCGGCTCGGCCGCCTCCGGCGCGAACGACCTGGCAAGCCTGCGCAGCGCGAGCGCACCCGAAGCCTCGCGCGCGAGCGCGGCCTCGTCCGCGAGGCCCTCCTCGAACAGCACGTGCAGGAGCGAGAGCAGCAGCCACGCGTCGCCGTCGGGCGTGATCGGCAGCCACTCGAACGCTCTCGCCGTCTCCGTGCGGCGCGGGTCGACGACGACAACGCGCCCGCCGCGGGCGACGATCCCGTGCAGCGACTCCTTGATCCGCGGCGAGGTCAGCACGCTGCCGTGCGAGACGAGCGGGTTGGCGCCGAGCACGACGAGCAGGTCGGTGCGGGCGAGGTCGGGGATCGGCACCGCCACCGGCGCGCCGTAGAGCAGGTGGCTGGCGACAAAGCGGGCGTTGACATCCTGCGAGCCGGCGGTGAAGAGGTGCGGCGTCCCGAGCAGCATCGTGAACGCGGCGAGCCACAGCGCGTGCGCGGTGCTGAACGCTCCCGGGTTGCCCCAGTACCAGCCGATCGCCTCCGGGCCGCGCGCAGCCTGGATCGCGCGCAGGCGCGTCGTGATGTCGCCCATCGCGTGTTCCCACGAGACGCGCTCGAAGGAGCCGTCCGGCCGGCGCTTGAGCGGGTGCAGGACGCGGTCGGGGTCGTTCTGGACCTGCTCGAAGGCGATCCCCTTCGGGCAGGCGAAGCCCTGCGAGAGCGGGTGGTCGGGGTCGGGGCGCAGCCGCGTCAGGCGCCCCGCCTCGACGGTCGCGACCATCCCGCACAGCGGCTCGCAGATGCGGCAGTAGGTCGCCAGCTCCTCGGCCACGGTCGCCTCCGATCGGTCGTCGGTCGTTCGGCCGATGCTACGGGTCGCGGTGCCGCGGGGCGCTGGGTCGACACCTCCCGACCAGCCAATGGCGGGCGCTCACCGCGATCTCCGAGAACCAGGCCGCCCTCTACGCCGCCGGCCGCGCGCACGGCGGCTCGCGCGGGGGCTCGATCCGGACGGCGGTCCAGGCGCTGGTCGATCGCGGCGAGATCGCAGCCGACGACGGCCGACGGGCGACCGCGCGATCGACCCGCTGTTGGCCGCCTGGGTCCGCGAAGGTCGCCCCGGCGGATAGCCCGGCCGCTACGGCCGCAGCCGCACCACCACCCCGGCGTGGTCGGAGGGCCACAGGCGCCCGATCGGGGTCGGCGTCGTGCGCTCGGACGGGTCCTTGCCGACGACCCATGCGCGCTGCACAGGCATCGGGGAGCCGTCCGTGCGACGGCCGAAGACGAAGTCGATGCGGTGGTCGAACTCCGCGGCGGCCTGCTGGGGGGTGTCGTTCACCAGCTCGCTCAAGCCGTCGGTGAGGCCGGCGGAGCCGGGCGCGAACCGCAGCCACTCGTCGGCGAAGCCGGCTCTGACGATCGCGACGTACGCGGCCCGGTTGGGGACCGTGCCGCCAGGATCGACCCCGGTCGAGAGCGGGTCGGAGTTGCAGTCGCAGACGACGATCTCCGGCTCGCCGCTCGGCGCCGCCGGACCGGCGAGCAGCTCCTGCGCCTGGGCGTAGGCGACGTCGGAGGACGCCGACTCGAGGTGCGTGTTGACGAAGCGCAGCCGCTGGCCGCCGGCTCGCAGCTCGAGCGCGTCGTAGCCGCGGATGAACGCGAGCGACTGGCCGGCGATCGTCAGCGGGATGCGCGCGACGTAGTTGGCCCCGGTCGCGGACAGCACACGGACGCCGTCGTGCACGCGCTTGAGCACGACGTCGCGCATCGTCAGGCGCACGTTCTGCAGCGTGCCGTTCAGGAAGGCCGGGCCGGAGACGTCGGACTCCTGCTGGACGTCGACGACCTCGTAGCGCTCGCCGCGAGCGGCCAGCGCGGTCAGCAGCAGTCCCACGAAGTCGTCGTCGACGACCGTCGCGGGCGAGCCGTCGAGCGGGCCGTGGCGCCACAGCGCGGCCTCCTGCAGGCCGACCAGGTCGGGCCGGCGCCGCTGGATCTCGGCCGCGATCCGCTGCGCGCGCAGCGGGAAGCTCGTCTCGTCGACGATCGCGCGGATGGTCGTGTTCGCGGCCAGGAACGCCGCTGCCTGCTGATCGGGCGGCAGGGCCGTGACGGCGACCGCGCGGGTGAGGTCGGCGCCGAGGTAGAGGTTGCGCGTCATCACCGTGAGCGGCTTGCCCTGCCGGTGGTCGGCGTGATGGGACCGCCCGTGCGCGGCGGCAGGAGCCGCGAACGCGAGCGACGCCAGCATGACGGCGATCGGGCATACGGCGCTGCGACGACGGGTCCCCATCGGATCCCTCCTCGGTCGGTGGCGGCACCTGTCGTGGTACCCGTCGGCCGGTGCGGGCCAACGCACGCGCTGACACCAGCAGGGGCGGGCGAGGCTCGGGTCAGCCCGCCGCGACTGCGCGCCTCGCCGCGAAGTCGGCGAACCAGTCGAGCGCGGCGGGATCTCTCAAGCTGTCGCGGCTGGCGGTCCTCGCCGGGTCGACGCCCTGCAGGATCCGCTTGACGGGGATCTCGAGCGCCTTGCCGGACAGCGTGCGCGGGATCTCGGCGACGGCGTGGACCTCGTTCGGCACGTGGCGCGGAGAGCAGTCCTCGCGCACGCGCGCGGCGATCCGCTTGACGAGGTCGTCGTCGAGCGCCGCACCGGGGCGCAGCACCACGAACAGCGGCATCCACCCATCGACGTCGACGACGAGCGCGTCGAGGACCTCGTCGAGGCTCAGCACGGCGCGGTAGATCTCGGCCGTGCCCATGCGCACGCCGCCGCGGTTGATCGTCGCGTCGGAGCGGCCGCTGATGATCGCGGTCCCGCGCTCGGTCAGCTCGATCCAGTCGCCGTGCCGCCACACGCCCGGGTACATGTCGAAGTACGCGTCGCGGTAGCGCGAGCCGTCCCGATCGCCCCACAGCCCGACCGGCATCGACGGCATCGGCTCCGTGATGACCAGCTCGCCGACCTCGCCGACGAGCGGCCTGCCGTCGGGATCCCACGCCTCGACCTTGCAGCCCAGCGACGCCGCCTGCAGCTCGCCGCGGTAGACAGGCAGCGTCGGCACGCCGCCGACGAACGCCGTGCAGACGTCGGTGCCGCCGGAGGTCGAGAACAGCCAGGTGTCGCGCCCGAGGTGCTCGGCGACCCACTCGAAGCCCTCGGGCGCGAGTGGCGAGCCGGTCGAGCCGACTGCGTGCAATGCGCGCAGGTCGCGCCCGCCGCCGGCCGGCTCGACGCCGTCCTTCATGCACTGCGCGATGTAGCTCGCGCTCGTGCCGAAGATCGTCACCCCGGCCTGCGCCGCCAGCTCCCACAGCACGCTGATGTCGGGATAGCCGGGGCTGCCGTCGTAGAGCACGACCGAGGCCGGCGTCAGCAGCACGCCGAGCAGGAAGTTCCACATCATCCAGCCTGTCGTCGTGAACCAGAAGACGCGGTCCTCGGCGTGGGCGTCGAGGTGCAGGTGCTGCTTCTTGAGCTGCTCGAGCAGGATCCCGCCCTGCCCCTGGACGATCGCCTTCGGCAGCCCGGTCGTGCCGGAGGAGTAGAGCACCCAGAGCGGGTGGTCGAACGGGACGCGGTCGAATGGCAGGTCCGCGTTCGCCGGCCCGAGGAAGTCTGCCCAGCCGATCGTCCCGTCGACGCGCGCGCCCGGATCGAGGTAGGGCAGCAGCACGGTCGCGCGCACCGACGGCATCTCTCGCATCAGCCCCGCGACGACGTCGCGGCGGTCGAACGCCCTGCCGGTGTAGCGGTAGCCGTCGACCGCGAGCAGGACGACCGGCTCGATCTGCGCGAAGCGGTCGACGACGCTGCGCGCGCCGAAGTCCGGCGAGCAGCTCGACCACACCGCGCCGATCGACGCGCACGCGAGCATCGCGGCGATCGCCTCCGGGACGTTCGGCAGGTAGGCGGCGACGCGGTCGCCGCGCGCGACGCCCTGCGCGCGCAGGCCGGCCGCGATCCGCGCCGTCAGCGTGCGCAGCTCGCCCCACGTCATCTCTGCCAGCGCACGACCCTCGCCGGCGTGGCGGAGCGCGACCGCGGCATCGTCGCGCGCGCGGAAGACGTGCTCGGCGTAGTTGAGCGCGACGTCTGGAAACCACTCCGCGCCCGGCATCTCGCGACGGCCCAGGACGCGCTGCGGCGAGCCGTCGGCCTGCACGTCGAAGAAGTTCCAGATCGAGCGCCAGAACGCCTCGACGTCCTCGACCGACCAGCGCTGCAGCTGCTCGTAGGTCGCGAACGTGCGCCCGACCCGCGGCTCCAGCCAGTGCTGGTAGCGCGTCAGCCACGCGCGCGCGACGCGCTCGCGCGAGGGCTCCCACAGGATCGGCGGCGCCGGGCTCTCCACGCCCCGGATCCTAGCCGCAGCGCGGCGCGTCAGCCGCGGCCGCGCGCGTGCGTCGCCGCGTACAGGAACGTCGCGAGCGCCTCGAGCTGGCGCCGCGCGAGACGCCCGGCGTAGGAGGGCATCCCGTTCGCGCCCTCGGCGAGGGCGGCGCGCAGCTGCGCGCGCGTCAGGCGCTCGCTCGTGTCGAAGTCGGGTCCGCTTCCGCCGCGCGCGCCGACGGCCGCGAGCGCATGGCAGGCGCCGCAGCGCTCGGCGAGGAACAGCCGCCGTCCAGCGGCGAGGTCCGGCGCGGCGGGACGGCGCGGCGCGGTCGCGCCCGCTCCGCCGCCGCAGGCGACCAGCAGCGACGCGACGACGGCGAGCGCGAACCCGGAGGCCCAGGACACGCCGGCACTGTAGCCGCGCTCCCGCACGCGCACACAGACGGCTAACACAGCTTTTCAGTGCGGTTTATGCGAGAACATAGGCTCGCACTCCATGAGACGCCAAGCCCTCCCCCTCGTCGCGCTGCTCGCACTGCCCGCCGCCCTGGTCGGCGGCTGCGGCGGCGGCGCGATCGGATCGTCCACGACCGGCGCGACGGCGGCGGCCACGCAGCCGGCGACGCAGCCGGCGAAGACGTCGAGCACGACGAAGACCTCGGCGACCAGAACGGCCGCCGCCGGCACGGCCAGACGCGCACCGGCGAGAGCCTCGCCGCACGCGTTCGCGGCAGGCCAGATCACGTCCCCCGCCGCCTCCGCGCTCGCGCACAGCGGAGCGATCGTGCTGCCGGTGGCGACCGGCGGGCCGGGCCGCATCACCGCGTTCGGACAGGCCGAGATCCCGAACGTCGGGATCATCCACGTCGCGACGGCAAGACCGGCGACCGCCACGAGAGCCGGCATCGTCGACCTGACGCTCGCGCTCACACCGCTCGCCCGCAGACAGCTCGCCGCCGGCAGAAGCATCGACATGTTCGTCGCGGTGCAGTTCTCGAGAAACGACGTGATGCAGCGCGAGGAGGTCGTGCTCAGACCGTGACGCGGTCGAGCGCGCGCATCGTCGCCTGCGCGAGCGCGGTCCCGATCAGGGCGCCGGCGACGACGTCGCCCGGGTAGTGCACGCCGGTGTGCACGCGCGAGTAGCCGACGAGTGCCGCGAGCGCGCGCAACGGGACCCCGGCCGACGGCAGCACGTGACCGGCGCCGGTCGCGAACGCAAACGCGGCGGCAGTGTGGCCGGACGGGAACGAGGTCGAGCGGGGCATCCGCACGTGGCGGGCGAGCGGCACCCGCTCGCCCGCGCGGTCCGGCCGCTCGCGGCCGCCGAGCGGCTTGGCCGCCAGGTTGATCAGGCACGCCGTGACGCCGACCGCCGCGAGCCCGTACGCGGCGGCACGGCGGCCGGAACGACCGCGCCCGAGCGCCAGGAAGGTGGCGGAAGCGAGCGACAGACGGGAATAGTCCGCAGCATGGGACAGTCGCGCCATCGCCCGGTCGAGCGCCGGCGTCGAGGTTCGCGCGATCGCCGCGTACAGCGTCGCGTCGAGGCGGTGCGCGTCGCGCAGCCAGGCAGCGAGCAGGCGCCGGTCAGGCTCCGGATCCACGCGGTGATCGTATGACGCGCCGGCGCGCGGCGGCGATCGGCGCACTCGCGCTCGGCGCCGCCGGGCTCGCGCTCGCCCTCGTCGTGACGGTCGAGGCGTTTCCGCGCGGGCTCGCCGCGCTCGCCTGCCTCGCGCTCGGGACGGCCGCCGCCTGGTACGGGGTGCTGCACGTCGGCGCTGCTCGCGTTGCGGCGCTCGCGCTCGGCGCGCTCGGGCTCGGCGCCGGGATCGCGCTCGTCGCGAGCGGCCATCCGCTGCTGCAGGCGCTCGCGATCGGCGCGCTCATGCTCGGCTGCGCGCTCGCGCGCGCCGCGTTCGCCCAGCCGGTGCGCCTGCCGCCCGCGCCCGCGCCGCGACGGCCCGTGCTGTTCTACAACCCGAAGTCGGGCGGCGGGAAGGCGGAGCGCTTCGCGCTGGCACGGGAGGCGCGGGCGCGCGGGATCGAGCCGGTCGAGCTGAGACCGGGCGCAGACCTCGAGCGGCTCGTGCGCGACGCGGTCGGTTCCGGCGCCGACGGCCTCGCGATGGCCGGGGGGGACGGCTCGCAGGCGATCGTCGCGGCGATCGCGGCCGAGCACGACCTGCCCTACGCGTGCGTGCCAGCGGGCACCCGCAACCACTTCGCGCTCGACCTCGGCGTCGACCGCGACGACGTCGTCGGCGCGCTCGACGCGTTCGTCGACGGCGGCGAGCGGCGCGTCGACCTCGCCGAGGTCAACGGGCGCGTGTTCGTCAACAACGTCTCGCTCGGGCTCTACGCGGAGGCGGTCCAGCGGCCGGGCTACCGCGAGGCGAAGCTGCGAACGATCGCCGCCACGCTGCCCGCGGCGATCGGTCCCAGCGATGACGGCACCGACCTGCGCTGCGTCGGGCCCGACGGCCGGGAGCGGCGCGTGGGCGGCGCGCTGCTCGTCTCCAACGACCGCTACCGGCTCGGCCGCGCGCTCGGCTCCGGGACCCGCCCGCGGCTCGACGAGGGGCTGCTCGGGATCGCGCTCGCTGGCGAGTCGGACACCGGCAGGCCCCAGGCACGGCGCCCATGGAGCGAGTGGAGCGCACCGGTGTTCGAGGTCGCGGCCGAAGGCGCCGTGCCCGCGGGCGTCGACGGCGAGGCGCTGCGCCTGCAGGCGCCGTTGCGCTTCCGTACGCGCCCCAGCGCGCTGCGCGTGCGAATCGCCCGCGCGCATCCCGCCGTCTCGCCCTCGGCGTCGCTGCCCGAGGGCTTCGGCGCGAGCCTGCGCGCGCTCGCGCGGATCGCGTTCGCCCGGGCGCCGGGCGGGCCGCCCATGCGATGATCGAAGCGTGCGTCGCACCGGATTCGAGGAGGGCGCCGGCGCGATGACCGTCCGCGAGATCCAGCAGCCGTTGCGGCAGCGCCGCCGACCTCCCCCAGGCGCTGGCGGTCGCGCACGCGCGCCGGCTGAACGGCGCCGCCGCGTGCGCATGCGCCACAACCGTGCGGCAATCGCGCCGCAGTCGGGAATAGACCGCACGAGCAACCCGACGAACGGAGCGGCGATGGACATCTTCGAGGTAGAGCGAAAGGAGCGCGTCACGCGCGAGCAGGCGGCGGCGCGCCTGCGCGAGCTGGCCGACATGCTCGCGCGGCACAACGACGTCGAGTTCGAGCGCGGAGGCATGCGCTTCACCGTCCACGTGCCCGACGAGGTCGAGCTGAAGGTCGAGATCGAGATCGAGAGCGACGAGCGCGAGCTGGAGATCGAGCTGACCTGGTGAGATCCTGCCCGGCGGCGCGTCAGGCGTACTGGATGACCGTGCGAACGCCGTCCTGGTCGTGCATCAGCTCGAACCCGCGGTTGACCTCGTCGAGCGGGATGCGGTGGGAGACGAAGGCGTCGACGTCGATGTCGCCGGCGAGGTAGCGGTCGACGAGCTGGGGGACCTGGTCGCGGCCCTTCACACCGCCGAAGGAGGCGCCCATCACCTTGCGGCCGGTGATCAGGTACCGCGGCACGATGTCGAGCGTCTCGCCCTTGCCAGCGACGCCGGTGACGCAGCAGACGCCCCAGCCGATCCGCGCCGCCTCGACCGCCTGTCTCATGACGCCGACAAGTCCGGTCGCCTCGAACGTGAAGTCGGCGCCGAAGCCCCCGGTCTCCTCCAGCACCCTGTCGACGATGCCCTCGCCGGCGAGCCACGCGTCGGTCGCGCCGTGCTGGCGGGCGAGCGCGAGCCGCCGCTCGGAGCGATCGATCGCGACGATCCGCTCCGCGCCCTGCAGCCGGCAGCCGACGACGGCGCCGAGGCCGACCATGCCGAGGCCGAAGACGACGCAGGTGGAGCCGGGCTCGACCTGCGCGCGGAACATCGCGGCACCGAGCCCGGTCGAGAGCCCGCAGGCGAACAGCGAGGCGGCGTCCAGCGATGCCTCCGGCGAGATCTTCGCGAGCGCGATCTCCGGCATCACGGTCGCCTCGGCGAACGTCGAGGTGCCCATGAAGTGCCGCAGCTGCTCGCCGTCGCGCGAGAGGCGCGTCGTGCCGTCCGGGAGGTAGCCTCTGTTCTGCTGCTCGCGGATCGCGAGGCAGATGTTCGTCTTGCCCGAGCGGCAGTTGACGCACTCGCGGCACTGGGGCGAGAAGAGCGTGACGACGTGGTCGCCCGGCGCGAGCGACGTGACGCCCTCGCCGACCGCCTCGACGACGCCGGCGCCCTCGTGGCCGAGCACGCACGGCGCGTAGCCCGACGGGTCGACGCCGGAGGCGGTGTACATGTCGGTGTGGCAGATGCCGCACGCGTGCAGCCGCACGAGCGCCTCGCCGGCCTTGGGAGCGGCGAGCTCTACGTCCTGCACCACGAGCGGCTCGCCGAAGCGCTCGAGGACGGCGGCACGGATTCTCATGGCGGGCGAGTCTAGATCCTCGGCGGCGATCCGGGCTCGACCGTGGCTCGGGATGCGAGTGGGAGACCTGTGTGACGCGATCTCGCTGCGCGAGCGGTTGCTGTCCTCAGTGAGGCGGGTTTGCGGTGGACCCGCTCGATGACGACGCGTTGGAGGCGATCACGCGGCTGCTGAAGGGGGTCCGCCGCTACGA
>Ga0070717_10000029_pt1 | contig 143008 bp, 117 predicted proteins | sample LARL113metaG_FD_71366 | JGI IMG/M metagenome (GOLD analysis project Ga0070717, IMG submission 71366) | Corn, switchgrass and miscanthus rhizosphere microbial communities from Kellogg Biological Station, Michigan, USA - LAR L11-3 metaG | ecosystem: Host-associated > Plants > Roots >...
GTGGTCGCGTCGCGGTAGGCGCGCAGCTTGGCCGCCATGGTGTTAAACGCCCGTGCAAGTTCCCCGATCTCGTCGCGCGATGTGATCGGCACGTCGCGATCCAATTGTCCTTCGCCCAACGCGGTGGCGGAAGAGGTCAGAACTCGAATCGGGTGAAGCAAGGACCGCGCGAGACGGTACGAGAGAAAAAGCGAAAGCAGAATGCCACCCACCAGTGCGGCGGCGAGAAGATCGATGCTGCGGCGAACAATCCGCGAAAGACGTCGCTGTTCGGTCTGCAAATCCTGGTAATCCTTCTCGTTCAAATCCTCCAGCGCGCGAACGGTCTGGAAAAATGCCGCTTCGGTTTGTTGGTAGGTGGCAAGCGAGGCGCCTCCTCCCCGTTCGAATAACGCGGTGCCGAAATTCGTCAGTCGATCGAAGGCGTCGGCCACTCGCGCCACCGCCGCCGCGCGAGGGGTTCCGGCCGAGGCGAAGGACTGATCCATCAGGTTGCGTTGAAACCGCCCGTGGTATTCAGAAAAGGAGGACCGCGCCTCCAAGACCCGGCCATTCTGCGCATCGTGAATCGCGGTGGTCATCAGCCCGGCCGCGTCGCGCATGGCATAGCCGCTGATCATCAGCCGATAACTTCCGACCAGACGTTTTTCGACCGACTGCGCGAGCTCCCGGCAGATCAACATCGAGGCCATGCCCACCGCCATGAAGAGCAAGAGCAGCGGAAGCAGGCCAATATAGAGACGGGTGCGCAGCATGGTTAGTCGACGGCTGGGATCCGCCGGACCAGGGAGAAAGGGTTAGCGAAGTAGAACCGCGCTGCCGACTCCGAAATACGCGTCGTGCTCAGAGCATGCCTAGTTTTTGGCGCTTTCGGTAAAGCGTCGCCGGATCGATGCCCAAGGTGCGCGCAGCCTCATCGAGATTGCGCGAGGTCGCGAGAACCCGACGGATGTGCTCCGCCTCCAATTCATCGAGGGTGACCTTGGCCCCGACGTTGGCGGTCGAGTGGACGGTGTGGGAAAATTCCTCGGGCAAATCCTCTATCTCGATGATCTCTCCTGCGGAAAGAATCACGGCGCGTTCCACCACATTGCGCAATTCCCGGAGGTTGCCCGGCCATCCGTATTGCACAAAGGCCTGCCGGACCGGCGCGGAAAATCCTGTAATTTTTTTCCCAATACGCGCGGCGAAAAACTCACGGCAGCTCTCCGCTAGACGCATGAGATCGGCCGGGCGATCCTTCAGTCCCGGCAAAGTGAGATTGATCACGTTGAGCCGATAAAAAAGGTCTTCGCGAAAACGCCCGGCTTTCACCTCCTCGGTCAAATTGCGATTGGTCGCCGCGATCACCCGCACGCTCGCTCGACGAATCTTCGCTTCACCCACTCGTTCGTATTCTCGTTCCTGGAGAAGACGCAGCAGCTTCGGTTGAATTTCGAGCGGCATTTCGCCGATTTCATCGAGAAAAAGCGTGCCCCCGTCCGCCGCTGCGACCTTGCCCAGCGTGTCGCCCACCGCGCCTGTGAACGATCCCTTCACGTGCCCAAACAATTCACTTTCCAGCAATTCTTTTGAGAGGCTGGGACAGTTCACGGTCACGAAAGCATTCTCCTTCTGAGGCGAGCGCTTGTGGATCTCGCGGGCGAGAATACTTTTTCCCGTACCGCTGGGCCCCAGGATCAACACCGTGGCAGGCGTTTCAGCCGCTTTGAACGCAATCTGCAGAATTTTCTGCATGGCCGGTTCTTCCGAGGAGAGATCAACCTCCGGTGACTGTTCGTTGAGCTGCGATTCCAGCTGCTGAACTTTTTGCTCCAACCGACGCGTGCGCGCGACCTTGTCGAGAACTTGTCGAATCTGGTCGGGGGTGAACGGCTTGGGGATAAAATCAAATGCCCCCCGCCTCATCGCCTCCACCGCCGTGGTGATATTGGCAAAAGCGGTGAACATGATGACGACCAAACCCGGTTGCGCCTTCAGCAATTTTTCCAGGACAGCGAGTCCGTCCTCATTGCCCAGATTCACGTCCAGAAAACAAACGTCACAGCTGCCCTCCTCCAACGCCTTCAGCGCTTTCGCGCCGTTCGGGACCGCGATGACCTCGTGTCCCATGGTTTCGACGGCCATGCCGGTGGTCTTTCGGATGCTGGTTTCGTCATCAACAATCAGGACGCGCATAAGGGATAAAACATGGAGGAAATTAGGCCTCCACTTTACCTCACTTCGCAAGCTGTCCTAATAGAAAAAGCCAAGGCGGGGCCGCGTGAGCGACCCCGCCAGGTCCAGCTTCAACTAACAATCCCGAAGGTAACACCTCCGGGAATTCGAGAAAATTTTTGTGACCAAAAGAACAACAGCTCGCGATTAACTAGCTCCCGGATGACGATGACGTTCTCTCACATACATAAGAAACATCGTAACCGCCACGACGAGAAAAGTAATCGAAGCGAGGCGCGCGAGTAGACTCGCGAACTCACTGCCAGTTCCGATGATCGTGAGAAACATCGTGACTAAACTCAGAAGAAAAAACGTTATAGCCCAGTGCAACATGGGAGATTTAGGGTTTTATCCTTACCCACCTGCTCGCCACTCCCCGTTCCCGCTGCACTTTCCCTTAAAATTCAAAACCGAATTTCCCGAGGACCGTGGCGGGCGTACCGTATCGAGGAACTGAGCAGCATGTATCATGATGAGAAGGACAGGGGTTATTTTTTAACCGCTAGTAATGCCCAGCGTATGCCAACGCGGATACACTCAGGCATAAGATATTAAATGTGAGCTACTTACCTCGATTCAGAAAGTGGATCTCGCTTTAAACAATTCGCTAAACGTGCAATCTGCGGCCTGCTCGCCCCGGAGTTCTCGGCAAAATGCACGAAACTTCTGCGCAACTTCGGAGAACATTCTTCGTCTTGCGAGTCACAGGAATGAACCCGCATGGACAAACCCGATACCCTAGAGCTAGCGGACCTAGTCCGGCAGGCGCAGCTCGGGCACGAGTCGGCGCAGCGCGCGCTGATCGTCGCTTATCAACACCGAGTCGCTGGCTTCATCTACACCATTACCGGACGGTCCGACAGCGTTGAGGACCTCGCTCAAACGGTATTCATAAAGATGATTCGTTATCTCCCCAAGCTCGATCATCCGGCACAATTCGAAGCCTGGCTGTTTCGGATGGCGAAAAACAGCTGTATCGACCATCTGCGTCGGCAGCGTTGGCAGCATTTCTTTTCCCCGCTCGAAGATGAGAAGCATGCCGAGATCGCCGAGACGCCGACCAGCGTCGACAGCGAAGAACTGGATGCGTTGAAGCACGCGCTCGCTCAATTGAAACCAAAGGACCGCGCTCTTTTGGCGTTAGCCCAGGAAGGTTATAGTCAAAACGAAATGGCCGAAACCGTCGGCATCAGTGTGGTCGCCTTGAAGGCCCGTCTTCATCGCGCCCGCGAACAACTCCGTCATCACTATGAACACGCCGTTTAGCTCTCACGCCTGGCGAGAACTGCAAACCCGCGCCGCCGAACAGCTCCGGCCAGACTTCGCGGACCATGTTCTGCGCTGCGCTCGTCCGAGTGCAAAACCGGTTTCACCTTTTACCGTGTGGGTCACCAGCCCCTTCACGGTTTCCACCGCCACCGCCGCGTTTTGCTTACTCGCGGTGGTTTTTATCCACAGCCACATCACCAACACCGCCAGCGAACAGCATCTCGCGGCTTGGCAGGAAATCTCGCTCCAAACTGCCAGCCTCGATCTTACTCCATGAAGAAAGTTCTCCTCACTATTTTTGGGACGACCTGCATTTTTGCCGCCGGCGTTTTTGCCGGCATGTGGATCCAGCGGACGCAACCCGTCCCCGCGCCGCCCATCGGCTTCCTGGAAGAAATTCGCGACGTTCCGCTCTCCAACGGAGCTCCCCGCCCTTCCGCCCCCGCGAATGACGCCATGCCGCGTCTCGCCGCCGATATTGAAAAGCTGAAGCCCGATATCGTCGCTTTCAAAAACAAGCTCGATCCGATCAAGACCGAATTTCGTGAGCAGTTGGATGCTTTGCTCAATGATGAACAGCGCGAAAAATTGAAAATTTTGAATGAGCGCGTGGCCAGCGCTGGAATTTCTGATGCGAACGGCGGGGCGACCAAGAAGTCGCACGATGGTCTCGATGCCCTTCTGCCCATTGTGATCGTGCCCACCACCCTGGATCGCTTAAGCGCCGAGCTTCGCCTTGACGATGGCCAAAAAGCCGCGGTCCAAGCGCTCCTGCTGAAGCGGCGAGCTCGGTTCCTGGAACTGGTCGACACCACACCGCCCCCCAGTTTGCAGCTCCGTCGGATTGCTCCACTTATTCCTCAAATTGCTCAACCGGCGTCGAAATAGCCGTCGGCTTTAGGCGTTCTGATCAAATTCTGGTGTCGTAACCGCACCAGAATCGTTGTAGCCCTGTGTGACTCAACGCATGAACGTTTCGTCGCCGCTCGGCCCTTCTTCGTCTCTGACGACCGCTCCTCTTCTCGCGAGCGGATCTACCCCGCGTCTCACCGACCTCGAGATCAAAGACGCCCAAGTCATCTTCGAATCCGTCTGGCAAGAGCTCGAGACGGAATTCGGTCGCGACAATCTGCGTTTTCCGAAGGAGCTCATTCTTCTCGGCGGTGCGCCGGGCGCGGGTAAAGGCACCAACACCACCTTCATCACCAAGACGCGCGGGCTGACCTGTGAGCCCATCGTGATCAGTTCCCTCCTCGACTCACCCGAAGCCCGGCGAATCAAAAATGCGGGTGGAATGGTGGGCGACCGCGAAGTCATCGGGCTTCTTTTGAAGCAGTTGCTCCGACGCGAATACCGCGACGGTGTGATTCTTGACGGTTTTCCTCGGACTAAAGTCCAGGTCGAATGCTTGAAGTTGCTCGTCGACAAGATGCAGCAGCTGCGCCGCGAATTTGATCGTACTCCGCTCGCGATTCATTTTCGGCAACCCACGATTCACATCATGGTGTTGTTCGTCGACGAACGCGAAAGCGTAGCTCGTCAGCTGAAGCGCGGGCGCGAAGTCCGGGCGCACAACGAAGAGGTCAACCGAACCGGCATCGGCGAGCTGATGGAGGAACGTCCCACCGACTACGACGAGGTCCTCGCCCAGCGTCGGTACCGTGTCTTCAAAGAGCAAACCTGGGCCGCTCTGCAGTCGCTGAAAGAAATTTTTCACTACCACTTCATCAACGCCGAAGGGCCGTTTGAAGAGGTGGAACTCAATATTCTCAAAGAGCTTCAATACCAAAGTTCTTTGGAGCTCGATCCCCGAACTCACGATCGACTGCGCTCCCTTCCGGTCGCGAGCGAGTTGATCGTTCACGCGCGGCAAGAGCTGGTGAAGCGACTTGATGGATACGAACTGGATCAGCCAGAGCTGTTGGGCAAGGTGGTCACGTTCATCGACAAGAAAATCATCCCGATCGTGCAACGCCACGCCCTCTCCGGCGTCGCGTTGATCAACACCGAGGATCCGGTGTTGGAAGATCCCGTGGCCCTCGCCATGCTGATCGATATTTTTTCCGAACGCGGCTACCACGCCGTGGTCGATCTGCATCGGATTGAAGTTCCGGAGCGGGTCGACCTCTCGACCGGTGCCATCAAGTGCCGAATCAAGAAAGTCTTTAGAATTCAGATTCGTTTTCAGGGTTCGGAAATCCGTAGAGGATAACAGGATGGGTTAGGAACTCAAGGGACTGGATACGAAGTTTTTACAGTCTATTAACTTCTTTCTAGAGAGGTCGATATAGGGAGAAAGAAATGTACTCTCCGAACCAAGTCGCGTTTCTGCCGAGTCTGTTCTCCCGGTCTTCCTGGCTCAACCGTTCGCCGGCGCTCACTGAATCGTCGTGAATGCCGTCGCTATGCCGGATTCAAATCCCACGGTGGACATACCTCCCGCCATCGTCTCGCTCCTTCGCGACGAAGCGAATCTGTCAACCGCCCGGCACGTGCTCGATGATGCGCGGAATGACTGCCTAAACCGTCTTGAAACGCTTCGCGCCAACCGTCCGCCATTCGGTTTTCTCGGCTCGAAAAAGCAACGCGACGACTACGCGGTCGCAGTGAGTGCGGTGGAATCGCAACTTCAGGTCATCGACGCGATGATTGCTCGCGTCAGTGCGGCAAGAGACCGGGTCCAGCCAGGCCTGCGCGCCGCGTTGGTCGACTATCTGAACCAAGTGGACCCGATGTACCGCCAGGGCCTGCGCGCCTCTCGTTTTCACGAGCACTGGCGACGAGCCCATGCCGTCGTGGCTGATCGGGTCAAAGCCTTCGTCCGGGACGCCAAAGGAGCGCAAACCGCCATTGCAGCCGACGCCACCGCCCACCGCACCACCTACTCGACCGATTCGAACTGGCACTTGGGCAACGCGCGAAATGCCGCGATCGAGCTCGATCGAGAACTCAAGGCACTGAACGACGTCAGCGCCGAACACCGGTCCTTTGTCGAAGGAACCCCCTTCGCGGATCTTCATTTACCGACGGTGGAAAAGTGGGCGTGCATTCAAAAAATAGATACGTTAATGACGAGAGCCCCCGTCGACGGATTGAGTGAAGTGAACCGTTTGATCACCGAGTTTGTCGATTTGCGTCAACCCGTCCTCGCCACGCTCCAGGGCATCTTCGACTCCGTCGCGGCCGAGCACGCTCAACTTGCTGAGGCCCGGCTCCGCCAATGCTGGAGCAGCCTTCTTTCCTACGCGGAAGCACACCTCGTCAGCGATGCGGACCTTGAGCCGACTCTCGCCGAAATCGAGGAACGACAAGCCAATGCCGATCGGGCACGCTTCGGGGTCCAAGGCCCTCGTCCGTTTGATTCTGAACGGTGACCTTCAAAGAGTCTGTAGTTGTTACGGTGTTACGTCGTCCGGCCTGAATTTAGCTTCGGCCTGAGTCGCGAAGTTAGAACCATCGTCCGCTGACCGCGGGAATCACTCGTAGCGCAAGGCCTCGATCGGATCGAGCGATGCCGCTTTTAGGGCGGGGTAAAGCCCGAAACCAATTCCGATCCCACAGCAGACGAGCACCCCCGTCAGCGCCCACCCCCAAGGGAAAACGATGGCCGCATTGAAGGCCAATCCGGCCAGATTTCCCAGCCCGACGCCGAGAACAATCCCGAAAAGCCCGCCGATGACCGAGAGCGTCACCGCCTCGATCAAAAACTGAGTGAGGATGTTTTTCTTCCGTGCCCCGATGCTCTTCCGAATCCCAATCTCTTTCGTCCGCTCCGTCACACTGACGAGCATGATATTCATCACTCCCACCCCCGACGCGACCAACGCGATGGCGCTGATGACCAGCGCACCCGCGGCCACGATGGACGCGATCTTGTTGAACGCCTCGATCAGCGAGTCGTTGGAAAAAATCTCGAAGTCGTTGGGATCCTCCGCATCGAGGTGCCGAACGATGCGCATCACGCCAATGGCCCGGTCTTGTATGGCCGGAAGCACTACGGCGGACGGCGCCTGGACATTGATCGAGATCGAGCGATTCGAACGTCCGTAGGTTTGCAGCCAAGAGGTGATAGGAATGATCGCGAAATTATCCTGGCTCTGCCCAAACGCCGAGCCCTTGGGCGCAAAGACCCCAATCACCAGGTAGGTTTGCCCGTCAATTCGGACCTGCTGACCGACGGCTTCTTCGCCCGGGAAAATACGTTTGACGATATCGTCGCCGAGAATGACGACCGAGCGCCCGAACTCCACGTCGGTTGGACCGATGTTGCGCCCCGCAGCCACATTGTAGTCACGCGAGGTGACAAAATTCTCGTCCGCTCCACCGAGCCTGACGTTCGGATTGGTGCGCCGATCGGCGTAGGTCACGCGACGCCCTCCCCGCGCGATCATCAAACTGACGATAACGCCATCACCCATCCCTTCCTTGAAACGCCGCGCCACCGGATAATCGATATCACGGCGATTACGGAAACCGAGATTGTTACTGAAACTGATCGCGGGGTATTTGCTGACTTGAAACGAGTTTGCCCCCAGGACGTTCAGGCTGCTTTCGATGTTCGTTCTCACCCCCGTAAGGACGGTCATCACTCCGATCACGGTGAAGACACCGATCGCGATCCCGAGCATCGTCAGGCCGGAACGGAGCTTGTTGGCGCGGATGGCATCGAACGCCAGTTTGGTGATTTCGCCGAGGATCATTCGTAACGGAGGGCGATCACCGGATCGAGTTTACTGGCTTGAACTGCGGGCAGAAAACCACTGATCACGCCGGTGATGGTGGACATACCAAGACCGATGAAAATGAGGCTGGCTGAGAAAACGACCGGGAATTTTGGAAACGCCGCTCCTACCCCCATCGCAACACCGCCGGTAAGTAAGAGCCCCAAGATTCCTCCAATCAGACAAATCGAAACGGCTTCAATTAAAAATTGCAGCAAGATCGTACGCCGACGCGCGCCCAGAGCTTTCCGCGTCCCGATCTCCCGGGTGCGCTCCTTGACCGACACGTAGGTGATATTCATGATGCCGATGGCGCCGACTAAGAGGGCGAGGCCGGTGATCAATAGCCCGGCCACCGCGATATAAAACTGCACTTTATCGAGTTGTTGCGCGATCGTGGCTTGAGAGTTCACTTCAAAATCATCTTTCGCCTCTGGGCTGAGTCCGCGTATTCGCCGCACCACTCCACGCAGTTCGTCTTTCGCTTCTTCCCCGCGGCTCGCGTCGTACTGCACGCGAATTTCGCCGTCATCTTTCTTGCTGAAGTAACGCCGAAATGCCGGCAGGGGGATCGCGACCATCGAGTCCCAGCTCCACAATCCAAGAAAACTGCCTTGCCGGGCGGCCACCCCGACCACTTCGAAAACTCCGGCTTTGATCCGCACTTTTTTGCCGACGGCCGATTCGTTGGGGAAGAGAGCGTCGGCCACGTCGAATCCAATGACAATCACTTCGCGGCCGGCTTGAGCCTCAAAGTCCGAGAAGAAACGTCCTTCCTTCATATCGCTTTTTGCCAGTCGCGCGAAATCCCCCACCGTGCCCATGGTGAAGATATTATCCACCCGATTCCCGCCGCGGATCACGGTGCTCTGCGTATTGGCCACGGGCACGGCCAACTTCAGCAGCGAATTCGGATGGCCCGCAATGTATTCATTTATCTGATTCGCATAGTTCGGCCGAATTTCCCGACGGTTGCGATAGTTCCACCAGTCATCGACGTCGCGCCAGGGCCATTTGCCGACAAAAAAAACGTCGTCGCCAAAACCGGCCAGGCTCTGCTGAACCCCTGCGCCGATCCCGTTGATCGCCGTGCCCATGAGTGTGACCGCGACGATCCCGATGATCACGCCCAGTGCGGTCAGGCAGGAGCGCAGCTTGTTCGCGCGAATTTGCGCAAACGCGATTCGGAACGATTCGAGGAACTCGTAAACCAGCCGCTTCATCAATTGGTCCGCTGGTCGCTCTCAATCAATCCATCGCGCAGGCGCACCACCCGCCGGGCGTGCTGGGCGATATCCTCTTCGTGCGTCACCACGATCAACGTATTGCCGTCGGCATATAGCTGCTCGAACAAGGCCATAATCTCGACCCCGGTTTTCGAATCTAAATTTCCGGTGGGCTCGTCGGCCAAGATGATCGAGGGATTATTGACCAAGGCTCGAGCGATCGCGACGCGCTGCCGCTGACCGCCGGAGAGTTCGTTGGGCTTGTGGTGTATCCGGTTTCCAAGGCCGACGTTTTCCAACGACTCGAGCGCTCGCTCGCGACGCTGGCTCGCGGACATGCCGGCGTAAATCAGCGGCAGCTCCACGTTGTGTAGAGCATCCGAACGCGGCAGAAGATTGAAGGTCTGAAAAACAAAACCGATCTCGCGGTTGCGGATTTCGGCCAACTCATCGTCGCCCATTTGCGCCACATTCTTGCCATTGAATTCGTAATGGCCGCTGGTCGGTGTATCCAAACAGCCGAGCATATTCATCAAGGTGGATTTCCCGCTGCCCGACGGACCCATGACGGCGAGGTACTCGTTGCGATGAATTTTGAGCGAGATACCGCGCAGCGCGTGGATCGTTTCTTCGCCCATCTTGTATAGCTTGGTCACTCCCTCGATCTCGATGACCAGCGCTCCAGGCTGACGGTAGGGCCGTGAAACAAGGGACGAAACCGGTGTAGAAAGAGAACTCATACAATCTCAGGGTGGAGGTCGACGCGTCGGCGAGTTAAGATTTCTTTTCCGCCGTCTTGGGCTTGTCCTGCTTCACCTTCATTCCGTCTTTCAGTTGTCGTGTAATGACGCTGAAACTACCGCTGACGACCTCGTCTCCCGCTTTAACCCCGGACTTGATTTCAATCTCCGAGTTGTCCGCAATCCCGGTTTCAACCGGCACCTGTTTCACGTGGTCACCCTCCACCAGAAAAACCACGCGCTGGAGTTTTTCGCGGTCGCTCTTGTCGTCCTCACGTTGCTGCTTCTCGTTCACCGCGGCGGCGGCCCCGTCTCCCTGGTTCTCGCGGTTTTTCTTTTCCCGCTCTTGCGCGACCTGCTCGACCGTTTTGTTGTCTCCGCGGGTGCGGACCGTGACCGATTGTATTGGAACGGCCACGACATTGGTCACTGTCTGCGTTTCAATATCGGCATTGGCGCTCATGCCCGGGCGGAGCGCGGCACCGGCGCCTTCAACCCGGATTTTAACCTGAAAATTGGTCACTTCCTCCTGAGTATTCGCTCCGGAGGTTTTTGCGGTGGCTCCGATTTCCTTCACCGTGCCGGTGAATTTCCGATTGGGAAAAGCGTCGATCGTGATGCGGGCGTGGTCCCCGACCTTGACGTTGACTACGTCGTTTTCGTTCACATTCACCCGCACTTCCATCTCGTTGAGATCGGCCACTCGCATGACCTCCGTGCCAGTGAACTGTCCGGTGGCGACCACGCGCTCACCGACCTCGCTCGTGCGTGAGCTTACCGTGCCATCAATTGGAGCGTACAGCGTGGTTTTCTCCAACGTGTCCTGCATCTGCTTGACCAAGCCCTCCGCACGGCGGATCTGGGCCTGGGAATTTTCCACGTCCGCTTGCGCAATCTCGAGAGCGCTTTTTGCCGTGGTGAAATCAGATTCAGGGATGAGCTGTTTCTTGAACAGGTTTTCGGACCGGTTAAAATCCTCCTGGGCTTTCCGCAGCTTGGATTGGCTATCGAGGATCTGGGCTTTGGCTGCAGCGAGGTCCGCTTGGCGTTGATCCAACTGATAAATATAGTTGTCCGGCTTAATCTTCACCATCAGGTCCCCTTTTTTCACCGTCGCGCCTTCCTTAAAGGGGAGTTCGATGATCTCGCCGGCGACTTCCGGCGAAATTTTCACTTCTGTCTCGGGCTGAATTTTACCGGTCGCCGAGACCAACTGGGTGATGGTTTTGACCACTGCCTTCTCGGATGTAATCGGCGTGATCTGCACCCGATGCTTGGACTGATAGGATGCTGCCGCCGCCAGTGCCCCTAGCACGACCAGGCTGATGACAATAAAAAGAAGAGCGCGCGACTTCTTCCGAGCCGGAGGCGATGAACGCAATTCGGGCGAACGCTGCTGGGCAACCGAAGCAATTTGGGACATGGTGTCAGGAAGTAAAAGTGTGAGGAGAATAGGTCGCCGAATGGACAGAAACAATCCCAGTCAACCCGCCCACCGTCGCCGCAGCTCCATGTGAAGAAAGCGCAGCTTTACCGAATTCCCTCTCTCGATCAGCAAAAAAAAGCAGAGGGGCCCACAACGGCCCCTCTACAACACAACTTTTAACTATTAACCAGGAGCGAGTGTGAGAACCTTCGCCGCGGCGAAAACCCCTTTGCGACGAAAACCGCGATCTTAGCGACGAAGCGCCCAACTGAGCCGGCGAAGTCGCCGAAGGAGAAGAAAAATGAGACCGCACAGATCTTAAACACGAGAAAACCCGCAAAAGTTACATCGCGTTTAAACGGGCGGCAGGATCATCGCTTGGTGACCAACCGGCATCGCGTCTCTGCTGCTCGATCGCCCGTCCTTCTTAGATCGGTTCAACCGTGCCCTGGCGCGCTCGCCCTTGGCAGGAAGGTGCCCTCGCCCGCACCGGGTGTAAGCGCCGCGAGCGCCGATGGAGAGGCCGGCAAGGCCGAGGAGAGAGGAAAGTCCAAGGTCCTCGCTTCTTTGATTTCACTCCGGCGTTCGGATGGCCAAGCCGCTTGGGCGAGCTCGACCGGGTCGCGAGGCCAATGGCCGCCTATTCGCCGGGCGGTCTGTTCACGGGTGGGGTCCAACACAAAGATCCCATCAGTTGCTTCGTAAGCCAAAACGCAGTGCCCTTCCTGCCGTTCCCTGGCGTAATACATCACCAGACGAGCAGAGCGAATCTTCCCACCGGAAGTCAGTCGGTCGCGGCCCGCCACCAGGCTCTCGATCAAGCAGCCATTGGGCAATTCACCGCGGGACGAGGTCGGCGGTGCAGTGTCTTCAAGGATTGAATACCGGGTAAAACCCGGATCGATCGCGAGCAAGCCTGGGCGAAAATCCGCTTTTTCCGCTTCCAAACGATGAGTCCAAAGCGAAAAGCTCTGCGTGCCGTTGGTCTCGGTGTAAAACCAGAGTATCCCTGAAAACTCGAAAACCAGCGCGTATAAGCGGTGTGGGTACGTCCCATGAGTATTTGAATTCTCAATATGGACCACTCGAGACCACGTGCCGGGGCCCAGCAGGGCCTGCGCTTGCCGGGCCGAGCGAAGACTCGATTCGGCGGAGGCTCCGGTCACCAGAAGAGAAAAAAGAAGGAGGAGAAAAATCGGGCGCACAGACCCCGTATCGCAGGTCCAATTCCGAGCGAGCCGGATTGCGACGAACGCCTTTTCTCATGCGTTGAACTGCGCAAAAAATGCGGCCAAAGGACAATTTTTACTTCAGGTTCTCGTGAGCAAGCCCTCGATCCGTTTCACCAACGGACAGAGCATTCCCGTGAATGGGAAAATTTCGTCGCAGAAGTTCGAGCCTTCGTCGCACGCCCGCTCGCGCCGGGTCGGCGCTCAAAGTTGAAAGAGAAAAATTAAGCCCCAATTCAGGGGCGCCCGCTCCCTTAAAGCGCGTTTTTTAACATCTCCTGCAGTCGATCCTGATAGCTGCGGCTCAACTTCAGTTTCGTCCCGTCTTGTAGCACCACGGTGTATTCACCCACGAATGACGGCGTCAGTTTTCGAACCCGGTCGACATTGACGATCGTCGAGCGGTGGATCCGCATGAATCGCTTCGGATCCAATCTTGCCTCCAGGCGAGCCATCGTTTCGCGGAGCATGTGGGTTTTGCCTCCGACGTGGAAAACCATGTAGTCGCCCTCCGCCTCGATCCAATCGATCTCCTCGTATTTCAAAAAAATGATTTCGCCGGAGGACTTCACCAGAATGCGATCAGAAAAAGCATCAGGGCCGCCTCGCTCGCTCGAGGACTCCGGTGCGCGTGTTTCCAGGAACTGCAGGAGGCGAGTCAGACGCGTATTCAGCGCGTCCGCCCTGCGCTGCCGGACCGATTCACGCGCCCGCTGGATCGCGGCATAAAACCGGGCGTCTTCAAACGGTTTAAGCAGGTAGTCGATCGCATTCACCTCAAAGGCCCGCAGCGCATAATCGTCGTAGGCGGTTACAAAGATCACCGTGGGCATCGCCGCGATCCCGACTTTTGTGATGACGTCAAATCCGTCGCCCTGCGGCATCTGAACATCAAGCAAGACCAAGTCGGGTTTCAACTGGGTGATCAGCTCCACCGCCTCCGCGGGGTGGCCGGCTTCACCAGCGACCAAGATATCCGCCTGATTTTCCAATAAAAGGCGTATGCCGCGTCGCGCCGCCGGCTCGTCGTCGACGATCAAAGTACGAATGGGACCACTGGGAGGAGAAAGATCGGAACTCATGTGCGAAAGGGCAGAACGATTTGTACACAGGTCCCGAGCCCCAGTTCGCTCCGTAAAAGCAGCTGGCAGCGGGAACCGTAAATCTTGGCCAACCGTTCTCTTGTATTGGAGAGTCCAATACCTTCTTTGACCCGGCGATGGCCGAGGGTCTTGAAGCCAGGGCCATCGTCCCTCACCTCCAGAAAAAGATTTCCGTCCCGCACCGTTCCAGCGATCTGAACTTTTCCTGGGCCACTTTTCCCCGCGATCCCATGCACGATCGCATTCTCCACGATCGGTTGCAGCAAAAGGTTGGGGATCCTGGCTTCGAGGGCCTCGGGAGAAATTTCGGTTTTGACCGAGAGCCGATCGAGGAAGCGTACCTGTTGGATTTCCAGATAAGGTTCAAGGAACTCCATTTCCTGCCGCAGCGTGACCTCGTGCACCCGGGTGCTGTCGAGCGACATGCGAAGCAGCACACTCAGCCGGGCGAGGAGATGAACGGCCTCATCATTTCGTTTTTCGCGCACCAACACGGAAATAGTATTCAGGGTATTGAAAAGGAAGTGAGGATGCAGCTGCTGCTTCAACGACTTCAGCTCTGTCTCCATCAGTTTTGATTCCAACTGCGCCGCCTTCAGCTCTTCATTTTTCACCCGTTGGTGAAGCTGCTGCACGTAGCCGAAGGCAAGGACGGCCCAATAAAAGGCCATGTCGATCAGGTTGCGGCCGAAGAAGGAGCGGTGGGCAGTGTCCCAAAACCCGGCCAGCGTTTCGCCTTCGCTCACTAAAATGAAAACCATCCGGACGAGGAAAAATACCGCCATGACCAAAAAGCTGGTCGCGAGGTGAAACCCAATCCCACCCAGCCATCGACCACGACTGAGCGGCACCGATACGCGCAGGCTGAGGACCAAGGGAGTGAGCAACGCCCAATAAAATGCTCGGACGTACTGCGGGAACGCCACCATCGAGAAAGACACCTCAGGCTCCCGCACCCGAACGTTGAAGTACACTTCGACCGAGAGGACCCAACCAATGAGCGACCAGAGTCCAAGCAGAACGAGCCAACGAGTGTAACGCGGGGTCATGGAAGCAGGCTTCTTCTCGCGAGGCGGTCCCCCACACAAGTGAATAACCCAAGCGTTGCGACCAAATGCCGACTAGCTGAGACGAACCCGCATCCGCGAGCGGCGCGCGCTGCCGGATGAGTCAAAACCGCTCAAGGTGGGAGCGGTGCGTCCCTCCGAAGCTCGTTCGACACCGCCGGCGGTGGACGATTATCCTCGGGAGCGAAGCAGACGCTCTTTTCCGTCCTTGGACGTCAAATTCCAATCTCGATCAAGAACCCGCCCCGCGCGGTTAATTCCTACCCTCGCCAGCAAAGAAAAACAAAGAACGGCCAGGCCTAGACGAATTCAATTTCGCTAATTCAGCGGATCGGCAAAACCCTCCCCGTGCTTTCAATTCGAGGCCTGCATTCCGCTCGCCGGAAAAACGTCCTTGAGCTCGAAGTAAGTCGAGCCTTCTCCATTGTTTTTAATGAAAAAGGGAGTCGAGCGAATCCCCGCTTTACGAAGTTTCATTTCTTGGCGGGCGAGCAACTGCCCTGCCTCTTGTTCATATGATTCCGCGCCTGGGAAAGTTTTCTTCAGGTTCTGCGCCACCAAATCCGGGTCGGTCAAAATCACTTCTTGATCGACGGTGAAAAGATGGCAGATCGCGAGAAACACCTCTCGCGCTCTATCGCGTTGCGAAAGGACCGCGGCGACCATAGCCACGGTCAACTTCCGGTTTATCTTATTCGTCCGAAAGTAGAGCGTCGGACCATGATTATTCTGAGCAAAAGCGTGAGGCGGCAGTGCCGCGAGCTCCTGCATTTTCTCCAAACAAAGCGGGCAGTTCATACTGAGAACCAACGCCGAAGTATTGTCGCTTGGCGCGCCGAACCAAGCCAGTCCGTCGGAACGGTCGTGCACCAAGGCGGCGCGCTGCAAGGAGCCGTTTTGCTCCCGGTGGACCTGCGGCTCCTCCGGCGCCGGGGTGAACTGTTCCTGCGCTCCCCAAAAAGTCGTTCCAGCTAAAATAAAAGCCGCCGGAAGCGCCCAACGCCGAGGCCGAGTTCTCCAGGTGGTCAAGGCCGTCCAGGCGGCTAAGACGGGACGCGTGTATAAATAACGAAATTCTTTTATCACCCACCGGACTGCGATGAGCAGGGCTAAGCCCGTCGCTAATAATAAACCGCAGAAGAACCTCATTTTATAAGATATGAATAAGCCACACGACCAGAGTGCGATTCCAAGAACCCGGATCCGCACTCCTGGCATGAACCGCATTTGTTATATAAAACGTGGTCGCCCCCCGCGACGCAGGGAACTCCGCCTAACCTAACCGCGGCCAACCAGCGGGAAAGCGCCAAGCCCACCCGGACGACAAAGGGAGTGATCGTGCGCATGGTTATCTAGATTTTCGGTGGACACCGAGCTATGATTGGTGTCCACCGGTTGACGTATTATGCGATAAGCCCAATATACTCTCACTTATGAGAAGGCCGGACGTGTGGTTGAAGAGCCAATACATCCGCCGTATCCATAAGGTGAAAGATAGACTTTCTCGCTCAGTCGAACAGCTTTAACGAGTGGTTTCTCCAGTCTTTATATCAAACGACTCGAGATCCACGCTAGCGGGGCGGTGAAGGCGGGCATCACCGCCCCTTGATGGTTATTGAGTCTCAAAGTTCGCCACCGTGATGGTACCGACGCCGCCGTTGGCGGAAGTCTGGACCACCGTCCCCCAGTGATCGAGGCTGCTGACGTTTTTCTGTTCGGTCCGGAAGGCAAAGTTGCTGCCCACTGTCACTTCAGTGCCTTCAAACGGCGTGACAAAAACCGAATAGGTGTGCGTCGCCACGTTCACCGTCACACGGAAATGATAGGTCGTTCCTGGAGTATAAGGAATAGCCGATGCCGCGGCGTAGGCGTCCCCATTGCGCGCGTCGATCTTGCCGGCAGAATTAAAGCGCACCAGACAGGCAAAGTCTGCGTAGGCTGTCTGTGCGCCTCGAGATAGCGCCACAGTTGCATCGGTCGGCGAATCGGACGGTGTAGCATCGAAGGTCGCGGTGAAAGTCCCACTTTTCGACGGCATGGCCGCGTCTTCCCAGTGACCTCCGACTTTCGCGGTGGTGACCATGGCCGAGTGCAGAATAAGGGTTTGATCTCCGTTCGCTCCGGCAAACGACCCCACGGCCCAAATATCAGTCGGACTTAGGGCGACCACGTCACCCAAGGCACTGTTATCTGCGACGGCACTACCGGGATTAGGGCTCGGCACCACCGTCCAACCAGAATCGTCATGACGCAAGGTGAGGGTGAAGAGCGCCCCCGATGCAGGATCAAGGTAGGAACCGACTGCCCACGCGACATCGTTGTCCAGCGCCGCGATGCCATTCAAGTGGTTCTCCGTCGAACCCACGTTAGGCGAGGTCTGAAACGCCCAGCTCCCATTGGTACCATCTTCGATCAACGTTTTGGACGGGACCACATTGTTCTCCGAATCTCCCACCGCCCGGACGTCGCTGTCCGAGACGCCACTCACGCTGTAAAGCACCACGGAACGGTTGGTCGTCACCGGACCACTGACCACCGACCAGGTCGCGCCGTCCCAATGTTCAATCAAGGTTTGATCAGGGTCGGAGGTCCCCTGTTGTTGCCCGACGGCCCAAACACTATTGGGCGAAATCGCTTTCACCGCGTAGAGCTGGTTGCCATTCACTCCCGGGCTGGGACTCGGAACGACTGACCAGCTGGTGCCGTTGAAATGCTCGATCAGCGTCTCAAAAACCCCATGACTATTCATGTCGAAACCGACCGCCCAAACGTCGCTGGGTGAGAGTGCGGAGACCGCATACAACAGACCAAAGGTCCCCGGAGAGGGACTGCTCACCACCTGCCAGCTGGAGCCATTCCAAGCCTCGATCAACGTACGCGGCGTGAAGGTCGTCGAATCGGTGAAATAACCGACCGCCCAGGCCTTCCCCTGTTTTGCCGCCACTTTGAACAGTTGGCTGGAAAATCCTACACTCGGACTCGAAACAACCGACCAGGACTTCCCATTGAAATGCTCAATCAACGTATTGTTCAGATTGGGGTCACTGTTGGGAGCCACGGTTCCAACGGCCCAGATATCGGTCGCTGAATTTGCGGCGATACCGTTGAGACGATTGTCTACTCCGATATCCACGCTCGCGACTGGAACCCAGCCATTGCTCTGTGCTTTGGCCGCTGAGGTCACGGATATCACGGCAGCGGAGAGGGCCACGATGGAATAAATGATGATATTTTTCATATAAGTATCCTCCTTATTGGGTGGCAAACAGAGGTGTCATGGGTTTCACGTGAGCGGTGTCGCAGGTGAACTCGAGGCAACCGAGCCCGAATGCCTTCTGCAGACTCGAACACAAAGAATAATGATTATAGGGAGTGCCGTCTTTTAAGCCGCGGGGCCCCCGATTGGTGATCACGATGGTGGCCACCAAACCGGATCCTGGATTGGCATCACAACACCCTGACACGTCGCCGTCTGTTCCTTCATCGAAAACAATCACAATTGCATTGTTTCCGCTCGCCCAGAAAGAGGCGCTTTTGATCTCGTTCACAATTTGCCCGAGGACCTTGTCGCCAATACCGACCAGCGCGTTATCCTGCGCATCCCCGGGATTGCCCCCATCGATGCCGAAGGTCGGAGCTCCGTGCATGTCGTGGGTCAGGTCGGGAACAATATAACAAAAGTTGGCCGGATTTCCCGCCAAGTCATGGGTTAATTGGGTCAACGGAACCATCTTCGCGCGCTCGCTCGCACTGTTCGCTATACTTTTGAAGTTGAGCATACCATTGTGCTTGGAGGCATAAAGCGGATCGACGTCGGGCACGCCCACCGTCCGGCCAGGAAAACCAACGCCGCGAAAGCCGGGATAGGGCATCCCTTGGTGATACGCTTTCCACGTTTTTCCCGCCGCTTCGAGCTGCGACATCAGACTCGGTTTATCGACGGAATTGACATAATAAGGATTGTCGTCGGCGATGCCGAAGTCACTCCCACCGAGCATCGCCACATAATTCGGTTCGCTTGGACTCGAGGTTCCGGAATAATTCGTCGCCAAGCCGTAGGTGTTGGCAAAAGCATTGAGATTCGGCGCCGCGGAATTTCCGATTACCTCGGAGAAACCGTGATTTTCCTCAATAATTAGAAATATATGATCGTAGCGCGGAAACGTGGCGCCTAAAGCAGTCGTGGGTAGCCGGGTGATTGAGACCAGGCCGAGAGCGATTCCGGCGGTTTTCAAAAATATGCGGGGGATGCGCCGCATAATAACATGGAGATAACGCATGTGATGGACAGGGTTGTTGTACAATTCGCGGCGGTGCACTCACGCAACTTCACACCGCACAGGCCGTGACTGAGCGATGCATCGCATATCCATTACAGTTTTACTTAAATGGAATATCAGTGCAGATGCGTGGGTCCTGAACTATACCGAAAATTCCCGCTCTCCCGCCATCCTCCTTTAAGAGGATACGAGCAGCCGCACTGATTAAACAAAACGACGACGCTGGACCAAATTTGTATATCAGCCAGCGCCTCTCAGTTGCGCTCGAGATATTTAACCGCTGCCTCCGTGCGCGATTGAACGTGAAGCTTTTCGTAAATGTGCTTCAGATGCGTTCGGACAGTGCTCGTGGCAATATTAAGATGATCGCTAATTTCTTTGTACCGATAACCTCTGGCCAATAATACAAGAATTTCATGCTCGCGCCGAGAAAGCTTATCTTTGTCCGAACCAGTCGCGGCGTTTTGATGAAAAAAGCCAACCACTTTGCGCGCTATCTGCATGGAAATAGGCGCGCCGCCGGCAAACACCTCTTTAATATTTCGCATCAATTCCGGGTGGGGCACGCTTTTGAGCACATAACCATGGGCCCCGGCGCGAAGGGATTGGAAAATCAAATCGCTCTCTTCATAGGTCGTGAGCATCAAGATCTGCAAACCGGGCGACTGAAGCTTAAGTTGAGCGACGCACTCGATGCCCGTGATGCCGGGGAGATTGATATCCACCAGCGCGACGTCCGATCTTTGGAGCGCAAACCCATGAACCGCGGCTTCACCGCTCGCATAGGACGCCAAGCAAGAAAGAGCTGGATCCCTGTTTATAAGCGCAACCAAATGGTCGCGGGTGTCGCGATCGTCCTCGATAACTGAAATCGTGATCGGCATACGAAAGTTACTCTCTGGATAAAGATTGAAGACCGTGATGATATTTAAATTCGATCGGCTGGTCCGTCGGCGCCTGCTTTGCTTCACCTCGAAGGGCAAAGATTAATAAAATGCGGGTGCCGCAGCCTGGTTTGCTTTCGAAAGAAAATTCACCTCCAATTTCCTCCATCCGCTGGCGCATGTTGAGCAAACCATCCGCGTCTGGACCGTGACTTGTCGCTTCGAAGCCCCGTCCATTGTCCTCGATCCAAAGGCGTACCGCTTCCTTTCTGACATCAATTCGAATCGAGACTTCGCTCGCATTCGCGTGCTTCACCACGTTATGGAGCGCCTCTTTGACCACGAGAGATAAATTGTGCCTCACCGCGGCGGACACCGGTCGATCGAAAGAATGCTCTAGAAAATCCACCTGGCACCGAATCTCGGCCGTTTGCAGGAACTCGACGGCAAACTGCCCGATATAATTGATCAGGCTCTCCAGCGTGTCATTGCGCGGGTTGACCGTCCAAACTGTCTCATCCAGCGATTTGATCACTTCGCGCGCCGCAACCGATATTTGTTTCGTACGCTCCGTGACTTGCTCCGAATCCGCTTGCTCCAGCTGAGTCAGCTCGCTGAGCAGGGCGATTTTTGTCAAATGACTTCCCAGATCATCGTGGAGGTCGCGGGCAATCCGGGATCGTTCTCGATCGAGCGCCGCCTGTTGTTCAAGCGCTTGTAGCCTCCGCTGCATTTGACGAAAAGAAATATAGCGCACGAGTACCACCACCGCCACGGTGAAGAGCGCCAAGACGAGCGCGCGAAACCACCAAGTTTCCCAAAATAAAGGCGCGATGAAGATCGATATAGCCGCTCCTTTTTCGTTCCAAATACCATCACTGTTGCAAGCCTTGAGCCAAAACCGGTAGTTGCCCGCGGGTAGCCGTGTATAACTGGCGTTGCGTTGCCCTCGAGTCTCGATCCAGCTTTCATCAAAGCCCTCCAGGCGATAACGGAATTGAACATCATCCGGAGATTTAAAGCTCAGGGCCGTAAATTCGAACTCCAACTTACGAGGAGCAGAAGCAAGCCGCAAGGTTGCCTCCGGTTCCGATAGTATCAAAAGATCAGGGGCATTTGCACGCTTCGCCGGTATCTCCGGTTCATAAAGCGCCACGATTCGAGTATCGGTTGTGACTTTCTTTAGCAAAGTTGGCGGGGGTTCGGAAACGTCATATAATTTATTTGGGTCTATCACAGCCAACGCGGTGCCCATCGGAATCCAAAGGCGTCCATCCCGACTGTGCAGCGTGCCAGCCACGTCATCAAACGTTGCATGGAGATTGGGCAGGCCTTCATTTTTGCCATAACGTACGGATTGGAAACGCGCGGCTCGACCGTCCGCCACCGCATCGAGCTGCTCCTTTCTCGCCTTGAAGATGCCGTGATCGGTTCCAAACCACAACCAACCCCGGTCATCTGCGACAATTTGCGCGATGTTGTCGTCATACAGGCCGCGCTCGACCCCAATGCTCACCACTTGTCCGTCCTTCAGTCGTCCCAATCCACCTCCGTTGCTGTAGCCGATCCACACACTGCCGTCTGACGTGGGATACAGACAATTAATCGATTTAGGAGCACCGTTAATTTTCACCGACTGCTCCGACAATATATCGCCGTTAATCCGCAGCAAGGAGCCGCTTTTTAGTCCCATCCAAATAGTTCCAGTGGCATCTTCCGCCATCGCACGAACCTTACAATCATTTCTTGGGAGCTTATAATTATGTAGTTTTCCTTTATTCAAACATTGCACGGCATGTCCCCCATCGTAGCTCATCCAAACCTCATCCGTTTTGCTGACCAAAAGGGTGTTGATTGACCGATTTATCAACCCTTCGGCCGTTCCCCAAGTCGCAACACAGCGGTCGTCACGCCAGCAAAACAATTTCTGTTCATTCGTCGCGATCCAGATGGCTCCTTCATGGTCGGCCGCGATGTCGGTGACCATTCCGCCTGGCCAATTTCCTCCCGTCGATCGTGGAGTCCAACCGCTCCCTGTCCGGCACACCAGCAAACCGTCCTGGGTCGCAGCCCAGATCTGGCCATTGGTGTCTTCACAAATCGATTGTATGGATTCTGAAGGAAGGCCCGTTTCGGTTCCCTCCAGTTCGATCCAACGGGGTTGTATCCGGTCCACACCGCCCCCGCCCGTCCCCACCCAAATATTGTTTTCTCGGTCCTCAACCACACTCAAAATCTGCTGATGAGAGGTGGGAACGTTTTCAAAATCTGAACCGTTATACCGAAGCAGACCGTTGTGAGTGCCGATCCAAACCCCACCGCTGTGATCTTCCAGCAGCACGTTGGATTTTACTATACGGTGGGTGCCTTTGAAATCGAACGACCCGCAATGATTGATTTCTCCTCCTTCATCATATTTCAAAAGTTGGGCGTTCGAACAAATCCAGATTCCTCCGGAGCTCGCTTTTCCTAGCAGCGAGAAGTCGCGGTCTTCCAGCTCGGCCAAACCGACAAATTTTTCATCGCGAAACAATCCGACTACCCCGCCCTTCGCAAACCAAAGCCGACCCTTGCTATCGTCCACCAGCGAACAGTCGCCCGAGGCTGGTAGACCGTTCTTCACGTCGAACGACATCACGCGATTGTTTGTAATTCTACTGACCGAGCCTCCGTGATGAGAAATCCAAAGAGCACCCTCCTTGTCTTCGACCAAGGCCAGCGGAACCGAATTGAAAGCATCCGCGGTAAACACCTTAGCCTTCCCCTCCTTTAAACAAATCACTGGCCCGTGCTCGGTCGCTAACCAAAACCCGCCGTCCCGTCCCGCCAACATCAGTCGAACCCGATGATGGCGTCCATTTAACAACGTACTCGGGGAAAATTCATCAAAATGAATGCCGTCGAACCGGGCGAGCCCACCGGGTGTGGCGACCCACAAATATCCATCGCTCGTTTGCGCGAGCCCAGTCACCTTCTTGTCGGGCAAGCCATCGGACTGCCATACATACACAGACCACGATGACTTCATGTTATCCACAGATGCTTTAGCCGACAAAATGCATGTGGCACCGAGTAATAAAACCATGCCTGCCTTCACGTATTTTTGCAGCTTCATGCTTCGATAAAGAAAAGGGTCAGCCGGCTAAAACATTGCGTGAGCCGTGAAGAAAACGATGGGCAGGGGCAATTGCATAGGCCTAAGAGCACGGAAAAGCTAAAGAGTCAGACCCGTTCGATGCGCTACGGTAACTCAGCTAATATTTTTTGGGGCGGCTGCCGTAGGAACGCAATGATCACAGGCAAAGTTAAATAAATGCAATCTCATATCGACCTCCCTTGCTCTAGCTCCCCTTTTCTCGGTCTTATTTCGTTCGGCGATCATGGAAGGGAGTCTCAAATGACGGTATTATAATAACCTAAAAGCGAAAACGTGTGTCAGCATTGCATCAAATGGGTGAAAACGCCGCTGCTAATGCCAACACTCGCCACCCGTTAACGAAACAACGCGACGTCAGATATCCAGCGTAAGCAGAGCCTAGTTATATTAATAGAACGGTTTCACTGCTAGGTCATGCAAGTAGCTTGGCAAGTCCGAGAAGCACACCGGCCGAGCTGAAATACCTCTCCACCCGCGGAAACCGAAAGCCCCATCACAACTCGCCAGACGGCTCGCTCACCACCCAGCCGAGCCGTTGAGCTTATCATGGCGGCCGTCTCGACCAGATGGGTCGTCAACGCCACGTAAAGCAGGCGCTATTGTAGGAACCTGTACGGATAAATCCTACATAATATAGTTTAATTACTACGCAGCCCAGGTCTCTTTATTCAAATTTTATCGTTTCCGAGAAAATAGCTTGAACTATTTACAACAAAACTCTCCGTAGGACTCGTGTCTCAGCGCGACCCAAGCGAGACAGACTTTTCCCCACTCACCTCCGCAGTGCAAAACGCAGCCCTCCGCCTAGCTGCGTCGCGTGATTATTTCGTAATATCCTGATAGGCGCACACCGCGCCTAAACCATTACTTAAAAGAAATAAGCCAAATAACTAGTTTCATTATTTTCATCTAGGCCACCTGTTCGCGAGAACTTCGCATAATAATAATGCACATATCTTTTATTCACTCATTCTGGTGCCTGCTTTAAGCAAAGCGAGTTTCATCAAGTACCCTCCACCGTTTCGGAACCAAATTCTTTTGTTGTAGTCCCGCTGCACATACCCTCTTCCCTCGTTATTTCTTCGAGGGGAATTGAAGCTAAACGTTCACCCATGACATCACATCCAAACCCACGCTTGGCAGCTTGCTGCCAATTTTTTTCCAAGTCGGCCCTTCTGGGGCTTGCGGCCTTAGGTCTCTCCTCGCTCGCCCACGCGGGAGCAATCGGATACGGACGCAACGCGACCGGTGGCGCCGGCGGCCCGACCGTTACGGTGACCAACCTCGCTCAATATAAATCGGCGGTAACGGCCTCTGGACCGATGATCATTCAAATATCTGGCACCATTACAGGGGTGGGCAACAGCATCAATGTCGCGCCAAATAAAACCATTATTGGTGTTGGCCCGAACTCTGGGGTCGTAGGAGACATTCGTCTGTTTCCGTCGAACAACGTGATTATTCAAAACCTCAATATCACCAGCGACAATGCGGGCGCAGCGGGAAGCAGCGGCGAAGACGGCATCACGATCAAGAACGGCGCTCACGACATCTGGATCGATCATTGTACGTTCACCGACTGTGCCGACGGCTCGCTCGATATCACCCTTCAATCCGACAACGTCACCGTTTCATGGTGCAAATTCCAATACACCCATGACCACGGTCACGATTTCGCCTGCCTCATCGGCGCCTCCGACAGCGATCCCGATTCAGGAAAACTACACGTCACCTATCACCACAACTGGTATGCCAATCTCGCAAAAGAGCGCATGCCACGGGTCCGCTTCGGCCAGGTGCACGTGTTTAATAATTACTACGGCTCGGCGGGGAGCAACTACTGCATTGGGGTAGGCAATAACGCTCAAATCCTCCTCGAAAACAGCTATTTTGATAATCAGACGCTCGCGTGGAAAAACTACAGCTCGAGTGGCAGCCAAGGTATTATCCACTGGAACAGCGGAAACATTTTCGTCAACACCAGCATTCCGACCTGGGCGCCGAATTCCAACGTCTTCACCCCGCCTTATTCCTACTCGCTCGATCCAGGCAGCAACGTTAAGGCGATTGTTATGGCTGGCGCGGGTGCGGGTGCCGGCGGCGGCGGTTCGTCGAGTTCCAGCTCGAGTTCCTCGTCCAGCTCGTCTTCTAGCTCGAGCTCATCGTCCAGCAGCAGCTCCTCATCGTCCTCGAGCAGCTCCTCTTCCAGCGGCGGCTCCTCCAGCTCGGGCAGCGGGTCTGGGACCAGCGTGACTGTGCCATTTGTTAAAGACGGGGCCGCCGACGCAATCTATGTCACGTCCGGACCAATCAGCTACATCAATTCCTGGAATCTACAATCACTCACGGTCAACGGAGTAAATCTCACCAACGTGTATACAGCGGGCAATCAACTTCCCCCTGCAGTTAACGGAAAATATACGTTCCACTATGTTGGCAATTTCGGCTGGTCCCACCTTGAAATCAAGTGAGTGAATCCAGCCTCTGGTCGATCTAACTAACGGCCCGCTCTTTAGCGAATCGCCGAGCCTAGCCTAGCTCGTTCATCTGAGCCCACCCGGTTGACGGGTGGGCTTTTTCACGCCCGCCGAATGAATGCACCTCCATCCGGAGTATAAGCGGGAAATTTAACGTCCGGAACAGCCTCGATCATAATTGCCGTATTCTCCTCCAGTTTTCCGACGGCACCCTCGCCGAGGCGGCCCACCCTCCTCTCCTCCGTTTAATAATACATCTGACACCCCAAACAATTGACTCAAAGCCGCCCATTCTTTTTCCATATGCTTGTTCTTCCGGTTTTTCCGCCCAATACTTTAGAGCAAACCGACTGACCCCATACAGAGCCTCCAGAATATAATGATGCGCTTGTAGCCCGGCCTCCGTGACCCGCTTATATCGCAATTGAGGAACGCTGCAACTCCAGTTCCGACGATGCCTAAGACCAAGACGAAGATATTACCCCCAAATACTCTTTCAGCGTCATCCACCGAGAAAGGAGAACCGTCCGTTTTACCGAAGCTCCGGAACCTCGCGTTCATCGCTCTGGTTCTCCTGATAGCATACTGGCCCGCACTGCACGGGGGGATTTTGTGGGACGACGACGCACATATTACAAAACCCGAGCTTCGATCATGGAATGGCCTTTGGAGAATTTGGTTCGAATTAGGCGCCACGCAGCAATATTATCCGCTGACCCATAGTTTCTTTTGGCTCCAACACTTTCTCTGGGGCGACCACTTGTTTGGATACCATTTGGTCAACCTTGTTCTCCATGGCACGGCGGCTCTGCTCCTCTTTGGGGTGCTACAGCGATTGCGCATTCCAGGAGCAGGTTGGGCTGCAGCGATATTTGCACTGCACCCGGTTATGGTGGAATCGGTCGCCTGGATCACCGAGCTAAAAAATGCGCTCTCCACCGTGTTTTATTTGGCCGCCGGTTTTACCTATTTTGGTTTCAATGAACGTCGGGCACCAAGGCTATATCTTCTGGCTCTTGCATTCTTTATTCTCGCGCTGCTGAGCAAGAGTGTAACAGCAACGCTGCCCGCAGCCCTTCTCGTGGTCATCTGGTTCCAACGAGGAACAATGTCCTGGAAAAGAGATGTCGTTCCGTTGCTGCCGTGGTTTTTTCTCGGCGCAGCAATGGGCCTCTTTACTGCCTGGGTGGAACGAAAATTTATTGGTGCCGAAGGCGCCGCATTTGAGCTCTCAGCCGTTCAACGGCTTATTTTGGCGGGGCGGGTTATTTGGTTTTACCTTGGGAAACTATTTTGGCCCAGCGATCTCCTGTTTGTCTATCCACGGTGGAAGTTGGACGCCTCCTCGATGGGACAATATCTCTATTTAATCGGGGCCCTTGTTTTATTGGTGCTGGCCGGTGCCCTGCGCCACAAGTCCCGCGCTCCGCTTGCTACTTTATTGCTTTTTGGCGGAACCCTTTTCCCGGTGCTTGGATTCTTTAATGTTTACCCGTTCCTGTTCTCGTACGTTGCCGATCACTTCCAATACTCCGCTAGCATTGCGGTGATCGCACTTTTTTCGGCCGGGCTCGCCGTTTGGCAAACTCAGCTTGATTCGTCTTTCCGCCCTATCGCTACCGCTGTTGGTATCTTGATCCTGGGCATCCTCTCGGTCCTGACCTGGCGTCAGTCAAGAATCTATGTAGATGCTCGCACGCTCTACACCACCACATTGGACCACAACCCCGCCTGCTGGATGGCACAGAGCAATCTGGGTGATATTTTGATGCGCAGTGGAGAAACCGATGACGCGATCGCACATTATCGCACCGCTTTGGATTTGTACCCTGGTTACGCAAACACTCGAAATAATCTCGGGTACGCCCTCACGAAGGCTGGAAAAATCAACGAAGGAATCGAACAATTTAAGCTCGGGCTAAGCATGAAACCCGAAAATGCGGAGATGCATTATAACCTGGGAGACGCGTTGCTTTATGCTGACCGCCCCTCCGAAGCAATCGAGCAGTATTCAACTGCCTTGCTGTTGAAACCCCTGTTCACCGAGGTTCATTGCAACTTAGCTTATGCGCTTTTTAAGACCGGCGAAATCAAAAAATCGATTGATCATTATAAAATCGCTCTACAGAAATATAATGGTTCGGCCGAGCTCCATTTCAACCTTGGTGCTGCTTATTCGAGCGCGCAGCAGAATCAACTTGCTCAACGGGAGTATGAAACCGCCCTTCAGATTAATCCGGGATTTACCGCGGCTCAGGTGGCCTTGGATCAACTGAACACTGGCCGCAATCACATGACCAATCCCTAGCTCGGTTGGGCTAAGCCATGACGTCAAGGACTCGCCCTGTGCCCTCCGGAGCGGGAGAGCTCTTTTCTTCAGTCTGCGGTGATTGGCTCGCTTCCACTTTCCTCACGGCTTGCAGGTCGCCTGTTACGGCTTCCGCTTTGGTGTGAGCCAGGGTTTCAAGCGCTTCTTGAGCGCCACTTTCAGCTGAGGATATGCCAATATTCATCGGATATTATGGGACAAAAGGGGTGGTGAGCGTGAGCTACCATAACGGCTCGGCCTACGAAACTGTGCTAAAATAAGGGCTCGTCCTCACCCGCGGGGACGAATCAACCCAGCCGAATTTTCCGCGGCCTCCATAAATTATGATTCGCGGAGCAGGTCCGCTCTCCTCGATTGTCCGACAGAAATAAATTGCTTCCCTTTCCGAAAGATATTTTCCCTGCATCCACTTACCCTTCATCACAAAGCGGTTGATCAATAAAAATGAACATGTCGATTTAGCGGTCCATAGGTCAATTATCAAAGGTTTAGAAATAGACCGCGACCGTTCGGAGTACCGATTACAAAACTGAACGTATGGTTTTTAACCCGCCCACTGGCCCTCGTCGGTTCTGGCATCGACTGCTGACCATTTCCCATCCAGGGCGGAAGCGTACGGCAGTCTTGGTCACTTGCGGATTGTTATTAGTGATCGGAACCGCGGATTTTGTTTTGGGTTTCGAAATATCTTTCCTGGTCTTTTATATCCTGCCGGTTTGTTTGGCTGTTGCTTCTTTAGGCGGGCGTTTTGGCGCCGCCACCGCGGTTGCAAGTATAGCGACCTGGCTCGCAGGTGATATTGCGGCGGGCGCGCATTATGGAAATCTGATGGTCCCTTTCTGGAATGCTATTTTTGCGCTCGGAACCTATCTGGTGGTGGTTTGGTTGTTCGCGAGTCTGCTCGCGCTCGCCCGCGAGATGGAAGAACGCGTTCGCCAGCGTACCGCGGCGCTTGTTCAGGAAATCGCCGAGCGGGAGCGGCTCGAAAAAATCGTGCTCGATATTGGCGAACGTGAACGGCGTAGCATCGGACATGACCTTCACGACGGTCTGGGGCAGCATCTCACGGGCACTGCGCTTACCGGCCAATTGCTCGCGGAAAAACTGGAAGAAAGGAACGCCCCTGAAACGGCGGACGCGAAGAAAATGGTGTCCTTGGTTAAGACCGCGATCAGTCAAACGCGGAAAATGGCCAAGGGACTCTTACTCGCCGATATCGACGCGGAAGGGCTGGCCGGCGCGCTTCGGGAGTTTTGCGCGAGCACCACCGAACAGTTTCGAGTGAACTGCTCTTTTCACGGCGACAATCAGGTTCACCTTCCCGAGAGCGGGGTGGCGAGCCACCTCTATAGAATCGCGCAAGAAGCAGTGCGGAACTCAGTCCGTCACGCAAAAGCCAGCGAAATCGAAGTGCACCTTGAAGCGAGCAAGGAGATACTGCGATTGAGTATTCGCGACGACGGCGTGGGGCTTCCTCCGCCGGAAAAACGGAGCGAAGGCCTAGGGCTGCGCATCATGGAACACCGCGCGCAGATCATCGGTGCGACTTTCGCCGTTGAGACTCCACCCGAAGGCGGCACCCTGGTGGTTTGCACTCTGGCGCTGCTTTTCCATGAATCCCGCTGAACCCTCTTCCCGTTCCCGTGTTTTTGTGGTCGACGACCATCCGTTGGTCCGCGAATCGCTCGTTGCCTTGATCGACCGGCAGCGCGACCTGTCGGTCAGCGGCCAGGCCTCCGATAGTGCTTCGGCTTTTGCGGCGCTGCTTAAAGATCCGGCCGACGTCGCGGTAGTGGATTTGGCACTACCGGGAGAATCCGGACTCGAGTTGATTAAAAAAATCCAGGTACTCTCGCCGACACCCCGCATTCTGGTGGTTTCGATGTATGATGAATCCTCTTACGCCGAGCGCGCCCTGCGGGCCGGCGCTCTGGGCTATGTGATGAAACATGAAACGAGTGACAAAGTCATCGAGGCCATCCGTACGGTCGCGCGGGGAGAAGTTTATGTCAGCGGCACCCTCGCCTCTGAACTGGCCAGAAAATTTGTCGGCGGACGCACGGCCACCCGCCTTTCGGGCGTCAGTCGTTTGAGCGATCGTGAGCTGGAGATTTTTCGGATGATTGGCCTGGGACGTGAAACCAAACGCATCGCGACCGACCTGAATTTGAGCATGAAAACCATCCAGGCTCACTGCTCGAATATCAAAGAAAAGCTCGGTTTGGCCAATGCCACCGAACTCATTCGAGAAGCGGTTCGGTGGGTGGAAACCGAGCAGCGCGAGAATCATTAGGACGTTGCCTGTCCCGGGATAGGACCAGGCCCTAGGCCTCAAAGCGACCCGGTCTTATTCCGTAATTCTGTTCCCTTGCCGTAGACTGGGAGGATGTCTCTTTCCCGTCTCATTTGGCCGTTGGTGGGCTCGCTCCTCTGGGTGAGCGTGCTGCAGGGGGAAGAAGCTCCACAAACGAACCGCTCCGCTTCGGTGGAAATAAAACCTCTCACCTTGGTCGCCGCGGAGCAACTGGCGCTGCAGCGGAACGCCGATCAAGCCGTGGCCCAAGCGCAAGTCGAGGTAGCGGCTGCTCAACTACGCAGTGCCCGCGAGTTTCCCAACCCTTCTCTGAATTTCTCCGTCTCCCGTATCAATTCGTCCAGTACTGAGAGTCAGCCCTCGAGGGGGAATGGTTTTTGGAATCGGAGTTATGATTCGATCGTCGCGCTCAATCAACTGGTGGAAATTGGCAAACGCAGTCCACGCCGCGAATCTGCTCGTGCCGGTTATCGCGCAGCTGAAGCCCAACGCGACGACGTCCGTCGCTTGTTGATCAAAGCGGTCGCGGCGGCCTACGTCGCAGCCCTGGAGGCCAAAGAGGAAAGCCGAATTTTGGCCGATTCAGCCTCGTCCCTTCGCCGCGAAGCTGATCTGGCAAATCGTCGGTTAAACGCGGGCGACATCGCGGCGACGGATAAGGCTCAGATCGAAATCACCGCGACCGAGCGAGAACTTGACGCCGGAGCCGCCCAGCAAGCCGCCACCGCCGCCCTCGTTGCCCTGGAAACTTTGCTGGGCGACCCCGCGCCCTCCGGCCGGACTCTGCTGGCCGATTCTTTATCCGATTTGTCACTACACACTGGGGTGACGCTCGAGGACACCCCAAAAAAAACGAGGTCGGATATTGCTGCCGCGGAAGCCGCCCTCGCAAAAGCCGAAGCGGATTTATCCATCCAGCGGCGCCAAGCTATTCCCGACCTGACTCTGGGAGCCCAATTTGAGCACAACCCGCCCGACTCCCCCGACACCGTGGGTTTGGCCGTAGGGTTTCCTCTGCCGCTTTGGAATCGTAACGGCGGCGGTATCCGCGCCGCGCGCGCGGCACGGGACCAAGCCAAAGCCCAACTCGACAAGGTTCGAGCCCAAGCCAATGCCGACGTGATTTCAGCCCGGTCGGCCTACGCCGAAGCGCGAAGCCGAGCTGACCTATATCGTACGGAGCTGGTCGCAAAGTCGGCCGAGGTCGTCCGCACGGTCCGATACGCCTATGAGCACGGAGGCGCGACGCTGATCGAACTTCTGACCGCCGAGCGCAATGACAACGAGATCAGACTCGCCGCCGCACGCGCGGAAGCGGACGCCGCCTCCACCGCATCTGCCCTGGTCGCCGCGCTCGATCGCAGCGGCGACGTCTCACCTCTCCCTCTTTCTCGCTAAACCTTATGTCGCTCCGCATTTTTTATACATCGGCCGCGATCGCGCTGCTCTCTGTCCTGTCCGCATGCCATAAAACGCCGGAGCCAGAACCGAATGTGTCGCCCACGGTGAACGGCGAGAAAATTATTTTTCCCGCCAATTCGCCACAGCAGACCGCTCTGGCTACCGCTGCGGTCGCGACAACAAGCGCCGAAAAATATCGCTTGAACGGTCGCTTGACCTGGAACGAAGACTCGACCGTTCGGGTGTATTCACCCGTGGCGGGACGAGTGCATTCCGTTTCCGTGGCGGCCGGGGCACAGGTCGCGCAAGATGCGCCGCTGGCCGAATTGAAATCGCCGGAGCTCGGTCAGGCCCAGGCCGATTTTCGCAAGGCAGAAGCCGACCTCCAGCTTGCCGACCGAACCCTGAGTCGGGTGAAAGATCTCTTTGAACACGGTGCCTTCGCTCGAAAAGATGTCGAGGCAGCAGAAAATGGATACATCAGTGCCCAAGCGGAACGCCAACGGGCGGCCGCGCGGTTGGCCCTCTATGGCGCGGAGGGCGGAAACGAGGTCGACGGTATGTTCGTGCTTCATTCGCCGCTCGCCGGCACGGTGGTGGAGAAAAATATTAACCTTGGCCAGGAAGTCCGCCCCGACCAAATGTTGGCCAACGTGGCCCAATTGGCCGCGCCGCTCTTCGTAGTGACCAACCCACTACGGCTCTCCGTCATATTGGATGCAACGGAGCGGGACCTCGCGGTATTGAAACCAGGACTGCCTTTCACCGTTCACTCCTCCTCAATGCCGGATCGGTCCTTTGCCGGCCAGATCACTTGGGTGGCCGATTCGCTCGATCCCACAACCCGGAGAGTGGCAGTGCGAGGACAGGTAGAAAATCCGGATCGGTTGCTCAAGGGCGAGATGTTCGTCACCGTCGAATTCGAGCTGACCGCCCCAACCCGACTGATTGTGCCAACCAAGGCCGTGATCATGAAAGGCGAGAAACATTTTATTTTTGTCGAAGAAAAACCAGGCACTTATGTCAGACGAGAAGTAGAAATCGGGCCGGAACAGGAAGGGATGTTGGTCATTCGCCAGGGCATAGAAGCGAATCAACAGGTGGTGACCGACGGAAGTGTATTGCTTGAAGAACTACATTCTAGCGCGACCGGGAGTTGAAATGTTCCCTCCTCGACGATCCGTGGAAGTGAAACAGGCAAGCCCTCATTTTATTTCATGATCAAACGCTTGATTCATTTCACCCTGCATCAGCCGATGTTCATTGCACTGATGACCGTGCTCTTCGTCGCGGGCGGTATCATGGCTTTTAAGCGCCTCCCGATCGAGGCGTTTCCCGATGTTTCTGACGTGCAGGCGACCGTCATCACTCTCTATCCAGGCCGCGCGCCGGAGGAAGTGGAGAAACAGGTGACCATCCCCCTCGAGGTTGTGCTCAGCGGCCTGCCTCATTCGGTGCGGCTCTTTTCCCACACCCAGTTTGGACTCTCTTATATCGTCATCACGTTCGACGACGAAGTGACGGCGTATTTTGCGCGGCAGCAGGTCGCCGAGCGACTGCAGCAAGCGGATCTTCCGCCTGGCGTGCAGGCGCAGCTGGCGCCGCTCTCAACCGCCATCGGGGAAATCTTCCGCTTCCGCCTGCGGGGCGATAACTATTCCTCGCGGGATCTTCGCACGCTGGAGGACTGGGTGGTGGAGCGACAGCTCCGTATGGTGCCTGGCGTGGCGGATATCACCAGCATGGGCGGTTTAATCAAAGCCTATGAAATCAATCCGGACCTGTCTCGGCTGAAATATTATAATATCACCTTGCAGCAGTTGTTCAGCGCGGTGGGGCGAGGCAACTCCAACGTCGGGGGAAGTAAAATCGAACGAGGACCTCAGCAGTATTTTATTCGAGGGATCGGCTTGCTCCGTTCAAACGATGATATTGGGAACATCGTTCTCTCCTCCCATAATGGAACGCCGGTCTTGGTTAAAGACGTCGCCGAGATCGTGGTCAGCGCGCTGCCGCGCGAGGGGATTGTGGCTCAGGACAACGTTCCCGACATCGTCAATGGCGTGGTTTTGATGCGCAAGGGGGAGAACCCCTCCAATGTATTAAAGGCGGTGAAGGAGCGAGTGGCGCTGCTCAACCACTCGATACTTCCTCCCGGCGTGCAGATCGTCCCTTATTACGATCGTACTTGGTTGATCGATACAACCCTCCACACCGTCTTCCACAATCTCGCGGAAGGCGCGATCTTGGTGACACTCATTCTCCTGGTCTTTTTGGGGAATTTTCGCGCGGCGGCGATCGTGGCAATCATGATTCCGCTCTCCTTGCTGGGCACCTTCATCGGGCTGACCTGGCGCGGCATACCCGCCAATCTCCTTTCGCTCGGAGCAATGGATTTCGGCATCATTGTCGATGGAGCGGTGATCGTGGTGGAAAATGTCTTTCGGAAACTTTCAGCCCGCCGGCATGCGCACGATCGAGAGACGGTTCGGCACCTCATTCAAGACGCAACGGCCGAGGTGGGGCGGCCGACGTTTTTCTCAATGTTAATTATAATCGCCGCCCACCTTCCGATTTTCACCTTGGAGCGGCAAGAGGGTCGGATCTTTGCTCCGATGGCTTGGACCGTCACCTCCGCCCTGATCGCTTCCCTTTTGTTTTCGCTGACGCTGGTACCGTTGCTCTGTTATTTTCTCCTGCGCCATACCCACGAGCACGAGGACAACGCGGTGCTGCGAGGGTGCAAACGGCTTTATCAACCGGTGCTGGGTTGGGCCCTGGATCATCGCAAGACGATTATTGTCACCGCAGTTCTCGCCCTCGTCGGCAGCCTCGCTCTCGTGCCCCGTCTCGGCACCGAATTTTTGCCGGAATTGGATGAAGGCACAATTTGGGTGAATGTGGGACTGCCGGCCGGCGTATCAGTCGCCGAAGCAGCCCGTCAATGCGATCGCCTCCAAGCGGCGCTGCACCGGGTTCCTGAGGTCAATACCGTAATCGTAAAAGCAGGTCGACCGGAAGACGGCACCGATCCCAAGCCAATCAATATGGTGGAAGCATTTGTCGATTTAAAGTCGGAGGACAAATGGCGTCCCGGTATGAATAAAGAACGGATTTTGGAGGAGATGAACAAAGCGGTGGATACCTTCCCCGGTCTGGACGTCGCCTTTTCTCAACCCATCCGCGACAATGTGCTCGAGAGCATTTCACAAATCGATGGGCAGGTGGTGATCAAAGTTTTTGGGGATGATCCGGAGATGCTGCGGCAAAAATCGGAAAGCGTCCTTCATGAAGTCGCGGCCGTTCCCGGCGTAGCTCGGGCGTTTATTGATCGTGCGGGCGAAGTGCCGCAATCGGTCATCGAGATCGATCGAGAACGGGCCGCGAGGTACGGTCTCAACGTGTCGGACGTGGAAGATGTGATCGAGACCGGGTTGGGCGGCAAAGCAGCGACCGAACTTTGGGAGGGCGAGAAACACTTCAGCGTGCTGGTCCGACTGCCCGAGGCGGAGCGCTCGCTGGAAGGGCTGAAAAACCTCTTGGTGGATACGCCGGAAGGCCTGCATATCCCGCTGGGCGACGTTGCGTCGATCAAGGTGGCGAGCGGCAGCATGAATATCAGTCGGGAAAACGGCACCCGAGTGAAGGCGATCAGCATTTTTATTCAAGGTCGCGACATGGGCAGTGTGGTCGCCGATATGCAGCGCCGGGCCGCCACCGTGTCCATGCCACCTGGATACGTGGTGACTTGGAGTGGAGAATTTGAAAATCAACAGCGAGCCATGACCCGCCTGGCCGTGATCGTGCCGATTAGCGTATTCCTGATTTTCGTTTTATTATTCAATGCCTTCAAATCGGTGCGCTGCGCTGTGCTGATTTTGATGAACGTCCCATTTGCGCTGATCGGTGGCATAATTGCCTTATATATTACAGGCATTCCGTTGAGCGTTTCGGCTGCGATTGGGTTTATCGCCTTGTTCGGTCAGGCGGTCCTAAATGGAGTCGTGGTGGTGAGTTATTTTAATCAACTCCAGGAAGCCGGATTGTCCGCCCTGGCAGCCGTCCGCCAAGGAGCGCTGCTCCGCCTGCGCACCGTGCTGATGACCGCGTTACTTGCTATGCTCGGACTTTTACCGATGGCCCTTTCTCACGCCATCGGTTCGGAAACCCAAAAGCCGCTCGCCGTCGTGGTCATCGGCGGCCTGATCACCGCCACCGCGTTAACGGTGGTGGTATTGCCGGTTTTTTATCTTCTCATGTTCAGTCGCGACGAGAACACCGTAGCCTCTCCGCCCGATCTGAAAATCGCCGCAACTCACGTTTGATCTTATTATGAGCGATTCACCTGTCAGCTCACGATTGTGGAGGATTTATTTGCTCAACCTGGCGCTCGCTCTGATCTTGGCCCTTTCGGCCACCCCGGGTTCGGCGGCCTCGTCCTCGGCTACGCGCGGAATAGAAATCAAAAAAGTCGGATCTGCCGTTATCTTAATTGGGCGAACACGTCTGAAGCAAACCAAGCAAGGCCTTGAGTTAGAAGGTCACGTCTTGCGCAATTCGGGACACGAAGACACAAGCCATTCCCACCTCATGATAAAGGTGTACAACGCAGAGGGAGAAAAATTACGAGAAATCCCCACAGAGTTTAATCCACGGCAAATTCCTCATCACATAAAAATGCTGGGGTCGTCGACATTCAAAGTAGCCATCAATCTTCCAGCCCAAACGGTCCAGCGGATTGAAATCGCGGCGTATGAAGAAAATTAAAAGGATATTGGACACATCCTGCTGATCTTAACCCGACTATAGCCGCAGATGGTCGCAATCCGTTTTGAATGGTGGTTTAGAATCTCTAGACCGAACCTTCAGATGACTGTATCGATCTGGTGGTTACTAAGGCCCTTGCTATTCCGTTGCTTTGGCCACGAAGTAAATGACATGAATCATTTGTCCCGCGGCCAAAACTCCTCCGCCAAGCGAGACGTACCACAACCAGCGTTTCTTCACGATCAGACAAATACCTCCGACCGCGATTGCGATTTGGAATAGAGAACTGGCTACGCCCATGGCTTTACTGGCCTCGGCGGCGTGATTGGCCGTCGCCCGCGCCACATCGCGCTTCTTTTCAGCGTCGGTCGCTTGGGCGGCGATCGCTTTCCGCTCCGTTTCATATCGCTTCACTTTCTCGGCCACTTTTGCGTCGGCCGGATTGCGATCAAGTTCCAGCTCCACAATGGTCTGCTTGACGCCTTTGGCTTGATAATAAGCCCATTGATCGGAGGCCGCCGCCTGATTAAACGTGGCCTCGTTAAGCTCCTTCATTACAGTCGATGAATAGCCCCCGCCCTTGCCGCCGGCGATCGTGGCCAGGACGGCGAGAATGATCATGGAAAGCGAAACGTACTTGGTCCAGGCATTCGCCTTTTCCTTCCGTTTCACTTCATCGTGATCCGCTCGAATTTCGGCCACTAAGTTCTTTAATTCAGCGAGTTGATTCTGCTCCATAAGACGAATACTTCGAAAGCGAAGCCGCCCGCTTGTCAATATGGCTCGATGAGTCGAATCCTATCTCTTTTACCTACGCCTTATTTCCACCCCAAATAATATAATATGAGGCGCCATTATTTCCTTCTAGCAACAAGTTTAATCGCAGGACCAAATCGATTGTCTTCTCTTCGTGAATTATTTCAGTAAACCCAAGATGCTTAAGCGCCGCGATTATATCGGAGTATTCCATCCCATGCGCGCATGACTGCGGGCCGCCCCAGAACGTAGGCAGGTTGGGAGGGTTTTCATCGTCGTATTTTGGTTAATTTTTGCCGGAATTTGATCTTTTTCATCCACATCTGGTTTGCCTAGCCTTACGCAGCTCAGCCGCCCTTGATTTTCGATCGTCGATTTCCAGCTTTCCGCCCCACTTCAACCAGGTCGGTCCGTAGCCCGCGCCTTCTATTTGACAAAGCTCCGGATCAATCCAAAGAATCCGCCAAGTTACTATTCTCCTAATCCAAGCGGCCAAATTGAAATACTTGGGTCTATTCAGAAGGCGCTCCATTCAAAATTAGAATTGGCCTTCAGTGATGATTAAACAGCGGCAAATCCGGCGCATTTTTGCCGAAATAATGGAGCTGGGACTACGGGAGGCAGCGGCTTCCGTGCTTAATAGGTTCACGCCTCCTACTATCCGAATGGGCAAAACCGTCCTGGAGCTGACTCATGGGAAGGGTGGGCTAGAAATTGGAGGGCCCAGCGACCTATTTGGTCCCTCGGATATCCTTCCGATCTATAGCGGCGTCGACCGATTGGATAATGTTAATTTTTCAACACGAACTGCCTGGGAACAGGAACTTCAAGACGGCGGGCCTTTTTGGTTCGATAAAAAAACCAACCCGGGAATTCAGTTCATCCGTGAAGCTACGAAGCTGACGGGAATCTTGGATGGAACCTACGATTTTGTTATATCGTCACATTGCTTGGAACACCTGGCCGATCCAATTTCTGCGCTGATGGAATGGGCGCGAGTCACAAAACACGGCGGTCATTTACTCATCGTTGTGCCCAATTCCCGTTACACCTTCGATCACCGGAGACCAATAACTCGTATCGAACACCTGATTGAGGATCACCGCCGGAAGGTAGGCGAAGATGATTTAACCCATCTACCCGAAATTCTTTCCCTTCACGACTTCAATCGAGACCCAGGAGTCACCTCGTCCGCGGCTTTCCATGCACGCTCGCTAAAGAACGCCGAAACCCGGTGCCTTCATCATCATGTTTTTGACCTAAACCTTTTGAAATGCGCCCTTGAAGCCGCGGGTTTCGCGGTCCTAGCCGCGGAGCAGGTCCGCCCAGTTCATCTTGTTGCATTAGGACAACTTAAGTAAGCAAGCGCTGGGTTGAATCGGTGGAAAAAGAGGCATCCGAACGCTGTATAGATAAGCGCAAACATTTGGTTTAACCACCCCCCCGGCATTGTCGATGGAGGACGACTCTGCATGTGCTGCACCTAAATCGAGTACAGGTGAAATACGCCTAGGTAGATGCGAACACTGCTAAGTTAAACACAGTATTTTCCGGCCTCGCTCTCTGCTGGGCCGGACCATTGTATCAGGGCCGTTCGTATACCTATTTGTTGCTGCCAAGTGAAGAAATTCCATCAGCATCCAAGGCTGATACCGATGCCCACAAGGGCATGCGCCCTCCGCTTCTAAAATCGCGGCTTCGAACCAGGTTATATAGATACTACAATTTCCCTTAACTTAGTTTCTTACTAACAAATTCCTCCCATTAGTAATGAAATTCACCATTTCCTATGGGCAGGGCGAAGCAGGCCTCAGTAGTCCTTCGGCCGTGGCCTTAAATTCGTCGGCCAAATGCGATCAGGCCGGCCAGGAATCGTTCCTGGCAGGCTGATGAGCAACATAGATCAAGGCACCCCAGGATACGCTAGTAAATATCTCAAATTCACTGGACAACTACGCCCGGGCGACGGACGTTTAGAAACATGATATCTCACACCCAAACCAGCAAATTGCTGAGATCTCAACTGGGTATCTGCCTGCTCTTTTTGACTACATTTGTTGCGGTTCTATACGTTTACCGTAATAGCTATGAAGCGCCTTTTACGTTAGACGACGAAACGGCGATCCTTAAAAATCGTTCAATTAGGCATCTTTGTGATATAAAAAGCGTCCTTTCGCCACCCCGCAATACCGGAATTGGAGGAAGGCCTCTAGTGAATCTCACTTATGCGATTAATTATGCGATGAGTGGGACTGCTCCATGGAGCTATCACGTGGCTGATATTGGAATTCACCTAGCGGCCGGGTTATTTCTATTCTTAATTTTAAGGAATATACTAAAAAAATTAGATACCGTTGCCAATTCAGCGGTTGACCGTGGGTGGGTGGCATGGGTCGTTACCGCATTATGGTTGCTCCACCCGATTCAGACTGAGTCTATTGTCTATATATCGCAGCGAACTGAATGCATGGCGGCACTTTGCTACCTTGTCTCGTTTTATCTATTTACACAAGTAGTCGATCACCCGGAAGCGAATAGGTTTAAAATCGGATCCGTAGCGATGTGTGGAGCGGGCATGTTGTGCAAGGAAACAATGGTGACAGCCCCGGTCTTTTTCTATATTTTCGATGCCTTTATCATTTCTGGCTCCTTTGCGTCGGCATGGCGACTACGCCGAGAGCTATACGTCTCTTTGGCATGTACCTGGATACTATTGGGGCTGTCGGTGTTCGATCTATCCAAAAGAAGTGTAGGATATGGACAGGGCTTCTCCATCTGGACTTACCCGCTCTTAGAGAGCAAAGCTTTGTATATATATGTGCTTAGGACGATTTGGCCATTTGGCTTTGTTTTCGATTATGGTAGTTTAAAATTCCCTGAACTCCCCTCACTCTTACCCTACATTGGATTATGTGTCGTGGCCCTCGCTCTAACGATTTTAGGTCTGATAAGGCGGTGGAAAGGCGCTTTCCTCAGCAGTGCGTTTTTCATCCTGCTTGCACCTTCCTCTAGCATTGTCCCAGTAGCAATGCAGCCCATTGCTGAGCACCGCATGTACTTGCCGTCAGCGTGCCTCATTCTTGGGATTGTTTTAGTTGGCTACAAAATGATGGGGCGTAAAGGCCTCGCGGGCTTTGGTCTCGTCGCTATCGGACTTGGATTTCTCACCAGTCAACGCGTTGAGGTCTACAGAACACCGCTCTCGCTCTGGAGCGACACCGTGAGTAAGACCTCTGAAAACAGTCGGGCACTGGCCAACCTGGGAATGGCGTATACCGCCGCCGGCCACTCAAGAGAAGGGGAGGCCTTTCTTCGTCGAGCGCTTTTAGTGGACCGCCGAAATGATCGTGCTCAAAACGCCCTAGGAAATATATGGTATGATTCCGAAAACTACGCCGCGGCCGCCGATGCGTTTCGACAGGCTATCGCGCTAGCCCCAGGTCAACCAGAATACTATGCGAATTTTGGCAATGCAGCGCTTCATCTAGGCAGAACTGAGCAGGCAATTTCCAGCTATCGCTCTGCTCTTTTAATAGATCCTGGTCTACCCGAAGTTCACCATAGCCTAGGTTGTGCCTTAGCCTCGACCGGAAATTTTGATGCCGCGTTGCTTGAGTTCAAAAAAGCACTCGAACTCAATCCTGATTTCCAGCCCGCGCGAGAAGCGGTAACTAAGCTTAACATGGGTTCGCTGCACACCCGCAATCGTGATTGAACGAACAAGTCCTAATCTTCTTTTTCCTCGACGACTCAAGCAGCGCGGTCGACATCTGCGGTCTATTCTCAATAAACCCAGCAGGTCCAAGCATTACTTCCCAGCCAGGTTGTATCCATCCCTCCTTCCTTTGAGCCAAGGGAGTACGATTTGAGGCCGACAAAAAAGACCCGTGGGTGCTCCAAAACGAAAACGTAAATGATATTAAGCCGTGGTTGGGTCTATATCCTTCAACGCAAACCGTCTCACGTCTACCGCGGAATCGAGTGCCGTGCCGTGGAGCACATGCGAGATCCACTGTTGCGCTAACCAGGGGGCGAGGAGCGCGCCTTTTGAGCCCAGGCCGTTGAAGATTCCGTGGGTGGGATCCTGGGGATGTCGTCCGATCACGGGATGTTTATCTGCAGTGGTGACGCGGATACCGACTTCTTGTCCGGTCACGGTGAAATCGGCGCCAATCAGGCGGCGGGCCGAAGCGGTCAAGATCTCTCTCGCCTCGGCCGTCGGTCCGAGTCCGTCGAAGTGGGGTTGAAAGGTCGCCCCTACCCTCGCCTGGCCTTGGCCAAAAGGAAGAACCCAGTGTCCGTCATTTAATATTATTCCTGGATCGAGTCCTCCGCCTGTGACCTCGAGAATCTCACCTTTCGCCGCGCGCAGCTCTGCAAAGGCGAACCGAGTCGAACTGAGCTCGCCGGCACCAGTGCACCAAATCGTCAGACGGCGGTCGAGGTACTGTATTTTATCTTCAACTACTCTCTTCTCTCGCAAACGACCCGCTTCGGCCCAGCGTTGCCGCAGGCGTTCGATCAAGCGGCGTGTATCCACTCGGTAAGCCGACTCGATCCAAAAGCCATCGTTTTCGACCGCGAGCACATAGGGCGCGAGTTCTCCGTGGCTCAGTTTTTCACGAGCAATTCGCTGTTCACGCTCACTGCCGCAGAAGCGGCGAATCCGCATCGGAAAGAGCAGCGGTTCTTTGAATGCTAGCTCGAGCTCTCGATAAGTTTGGACGGCTAAAGGCAAGAGTTGATCAACGCGCCAGCTCTTGACGATGCGCTGGCCTGTCACCGGATTGATGATACCGGCTCCCACCCGCGACGAAGCGCTGGCATGACCCGCATCGAGGATCTCGAAGTCCAAGCCCGCTCGCTCGCAGGCCCAACCCAACAAGGAACCAGCGAGCCCCTGTCCGACAATGCGCAGGGAGGTCGACACGGCTCAACCCTGCGACCGCCGATGCATCGCGCGTGGTTCGTTGCCGTGATCCCTCATCGAGCGCGCTTCGGCACCAAGGCTGCGGCCAGGGCGGCGCCGACAATCCCCGCTTCGTTGAGGAACTGCGCGGGCACGACGGGTGCGCGTCGTTTCAGGTATTTGAAAAATTTCTCGCTCTTCGCGCTTACGCCGCCGCCCAGAATGATCAATTCCGGCCAGAGCACCGTCTCCAACACGTCGAGATAGGCATCGAGTTGTTTGCCCCAGTGATGCCAGGAGAGGTCTTGCGATTCCTTAACCGAAGCCGCCACGCGTTTTTCCGCGTCATCCCCTTTGAAAGGCAAGTGGCCGAATTCGGTATTTGGATACAGCACGCCGCGGAAAAAGAGAGCCGAGCCGACGCCGGTGCCGAGGGTGAGCAATAAAACTGTGCCGTCCTTTCCCTTGCCCGCGCCAAACCGCATCTCCGCGATGCCGGCCGCGTCAGCATCATTGATCGCGTGCACCGACGAACCGGTCGCCCGACCGAAAAGTTGGGCGAGGTCGCAACCGATAAATCGTTTATCCAGGTTCGCGGAGGTGCGGACGGTCGAGGTTTCGATCACGCCCGGAAAACCCACGCCAATCGGCCCCTTCCATTTGAAGTGCTCCGCAATTTCAGAAACAATTTCCGCCATGCGGTCGGGCGAGACGCGCTTCGGTGTTTCTACTCGATAGCGTTCCCCGAGCAAACGCCCGGTTTTTGTTTCCACCGGAGCGCCCTTCAAGGCCGAGCCGCCGATATCAATTCCGAGAATTTTCATGCGCGTGAAAACGTCAGGACTCGCATCCGTCGGCGCCATGAACGTGCCCGTGGGCGAGCTCTTCCGGACTGGCCGGCCGCGTCGCCACAATCTCCACGTCAAAGGTCAGATCGACTCCAGCCAGTGGATGATTCGCATCGAGCATCACGTCGTCGCCCTCGATTGCCACCACCGTCACAGTGGGAGCGAAACGATCGTCGCCGGCCTGAAATTGATCACCAATCTTGAGCTCACCTTCGATCGGAAGCAGCCCACGATTCACGCGTTGGACCTGGCTTTCGTCCCTCTCACCATAGGCCTTCGCGGCGACGACCTGCACCCGCTTTTTTGTGCCCGGAGCGACTCCGCGGATCTGCTCTTCAAGCCCTTCGATGATGTGGCCTGAACCCTCGAGATAGGTGATGGGATCTCCGCCGGATGAAGTATCCAACAACTGGCCTTGAGGATCGCGAAGTGTGTAGTGGAAAGTAACGACGTGGGGCGTCATGCAGAAGAACTTCAAAGGATCAAGGAGGGGAGAACAAGTAACAAGTATCGAGAGAGAAGTAACAAGTGATAGGTGCCAAGTAACAGGAAACGGTGCGGCTTCGCCGAAAAAAATAAAACCGGAGGTGCTCCAGCACGCTGTCTTTTAATACTTGTTCCTTGATCCTTCGCACCTCCTCCGTTGCGGCGGTTATGTTTCCTGCCGTAGAATTTCGAGCGGAGGGTGGGTCGCGACTCCGCGGTTGGCCAAGAGACCAGTGACGACCGTCAGGGTGGTGACGCCCGCCACTGCGGTTGCGAGAAGATTCAAGGGCGCGACGACTGGCACTTCAAAAACGAACTTCGCGAGGAGGGCGTTTCCCCCGAAAGCGAGCACGCCTCCGGTGAATGCGGCCAATACGCCCAGCACCGCGTACTCCGCGAGTTGGATCTGCATCAATTGCCGGCGCGTAGCACCCAGGGTGCGCAGCAACACCGCTTCGCGAATCCGTTGATAACGTCCGGTCAGTACTGCTCCGACCAATACAATTGCTCCGGTTGCGACGGTAAAGAGGGCCATGAAGCGTACGACAAATTCCACCTTCGAAAAAATATTATCCAAGGTCTGCAGGATCAGCCCGAGGTCGATCGCGGAGATGTTGGGAAACTGCTGCACCACGCGCTGTTGAATCCTGGCCGATTCCGCCGAGGTGCTGGCGCGCGCGGCCACGACAAAAAACTTCGGCGCGGATTCCAAAACGCCGGCGGGAAAAACCACGAAAAAATTCGGCTGAAGGCGCTGCCAGTCGACCGTGCGCAGACTCGCAACCCGGGTCGCAAGCGGCACGCCTTGCACGTCCCAGACCAATTCGTCGCCCACGGTGAGCTGCATTTCTTTGGCCAGTCCTTCTTCCACGGATACAGGAATCGGCGATGTATCCGCAGAAGCATGCGCCACAAATTGGCCGGCCGTTAACTTCTCCGTCTCGGTCAGCGCATCGCGATAAGTGGAGCGGTATTCACGCCGCAACGTCCAAGCGGGAATGCGCAGAGTGTGGTCCTTCAAGACCTCCTCAATCGGCCGACCCTTCCACTGGCTCAGTCGCATTGTGACAATCGGCGCCTGCGCGCGCACCGGCGCGCCCTCGCTCGCGAGCAGGCCACGCAACGGATCAATTTGGTCGTCTTGAATATCGAAGAAGAGCAGGTTGGGCCGATCGCCCGCCCCTCTCCCGCGGATCTGCGCCAGGAGTGTTTCCCGCGCGAGCCCGAGCGTGAGCAAGAGAAAGGTGCCTAACCCCAGCGAGACGAGCAGGAGAACGGTGCGGTTGTTCGGCCGGTGAAGATTCGCCACTCCTTGACGCCAGACATACGGCAACCCCCGAGGAAGAAACCGTCGGGTGAACCACGCGATGGCCCGAGCGAGTCCGGCCAGGACCAGAAAGGTGACCAAGAGGCCGCCGGTAAATCCAAGCCCAATCGACCATCGTCCGGTTTGCCACACGGCGAAGGCCAGCACCGCGCCGACGATCGAAAAATAAAGAATCATTTTCCAGCCGTCTCGTCCCGACTCCGGCTCGACAAAGGCGGAGCGCAAGGCGAGCAGCGGAGAGACTTTCCGGATCGCGAGCAGCGGCAGCAGAGTGAACACGACACAAATCACCAGTCCGGCTCCCATCCCGCGGGCCACCGCGCTCCACGAGACGAAGAACGCGACGTCGAAAGGTAAAAAATCCCGGACCACCGCCGGCAGCAAAAGTTGAATCGCAACGCCGATCGCGGCTCCGGCGACCGCGCCGATCAGTCCGATCGCGACGCCTTGAACGAGGTAAATGGAAAAACTTTGCCGCGCGCTCGCGCCGAGACAGCGCAACACCGCGACCGTGGAAATTTTTTGGCGAATATAAACGTTGATCGCACTGGCCACGCCGATGCCGCCGAGGAAGAGCGACACGAACCCGATCAGGCTGAGGAAGGCGTAAACGTTTTTTAAACCCTGGCCGAGTTCCCGTTTTCGTTCTTCCACCGTGTCAAAACCAAGCCGGAGCGGACCAAAACGCGCTTTGGTTTCGTTCACCACCCGTTCAACGTCGACCCCCGCGTTGAACCGGAAATACGTGCGATATCGCACCAGGCTCCCAGGTCCCAAGAGGCTGGTCTCCTCGAGGCGAGACAATGGAATGTACACTCGCGGCGAGAGCATCGCGATCGCGGCGGAGTCTCCGGGCATTTTTTTCAGAGCGCCAGCGATCCGGAAGGTCCGCTGTCCGACCTTAACCGGATCGCCCACCTGCGCGCCGAACTGCATCATCAACGTCTCCTCGACCACCGCGACCTCGTCGGTGCCCTCGCGAATGGCTTGTTCCGCGCCGAGCGGAGCGGTTACCACGTCACCATAAAACGGATACCGACCGGCGATGGCGCGAACCGAAACCAGCCGAGTTTGATTGGCCGAAGAAGGGAAAAGCGCCATCGAAGCGAGGGAAACCTCTTTGGACTGCTCGCCCCCGAGCTGATCGAGGTAGGATTGGAGCTCCGGGGTGAAAGGCGCTCGGCCGGTCACGGCGAGATCGGCGCCGAGCAAGGTTTTAGCCTGACTCTGGATCGCCTCGCGAAGATTGGCGGTGAACGAACCGATGGCCACAAGAGCGGCAATCCCGAGCACGACTGAAAATGAAAACAAAACCAATCGCCGCCGCGACCGCCGAGAATCCCGCCAGGCGAGAGTGAGAATGAAATTCATAGAAGAACGCCCACTAAACACACGGACAGCACAAAAGTATCAGAGGACGAATCGCTCGTGCTCCATTTTGTTAGGGCGGTGAAAATTGACGAGTAGGCCCACCTTCATGCCGGTAGCTTGCCTATAATAGAGCAGCTGCGGACGGTGCTCGTCGGCTAATTTGGAAGCCACCTTCAGCTCAATGGTCATTTTATTAAAGTAAATAAGGTTAGCCTCCTCCTGGTGGATCCATGGGTTCATCTTCTTCGATGGATTTCGTGGGTTCCGCGGGTAATAATTTATCTGTCTATAATTATTATTCGATCATTGAACCGTTTTTCAGCCGCAGGATGCGTTGGCAGCGTTTGGCCAGCTCTAGGTCGTGAGTCACCAACACCAGCGTGGTTTGCTTTTCGCGGTTCAGCCCGAAGATCAACTCCACCATGGTCTGCGCGGTCGTGCCGTCTAAATTACCGGTCGGTTCATCACAGAAGAGAATTTTCGGCCGATTGATAAACGCACGGGCCAGCGCGACGCGCTGCTGTTCACCGCCGGAAAGCTGGACCGGATAATGATCCACACGTTCGCTCAACCCCACTCGCTCCATCAATCGTCGCGCTTCGATTTCGCCCCCCCGCTCGCCCCGCAGCTCCAACGGCACGAGAACATTTTCCAGTGCGGTGAGGGTCGGAATCAGCTGGAAATTTTGAAAGACGAAACCGACGTGCTCATTCCGCACTCGCGCACGCCGATCCTCGTCGAGCGCCCCGATCTCCTCGCCCGCCAAACGAACGCTGCCTGAGGTGGGGCGATCCAACCCGGCGCATAAACTAAGCAGCGTGGTCTTGCCGCTGCCCGACGGTCCGACGATCGCCAGAGTCGCTCCTGGCTCCAAGGAAAAATCTATTTCCCGCAGGACGGTGAGCGGGCCGTGAGCGGTGGTATAAGTTTTGGTGAGACGCTGGACTTTGAGCATGGATTGCGCACTGGTGCGAAGCCCGCGAACAAAGCGGGATCGAACCTTTAAGCAACCGATGAACCTGCTTCGCGGCGTCTGTCTCTTCCTCTTTTCCGCTCTTGCGCTTTATGCGGTGGATACACGTAAAACGATTTTGTTTTTTGGCGACAGCCTCACCGCCGGCTATGGCCTGGAAGATCCCGCGCTCGCTTTTCCCGGGCTCATCCAAGCGCGGATCGACGCGGAGAAACTTCCTTACCGCGTGGTTAACGCCGGGCTGAGCGGCGAAACCACGGCCGGTGGACTGCGCCGTCTGGACTGGGTGCTGAAACAGCCGGTCGATATTTTTGTGCTCGAGCTCGGCGGCAATGACGGGCTCCGCGGCCTGCCTCCGAAAGAGGCGCAGGCTAATTTGCAGGCGATGATCGACAAAGTTCGGGCCAAAAATCCGACGGTGAAAATTATTCTGACCGGCATGTTGATGCCGGGTAACATGGGCGCGGAGTACACCCGCGCCTTCGCTGCGATGTATCCCACTCTCGCGGAAAAAAATCGGCTGACGCTCATTCCCTTTTTGCTCGAAGGAGTCGGGGGAATCTCCTCGCTGAATCAGCCTGATCAAATTCATCCGAATTCCCGAGGCCATGCGGTGATTGCGGATACGGTGTGGAAAACCCTCCGTCCTCTGCTCACTTCTTAAAAGTAGGGGTTCAGCGGATACAGCCGGCCGGCGCGAAGAGCGGGGAAAACGACATCCGCGTCAGAAGCAGGAAGAAATCTGCGATTTTCGCTTAAAAACGACGTAAAGAGTCTTGCGAGAATCCTCCAATTTCCTTTCCTGTTTTTCGCCCCAGCTTACAGGCGAATAAACCACTTAAAATTCGTATTCGCAGCGTTGATTCTGACCGCCGCGGCGTCGGCCTTCCCCCCACCCTTTTAGCTCTCTTCCGGTTTCCTTGCTGCCCAAGCTGCTTATTCGGAGCGCGTTAAAATATACGACCCTCAGTTTTTTCTAAAAACCCTTCCGCAGAGGTTTGTCTCTCTGTGGTGCAAGTGCAGCCCGGTCTCGCTCCCGCGAGACCGGGTTTTTTATAAATTTAAAGCCTCTAGGGTCCTCTGGGCACGGCTCCGGGCAACGTAAAAGCGGTCTCAATCGTGCCTTCGACTCAGGCTAACAGCTTGCAACAAGAATTTTGTGAGGCTTAATCCCTAGCATGCGCTGGTTGCGCCTTTTTCTTTTCGCCGCCACGGCCTCCTGGACGGCTGCTGCTTCCTTTACTTGGAACGGTGGCGCGGGCGACGGCGCGCTTACGAATCCAGCCAACTGGGCCGGTGGCGTCGCTCCGCCGAGCGATGGAACGGCTGTTCTCATTTTTGGCGACGCCGGTGCAGGAACGGTTCGCCTGCCTCCCTCGGTTAACGTGGCGCAGATCCGCTTCGAAAATTCGGCGTCGGCGAATTATACTTTTTCCGCGCCAAGCATGGCTTCGCTCAACCTGCAGAGCGGCCTGGTGAGCTCCACGAACGGTGGAAACTCGGTTTTCACTTCGAGCGTCTCGCTCAATTTTTCCCAGGCGGAAAGCTTCGAGATAAAATCCGGCTCGATCGAAATCGACGGGGGAATTTCGGGAGTGGGTTCGTTGACCAAGCGGGGGGACGGGAACCTCAAACTTTTAGGAGTAAATTCTTGGCTCGGCGGTCTGACTCAAACCGACGGTACGGTCACGCTCGGAGGCTTCGCCAATCTGGGCTTCGGCATCGTCCACCTCGCCGGGGGCGAAATCGCAGTCAGCCCCCTGGGAAATGCGGTCGTCTTTAATCCCGTGGTGCTCGACGCGACCACCACCCTTTCCGGCACTCACGACCACTACGCGGTTTTTGCCGGACCCCTGACCTTGAACGGTCCCGCCGCTACGCTCAACGCGGTCGGCGCTTCAGCTTTTTTCTTCACCGGTCCGGTCAACGAATCGGGCGGTTCGCGTGAACTGGTCGTGACCGGCTTGGCCCCGGTGGTGCTGTCGGGGACCAGCAACTACACCGGTGGAACCCGGGTCAACAATGGAGCATTGATTTTCGGCAGTGCGAGCGCCGTGCCCAACACCGGCCTGATCAGCTCGAGCACGCTGGGTTACGTGGGAATTGCTTTCACCGATCAAGTTCAGTCCCAAGTCCTGGATCGCCTGAGCACCGCCGATTTCCGCGGTATGATCGGATTCGATACCGCGCCGTTGCAGGGGTCACCCAGTCAGTTCGATGAAAACGTCGACCTGAGTAGCCTGACGAACTACGCAAGCATCGGTTCTCGCACCAGCGCGATCCTCACCGGCCAAGTCAAAGTCGACAACGGCGCCGACTACCGCTTCGGCGGAGGCGGCGGCACCCTTTATCTCGAGAGTAATCTCACGGCGCGGGGCAACAACCTTCAGGTCGTATCTCCTTTTGGCCAGCCGCTGACACTGGTCTTGCGCGGCAACAACACCTACAAGGGGAACACCAACGTGATGTATTCGGTCCTGGTCCTCGATCGGGAGAACACCTTGCCCAACACGAGCGCACTGAATCTCACCGGCCCTGGGTACGTCGGCTACACCGAAAATGCCTCTTTTTCGCCGAGAGATTTTCTGGGTCGGATTGGTCAGATCAGCAGCGGCGACGCCATCGCGGGTATCGATTCCGCTAATACAGCAGCGCCGCGCACGATTAGCGCTCCGATCGACCTTTCGGTCGGTGGCACACGCACCGACCCTTACTACCTCGGCACGAGTAGCAAAGTCATTCTCACCGGAACGATCACTCCCACCGTGGGTGATGCCCTGTACCTGACCGCGGTTAAGGGCGGACAACTCATTGTGGCCTCGAATCTCGGCAACAGCATTCCGGGACTCGTGGTTGGACAAAGCCACTCGTTCGATCCGCAAGGCGGGACAGTCGAGCTCACGGGGGCCAACAGCTACACCGGCGGCACTCAGGTGAAAGGTGGAACACTCCGGGTCAGCAACTCTTCCGCCTTGGGATTGGGCGGTGTCAGCGTGGACGACGGAGCGACCCTTCATGTGAGCTCAGGGACAACTTTGTCCAACGGCCTTTCGCTCGCCTCCGGGGCACGACTCAGCGGCACCGGCACCGTCGCTACGCCTGGCGGCGTGGTCATTGGCTCCGGCGCGATCCTTTCGCCGGGCGGACTGAATTCGATCGGTACTTTGCGTTTCAATACGGACCTGACCTTTGCTGGCGGCGGAATCATGGAGTTTGATCTTCGTCCCGCCACGTCCTCTTCACCGGGCTGGGACAGCGTGTACATTGCGGGCGGAACCCTTCGGCTCAACGCCTCCGCTGCGTCACCTTTCTCCATCAATCTTTATACCCTCGCGAACGACGGTTCTCCGGGCCTCTTCAATGGGTTCGATCCCACCCAATCCTACAGCTGGCAATTTGCCACCGCTTCGGCGGTCGTGGGCTTCTCTGCTGACCAGTTCACTTTCAATACCACCGGTTTTCTCAACAATACCGCGAACGGATCGTTCTTTGTCAGTCAGGCGGGAAATGCACTGGTGATCAACTTCACCCCTGTGCCCGAGCCCAGCACCTGGGCCTTGATGGCCTTCGGGCTGGGTCTTGTAGGGGCATTAGAACTACGTCGACGCAAATCCTGAGCGGTCGGATCCGACCGACAAGTCAAGCGGGGCGGTTCGGCGCAATCCCGGAAAAAGAACTGCGCGTATTGAAGTATTACCTACGCAGGGCCAGGTGAGAAAGAGCGCGGGACCCGTGTGCATCCGCTTCGGTGAAGCTATTCGTCAGGCGATCAGCGGAGGGCGCGCTTCCAGCCGCGCTTTGCTCGAGTCGAGAGACATGCCGGACCCTGCATAAAGGTCGTGCAGCGCGTCGCGGTAAACCACAAGATGGATACACTGTGGTACTCGAAACCTGGGTCTATCCCGTGCTCTTCTGCGTCGGCCTGATTGCCGGCTCGGTCGACGCCATAGCCGGGGGCGGCGGCATCCTCACCGTTCCTGCGCTCCTCAGCTTCGGCTTTCCCGCACCGCTTGCCCTTGGCACGAATAAATTTCAATCGACGTTCGGAAGCGTCAGCGCGGTCTGGCACTACTCCCGAGGAGGATTGATCGATCCACGTGCGTGCAGGGTGGGCGTGAGCGCCACGCTCATCGGCGCATTTCTCGGGGCTTGGTCGGTGCAACACCTCAATCCCTTGCTCCTCCAGGCCGTGATTCCCTGGTTACTCGTCGGCATCGTGGTTTACACCGCGCTTCGGCCCAACATCGGGCAAAAAGACCATCCCCCTCGTATCGGCGCCCGTCCTTACTTTGTCGTCTTCGGACTTATTCTCGGATTTTACGACGGATTTCTGGGACCGGGAACGGGATCATTTTGGACCATTAGCATGGTTGCGCTGCTCGGCTTTAATTTTCTGAAAGCCACCGCCACCACCAAGGTGATGAACGCGACGAGCAATGTCGCGTCCCTCGCCCTCTTCGCCCTCGGCGGCATGGTCAACCTCAAGGCCGGTCTCGCCATGGGTGCGGGCCAACTGGTGGGCTCCCGCCTCGGAGCTCATCTGGCGATGACACGAGGAGCGCGCTTTGTCCGACCGATCTTTCTCACCATGGTCGTCGCCGTGCTCGCACGGCTACTCTGGGTGCAATTTGTATCCAGCCACTCGTGACGCGCCTCAACCTTCCGCAGCTGCTCCCGCGCTCGATATGCTATTCGCTCTCTTCGACCAGTTGGCGCGCGCGATTTTCGGTCGGGGCGACAATCCGGCGCGAACCGAGATTGGTTTCGACTTCGTAGATATTGCTGGTGCCGCTCCCGCGTAAGAGGGTGATTTTTTGGACGATTTCCTTCGCATCGGCGACTTCCACTTCACCGATGGGCGAGAGACTCTGTTCGATGACCAACGTGCCGCCCTGGGCCGCCTCGGTTGTGAGATCGAATTCCAACAACTCTTGCCAGGAATTGACCACGTGAAAGGTCCCCTGCCGGGTTTCTGCGTTCCAGGTAAAACCATTGACCACGATCTGGTGCCCGACCGAGCCGCCATTCCAGGGATGTTCAGCGACGAATCCGGGCGGGAGCGCCTGCCAAATCTCCTTCGGAAGCGCGGCCAGGATAGGACGTCCACGACGGAGTTCTTTGCGGGCCCAGTCAAAGGGGTCTTCCTGGAAGGGCAACCGGTGCGCCACTGGTTTTGACTGGAAGCCGGTCATGATCCCAGTGAGTCCGGCCACGTATTGGGGAGCGGTCCACGGGTGGTCGGGCGGGGTGTCGTTGATAATTTTATAAATGGTCCCGTTATCCACGGGAAAGCCCGCGATATCGAGCCAGTGAACCCGCGCATAGATCATGCAGGTTCCGCCAATCTGGTTCCGAATGACGTTGGGCGGGCACAACTGAACGGTTTCCACGCCATTTTCGATCTTAGAAATTTGAATCGTCTTCTTGGCCGGCGTGGTCGTCTCAACCACGGTCATCGAGGACTTTCCCATCGGCAGCGGATGTTCCTTGGCCAGCTGCGTAAGCCAGGCGAAGTCGTCAATGGGAAGAGAGTCCAGCGGAATCAAAGTCCTTTCTCCATTGGCCAAAATTACCACCGCATAAGTGTCGTCGAGTCGCGCTTTCTGCGCGCCTTTGAAGCGCTCACTGATGACCAATCTCCTCACTTTGGCCGGAGCCACCGCGGTCTTTTCCGCAGCGGGGGGAGCCGAAGCGGTCTTTTTTGGACTACAGCCGGAGAGGACGAGAATCGGAACAATACAGCAACCTAAGGCGACGATGGAAGAGCGCATGATGAGTGGTGGTGGTCTGCCCTGCCAGGACCAGCCGGCTCATGAACAGTCGTGTGTCTTCACCACACCGGCAGCCAAGGATCGCCCGGAACAACCGCCCATGGCAAAACGGGGTTCGACCCGCATCACTGTAGCAATTTATCCGATACACGAAACTTGCTCACCGAGTGGAGAGCTAAACAACCCCAGAACCCGCCTATCGCGTAGCCAAGCGGACGGCGAATAACTAGGGAAATTTCCCTAGGCCCCGCAAGTACAAATCAGAAAAACTTGTCACTCCTAATTTTCGCAATCAACTGTATTTAACATCGCACTTACCCCGCCCGCACGCCTACGGCCGACCCTGATCTGCCGGATACGTGACTCCAATTTCGCTCCGCCAGCGGTCCAACGTTTGCATGTTTCCTAAAGTGTCCTCCGGACTCATTTCCGGCACAGAACGGCTTCCGGCCCAGAGCGCGCGAGCAAACGCGTCGGCTTCTAAAGCATAGAGGGAGTGGGCCGCTTCCATCGGGATTTCCTCCGCAGCTTCGCCCTCTCGGTATAACACGAGACGCGCGACGCGGCCGCCGACGCCTGGGAGCCAGGGTTCGATGACGTGGAGCCACGCGCGACTGCCAAAGATGCGGACGGAACTGTCTTGATACAAGCCGACCCCGGTCGCCACCTGGGCGATCATCCCGCTCTGAAAACGCAGCACCGCGGCGGTATAAACGTCGATCGTCGTCGTCGGGTGGAGGGCTCCAACGGCTCGCACGTCGATCGGATCGAGAAACGGTTGACCGACCGCCGCGCCCGCGATCAGTCGTGCGAACGAGACCGGATATCCACCAACATCGAGAATCCCGCCTCCGCCGAGTTCACGTGACCAGAGCCGTGAAGACAAATCAGCGGGACTGTTAAAACTAAACGTGGCCTGGACGGAACCTATTGTACCCAGAACTCCACTACGTACAAGCTCGACCGTCTTGCGGGTTTGCGGATGGCACCGATACATGAATGCCTCCATCAACAGAACGCCCGCTTCGCGAGTCGCGGCGAACATGACCTCCGCCTCGCGCGTGTTCATCCCAATCGGTTTCTCGCAAAGGATGTGTTTTCCGGCTCGGGCGGCTTTGATCGTCCATTCGCAATGCGAGGGATGAGGAGTGGCAATGTAGACGGATTCTATTTCCGGGTCGGCCAAAAGTTCCTCGTAAGACCCGTGGGCCCGTCCGATGCCATTGCGTTCCGCGAAAGCCCGGGCCGAGGCCAATCCCCGGCTTCCGACTCCCACCACCACCCCGGTTTGCGAGGCTGCGACGCCTCGCGCGAACGTCTGCGCGATACCGCCGGTTCCGATAATACCCCAGCGGATACGCCGAGCAGGTGCGGCCTCAGTGGATTTGGAACCCATGGGTCCGATTACTTCCGCTTGGAGGAACCGCCCTCGCTTGCTTTCGCACTGCCGCCAGAGTGCAACATCATCCCCGCGATTACCCCAATCGCAAACATCGCGAAGAAAAGGAGGGCCGCCTGGGCGGTGATTTTTCTCTCCAATAAAAGAGGAAAGTAAAAATCGATCCGGTGCTGGTTGCTCATCCCGATGTAAAGCGCAACGAAGCACAGCAGGAGAAAGACCAAGGCGCGGAGAAACATCTTAACGTTCATGAGGAGGCAGATCGCTAGGGGCGGATGAAGGCCCGCGCAAAGAAAAAGCGGCGGAACGGCTGGCCCTTAGCGCTCAACCGCCGGCCGGTACGGTCGATGCTCATTCCAAAACTGCCTCCTAAATTCCATAGAAACGTTTCTTGCTTTTACTGGTCTGCCGAGTCTCCTAGCGGCGCATTTATTTTATCGTGTCTTCCTCCTCCTCGTCTCCGTCAGCCTTTCGCCGCGCCCTGACCGCGGTTGTTCAGTGGTTCGATGCCGATTACGCCCCCGACGGCGGCTCGGCCATGCGCAATGAGCCCGACCGGGTCGATCTCGTGCGCTGCATTCCTTTTATCATCCTGCACCTGGGGTGCCTGGGCGTGATCTGGGTGGGCGCGAGCCCCTTTGCGGTGTGGAGCGCTGTAGCGCTTTACTTCATACGGATGTTTGCGGTGACCGGAATTTATCACCGCTATTTCTCGCACAAGACCTACAGCACCTCGCGCGTGGGCCAATTTTTTCTCGCGCTATGGGGCGGCACGACGGTGCAACGCGGACCGCTGTGGTGGGCTTATCATCATCGTCACCACCACCAGCACTCCGACGAAGAAGAAGATGCCCACTCGCCCCATGTCCACGGGTTCTGGTGGTCGCACATCGGTTGGATCACGAGCCGCCGCAATTTCCCCACCGACTACACCAAGGTGAAGGATTTGGTGAAATACCCCGAGCTGGTTTTCTTAAACCGCTTCGACATCGTGGTGCCGATTCTCTTCGCGACGGGGATGTTTTTCCTCGGTCACGCCTTGGCTCACTTCGCTCCTCAGCTGGGGACGAATGGACTGCAGATGCTTTTCTGGGGCTTCTTTATTAGCACCACCGCTCTCTTTCACGGCACCTCCTGCATCAACTCCATGGCGCATTTGATGGGTCGCCGCCGTTTCAATACAAGCGATGATTCCCGCAATAGCTTTATTCTGGCGATCATCACCCTCGGCGAGGGCTGGCATAACAACCACCACCGCTACATGAGCGCCACTCGCAATGGATTTTACTGGTGGGAAATCGACCCGACCTATTACGGACTGAAGATTCTCTCCTGGACGGGCTTGATCTGGGGACTCAAGGCCGTGCCGGAATCCGTTTTGGAAGAAGGCGCTCGGGCCGAGCATGCCGCTTCCGTCGCGGCCGCCCAAAAAGCCGCGCAAGTTCATCCGGAATACTCGACCTTCAAGAAAATGATGCCGGCCGCGGCGGCCATCGCAATCGCCACGGTCAACGCCTCCGACGCCACCGTGCCGAAAAAGGCCAGCGACTCTGCGATTCACAAGGACGTCACCGAACTGGCGCAGCAGCCCAGGAATCTTGCGCCGCGTAGTTCGAATTCCAATACAGCCGACTCGGCCTAGCCGGAGTCGGTCGACCTGGCGCAGGTCTCGAGCCGAGACCGCGGCGCAGACCGGAGCGGTGCAATCGCGGACGGCAGAATACCCCGTATCCGCGAAACTGGGACAGGTGAAACCTATTTCGCCTTCTTGGCCAGAAAGGCGTCGACCGCGTCCAACACTTCATCGACCTTGACTGCGTACGGTTCCTCCGACGGAAGACGCCGGTATTCCAATCCGGCGCGGGCCAACGGTGAGGTCAAAATCCCCCGATAACTGAGTCCAGCGGCAGATGCCGCGCTGTAGAAAAACGGAAAAGCGCGATCTCCGGGAAGAATTTCGACGAGATGTCCTCCCGGCGGCGCGAAAATTACGTTGGACAACCCAGCCCCATGTGGCCCGACAATGATCTCGGCCGCCGCAAAGCTTTTTACGTTGTCCTCCCAGGTCGTCGGTTCGAGGCGGACAAAGCCGCGGGCTTGTAACGCCGTCCACAGCTCCACGTCGTTGGTCAGCCCTCGCACCGAACGTGACACGTACAGCCTCAGCCGCGGTTTCTGACGGATACCTTGGGGTTTGAGCAATCGCTCGCGGTAAAATTCAGCGACCCAGGGCGCGGAGTAGGTCTCCCGGCCGGGAAAGGTCGGCTGCAGGAGTTCGTTGAACTGATACTGCACGCCGTGTTGAAGACGAACGAGCTTCTCTTCGGGTAATCCCAAAGCGCGAAAGAACGGTTCACGGGCAGACCCGGGAAACGAAGGCACTAGGATCCAATCCACATCGTCGAAGGTGAAGCCAGCGCGCCAAAACAACTCCAGTCGGGGCAACGCCTCCAAGAGAAAATGGCAGTAATTGTCTCCTCCAAAAACGGTACCGAGATTGAGCGCGCGTCCGGTCCGACTTGTATCCAATAAGCAACGCGTCACCAGGTAGGCACTGTACTCAGGGCGCCCCAATCCGGTGGCCAGATCGATCAGCAACGTGTCGCGTTCGCCGATCGGCCAGCCTTCTCCGTTCAGCGTCCGTCCATTGGGAATAATGGCCACGCCAAGTTCGGGCCAATCGTCTTTCCAGAGGCGTTGAACGAGTTCGGGTGGGCCCTCGGGCAGAGGATATTCACATCGCGCCGCGGGAAAAACCGGGTGCCATTTCACGTCGCTATGCCGACGTCGGTAGTCCTTCCACTCGGCAAAGCGGCGAGGCGGCCCAAATTCCCGGGAGGTCTTGGGCAAAAGACGAAGCGTGCTCGGAGGAATCACTCCGAGTGCACGCATCGTGAGTTGGCGCCGCATCCGACCGAGTCGGACGTGCCAGTGAACAGAGGCCATAGAGGCGCAAGGAAAAAGAAAACGGCGGCCGAGGGCAAATCGGCAAAAATACAAGATAATCAGAGATGCGCCTCAGCAGCTCCCCAGATTTCTTCGACCGCACGGCAGGGACCGGTCGGGCAATGAACCTAACCTCCTTGCGGCGAACGTGATGCGACCGGGTAGCCGAGCGCTATCGTTTCGCTGCGTTGGTTCCGAATTTCCGGAGATACTTCAAGGCAACCTCAAATTCCTTGGGCAATTCAGCGTGGATGGTGACCGGCTCGCGGGTGGTCGGATGTTTCACCGTCAACTCGCTGGCATGAAGCGCCAGGCGGTTGATCAACGGTTTCTCGTCCGCGCGGCCCTTGTATCCACGTTTTAAGTCAGAGAGCAGGAGTTTGGTCTCCAAATCACCATAAAATGGGTCGTTCAAAATCGGTAACTTAGTCGCTGCGAGGTGAACGCGGAGCTGGTGAGTTCGCCCGGTCAAGGGACGACACTCGATCCAGGTGAACCGTCCGAACCGCTCCAGCACGCGAAACTCAGTCACGCTGGCTTTGCCCGCTTTCGGCACCACGCGCATGCGACCGGGATGGTGCTCATCCTCCTTGATTGGTCGATCCACCGCAAAATTGTCTTCCGGCGGCGACCCGACGACCAAGGCCAGGTATTTTTTTTCGACCGTTTTCGACTGAAACTGGCCGCTCAAAAAATCCAGCGCGGGTTTGGTTTTAGCGCAGAGGAGAATGCCACTGGTGTCGGCATCGAGGCGGTGCACATTGGCGACCCCATGACCGAGCCGATCGTGGACCAAGGCCATCAGGTTCTCTCGTTTTTTATCCCATCGATCGGGCGCAACCAACATCCCGCTGGGTTTGTCGTAGGCGAGCATGGTTTCATCCTCAAAAATCACGGGAGGGAGCGGCACGTCGGCAGCTTGGAAACGCGGATCGCCATCGCAAACGGAATCTCAACCCGCCGCATGTCACGGGCACGCTACGGCCCGGCAAAGATTTCGTCACTGTCCGTCTTTTTGACTTTGCTTGTCGCCGGGATACCGCCGCACTACACGTACCGACTTTCAATGCCTGCGCTGAGCTTCACTCCTGCACTTTCCCTCATCTCCGCTTTTGGGCGCATGTCGCCAACCCAGCCATTCCGAAGGTTCATCCGAACCACCGGATACAAGCTCAGGCCTCCGCGCCCGCTTCCCTTCAGCCCGACGATTCGCAATGCTCAAGCCGCGGTGATCGCCAGCGGCGTTGCCACCTTGCGTGAGTCCGCCACGATCCTCTGTGAAACCCGCAAGGGCGCCGTGCCGACGATCGTCTTGGGCGGCTTCGTTCCGAATCCGACCGAGCAGGTTTTTCTCATGCGTGGCTTTCTCCTCAAGCAGGGGAGTGTCTATTACGTTAACTATCCTCAAGAGAGCTTTTCGATCGATCTTCTCTTTGCCCAGCTCGACGACCTGGTGGAGGAATTAAGTAAACTCCACGGCCAACGTCCGGTGGTTTTTGCAGTCAGCTTCGGCGTCGGCGTGGTGATGGAGTGGCTAAAACGCTCGCGGATGGCGAACCGGCGGATTCATCTCCGCGGTTTGGTTTTAATCAGTCCCGTAGCCTGCATGGAAGATTTGCTGACCCCCGGCGCGGCTAAACCCAGCACGCTGCTCGGTCGGGCGATCAAACCCTTTGTCGATATGGCCGCGCGGGTCGACCACAGCGGCATTGAAAAAGCCCGAGCTATTTTCATCAAGATGTTCGAGGCCGGGGCGCAAAACAAAGATTCTCTGCAGGCATTGATGAGCCGGCGCGAACTCCACCAGCTGCGCGACGCGGTGCTCTCGACTATCCAGAACATCGAGCCCAATGGCGCCTATCAACGAGTCCAGTCGTTGAAGCAGATGGAGCCGCCGTCCGCCTACTTCTCGCAAAGCGTGCTGCCCTTGTCCGACGCGCCCACGCTCATCCTCTACGCGGAAAAAGAGAGCTCCGTGATCGTCGACCACTCTCCCACCCGCTTTGCGCTGCAGTCCGCCCACCGGGCTTATTTCCCATACAGCCATTACCGGGTCGTCTCCAATCAAAAAGGTGCGCCGGTGCAGCACGCTTCCTTGATCTTTCACTGCTTCAATTTTCTTCCGCCGATTTCCGCCTTCTACAAGCACCTCAAGACTGGGAAGATTTTCAAGGCTGCCTGATTTTCCGCGCGGCCGAGAAACCGGCGCGCTGAGCTCACGTATCCATGCCAGCCTTACCGCAACACCTTCTCGCCGTCGGCGCAAAGATCGCGGGTGCTCGCGCCATGCGGCGGCACCGAGAATCGCCTCTGGCCGCCCAGAAGCACGTCTTCGAAGAGCTGACCGAAGCGATGGGTCGGTGCTCCTACCACCGCGCCAACGGGGTGGAAAAAGGCCTGAGCTACGAAACCTTCCGGACCCGCGCTCCGCTTCAAACCTACGAGCAGCTCTCCGCGTCGATCGAAAAGATGAAGCGTGGCGCGGCCGATCTCCTCTGGCCGGGAACCTGTAGCTACTACGCGGTTTCCTCCGGCACGACGTCGGGACGAACCAAATACCTGCCGCTCACGCGCGCGATGCTGGCGCATTTCCGGCAAACCGGACTCGACTCGCTTTTTTTCTACGCCAGCCGGGTGGGCCGCTGGGATATTTTCAAAGGAAAACACCTTTTTCTCGGTGGCTCCACCACCCTCACTCCGATCGAGGAGTCCAAGCCCTTCGTCGCCTACGCGGGTGATCTGAGCGGCATCACCGCGCTCAATCTTCCTCGCTGGGTCGAGCGCTACCTCTACGAGCCGGGCACGGACATCGCGCAGATGAGCGACTGGCCGGAAAAGATTCGCGCCATCGCCGCCCGGACCTGGAATCGAGATATGCGGGTCGTGGCTGGAATTCCGAGTTGGCTGCTCGTATTGGCCGAGGGACTACGAGCCGAAGCGGAGCGAAATGGCAAACGCGTCGCGCACCTCCAGGCGCTCTGGCCCCAGCTCGAATGCTTGATTCACGGAGGCGTTCCTATCGGCCCGTACGTCGAAGAACTTCGCACCGCGTTCGGACCAGAGATCAATTTCCACGAAGTGTACCCCGCCTCCGAAGGCTTCATTGCCGCGCAGGACGCCGAGGCCTCGGCCGGTCTTCGGCTGATGGTGGACGCAGGGATCTTCTACGAATTTTTGCCGTTGGCGGATTTCGACGAAGGCCGGCTGCCTTCCCTCGGAGGCAAAGCCGTCTCGCTCGAGGGGGTTCAGCCCGGGATCGACTACGTCCTGCTCATGACCACGCCGGCCGGCCTCTGTCGCTACGTCATCGGCGACGTCGTGCGATTCCTTTCCACCTCTCCCGCTCGATTGATTTATGTAGGGAGAACGAAACTACAGCTCAGCGCCTTCGGGGAACACGTGATCGAAAAGGAGCTGACTGATGCGTTGCTCACGGTCTGCCAGAGGCACGGATGGAACATTGTCCATTTTCACGCCGCGCCGATGTTCATGAATTCGCTTCTCGGACAAAAACGCGGACGCCATGAATGGTGGATCGAGTTGCGAACGCAAACCACCCGAACCCCGACCGGCCCGCTCCTCGCGACCGAGCTGGATGCGGAATTGATTCGCTTGAACGACGACTACGAAGCGAAGCGGAAAGGCGGCGGCCTCGAGCCGCCTCTGGTGCGGCTGGTCATGCCCGGTGTATTCGAGCAGTGGATGCGGCAAAACGGCAAATGGGGCGGCCAAAACAAGCTGCCGCGTTGCCGAAGTGACCGGGAGATCGCCGACCAGCTGGCGAAGATCGCGCGCTTCGCGAACGATTGAGCCGGCGCGGGAGTGAGCAAATTTGACCTCAGGCCGGCGCTGTTGGAACCCGCTGCGATTGTGGGCAATAGCCAGGTCAATGCGTAAATCTGCCCGAATCATGAGACCAAAATTGGTTGGCATGACCCCTGCTTAATAGAGGCTCAGCACACACAGCTCCCTGCCTCCGGCAGGGTCTTGGGGTAACATGGATGTCTAGCCGCACACAGCTAGATTTAGAAAATAATGGGGCCGGCGTTTAGGGGTAATCGCCGGCCCCTTCTTTTTTTCAAAAAAGGAGAAGATCCTAGGATGGCTGAGATCGTTTCACGCGAATTCTCGGCATGGAAACCGTTCCGCTACGCAGGGGAGGCGTTTCGCCTCCTTGCCCCCTCCCCGAAAATCCAGCCTCACAGGTCCTTGGTGCTGTACTTTGTTCGACAGCCGCCAGGCGTCAGGCCGGTCAGGCGCTTAAAGAGCACGCACATGTACTCCACGTGCTCAAAGCCGGTGAGCTCCGCGATTTTCTTCAGCGGGAAATCCGTCTCGATTAACAGCTGACGAATCCGTGCCACCTGGACGCGCCGGATTTCGGCTTGCGGCGATCGGCCGAGGAAACGGCGAAATTTTTTCTCCAATTGACTGCGCGAGGCCGCGGCGTGCCGTAGGACCTGTTCGACCGCGATGCCGGTGCAGGCATGCTCTCGGATGTAGCTGAGGGCCGACGCGACGTTTTTGTCTTCGATCGCCAAGATGTCCGTGGAATGCCGCGTCACCACACCGACGGGGTCGATCCTCACGTTCAACTCGTCCGGCTTTTGTCCGTTCATCAAGTGATCGAGCATCTCGGCGGCTCGGTAGCCCGACTGGAAAGGATTCGTCGCCACGCTGGAGAGCGGCGGATAAGAAAGTTCGCAGCGGATCGCGTCGTTGTTTGCGCCGAGGATCGCCAGTTCCTCCGGCACCAACAGCCCCGCTTCCTGGGCCGCCGCCATGACTTGGAGCGCGCGCATGTCGTTACACGCCATCACCGCGACCGGCTTCGGTAGTTGCTGAAGCCATACAGCGAGGGCCGCGGTTTGCTGCTCGTCCCAAAAAGGAGTGAGGTCTCCCGGGTATTCCACGTCGAAAACCTCGCAGCGCAGCCCGGCCAGTTTAGCGGCTTCCACAAAACCGTCGCGGCGCTCGCAAGCCCAACCGTCGTTGGAAAAGCCGCAGAAGCCCACTTGTCGGTACCCGCGCTCCAGGAAGTGCTCGGCGCCCAAGTGACCGAGCGCCGCGTTGTCCGGCCGAATCTTCGGCGTGCCCGCCCGAGGGGGCGTGTCGCTCATGTCGACCAAGGGAATGCCCAAGTCGGCGCACTCCTTCACCAATCCCGGCGTGGTATGCCGGCTAATCACTCCGCGCCAAGCTTTGCTCCGGAGCCAGCGAGGATCCGTCTCCGCCTTGGCTTCATCGTCGAGAAACGCGGCCCAGGGGCGGTGTGAACGCTCGTAGTGGCCGATGCCCTTCAACATCGGCGAGCACTCCTCTTGCCGGGTCATGAAGATGAGCAACACCTGGGGTCTCATGGTTCCCCTAAGATCGAAGAAAAGGACAGGTGTGCAATCTTTAGCCTAAACAGAAGCGTGTTCTCCGACCGATCTCCGGCGGAAAAGGCCAAGCGCCAAAACTCCAAAGGCCAAAAGCCAGCACGCATCGCTGACGTTTTTGGCCTTTGGGATGGGCATTACTCGTAGGTATCAGCCAAAGACATCCAAGTCAGTTTTCGCTCCAGGGCGGCCGGAGTAAGGGCGCGCGTCGCGACCACTCGCACCGTCTTGGGCTCGTTGGGATAGAGCTCGAAGTAGTTATCGCTTGCCCGATGGTCCACGCCCGGGATTTCGAAGTGAAAACGGTGTTGGAAAACCGGAGACTTAAAGGTCAATTCCACCTCGTTCGCACTGATCCCGCGCACTCGTGCTTTGGCCGAGCCTTTCGGGAGCTTCACGAAACGCGGCGCAGTGAGAAACACGGTTTCTTCGCTGACCCGCTTTTCGTCGATCTCCAGCGCTATGCGGAGAAAGAGGTTGTCCCGGTTGTGCTGTTCCATCGCTTTTTCTAAATCGAGCGTGTGCTGACGCACGCTTTCGCCATAGCGCAGCTGGATTTTTTTTGAACCGGACTGGAGCACGCGGCCATCAACGTGGAAAAGATCCCAACGCGCCACCCCGCGGGCAGGCTCCGGCGCATCGTGAACCGTGTAAATATGCACCACTTTGACCGTGGAGCGTCGGTAATTTCCGATAATCGGAGCTTCGTCGCCGGGAACATGCGCCGAGATCAACGACGGGGCGTTGAAGCGACGCGCGATGTGGTGCAGCGCCTTCCAGCGCCCGGTGAACTCGATCGAGCTCCAGGAGGCGACGGGCCAGCAGTCGTTGAGTTGCCAATACATCGCTCCCATGCATCGCGGCATGAGTCGGCGATAATGCTCCACTCCCGTCTGCATGCAGTACGCTTGATTCAACTGCGAAAGATAGATCAACGCCTCCTGATCCTTGGGAAAACGATAGCGGCGCGAAACGTAATCGAGAATCACTTGGTTCCCGCCGCGGTTTTTTTGGTGATTCTCCATCAAGGCGCCAAAGACATTGGCGTCATCCGGCGGACAAAAGGTGGCCTGGGTCTCGGGCGAAGAGTAGCTCTGCATCCCGAATTCGGATACAAAACGAAAATTCCAGCGCTCGTAGTCCTTGACCGGAAACCGGCCGTGCCACACGTCCCAGTAGTGAGTGTCGCCGCGTTTTTCCCCCGCCGCATGGTCGGCCTCGGTGTCGCCGCGCCAGGGCGAACTGGGCCAATACGGCGTCATCGGATCGTATTCTTTCACCACCTCAGGCAGGGCATCGTGAAACAGCGCGTTGTACGCTTTGAAGAGCGATTTCTTCTCCGGCTGGAGCAAATCGGCCGCGTTGCAGCTGAAGACTTCGTTGTTCCCGCACCAGAGGGCCAGGCAGGAGCGATGCCGGATCCGTTTGATCTGGAAGGCAGCTTCGTCTCGCACCGACGCGATAAAGTCGCCATCTCCTGGATACAGGGTGCAGCCGAACATAAAGTCCTGCCAGACGAGCAGACCCAGTTCGTCGCAAAGGTCGTAGAAATCCTCGCTCTCGTAAATACCACCGCCCCAGACCCGCATCATGTTCATGTGGGCGTCCACCGCGCTGCGGAGATCCCGTTCGTAGTCGGCGCGCGTGAGATTCGCGACAAAGGTGTGGGCTGGAATCCAGTTGGCCCCTTTGATAAAGATCGGGCGGCCGTTGACCACGAATTGAAAGGATTCACCCCAAGCGTCAGGATGGCGGTCGAGAACAATCGTGCGCAGACCGATACGGCGCGACCAGCGTCCGAGGACGTCGCCCGCTCCGTCCGCGACCTCGATCTCGAGGCGGTAGAGGGGCTGTGACCCTTGCCCGTGTGGCCACCAGAGCTGCGGGTGCTTCACCTCAATTTGCGGACCCGTTCCTTCGTTAACCGTGACCTGATTCAAGGTCAGCCGCCAGCGACAGACTGCCGCCGGTTCGGGCCGAGCCAACTCCGGCACCAAGTCCAACAGCACGGCTCCTGCCGGTGTGTGTGTTTGTTGGATACGAATGCCCTCGAGACGATTGCCGCTCCAGGCCTCGATGCGCAAGTCGCGCCAGATTCCCGCGGTGACGAAGCGAGGACCCCAGTCCCAGCCGAATTGACACTGTTGTTTCCGGATGACCGTACAACGCCCGACCGGATCGTTGAACTCGCGCGGATGATGGTCTCGCCGATGGTTTCGAATGTAGGCCATCGCGCTCTTAAAACGAATCTTCAGCTCGTTCTTCCCCGCTCGCAGGCTCTTCTTCACATTCCAACGAAAGCCGATGAACATGTTCTCGGTTCGGGCGATTTCTTTTCCATTAAGCGTGACCGTGGCAACGGTATCGAGCCCGTCTGCGACCAGCTCCACCACATCCTCGGCCAGTACGGCCTTCTGCACGGTGAAGGAGGCCTGATATTCCCAGTCACGTTCCTCGATCCACTGAAGCTGCGCCTCGTTATCGCCCCAAAACGGGTCGGGAATTTTCCCCGCAGCGAGCAGATCCGTGTGCACGCAGCCCGGGACACGGGCCGGCAGCCATGACTTTTCAGAGCAGTCACGAAAACGCCAGGAAGCAGTGGTCAAAGACAAACTAGGCATAGAAAGGATCTCAGGTAGTAGAAAAGACGGTGCGCTAGGAGTAACGGCACTCGGCCATCATCCTAGTGGAAAGAAGCACCTTAGCTAATGAGATTCTTTATTCCAGTGTGGAGAGTTTGTCGCCGCCGATCGGTCTGCTGCATCACCTCTGCCTTCTGCTTTCCGTTCCCGCTGCAGAAAAAAGGCGCGCCCCGCGGCGCGCCTCGACCAACCCAAAAGATGTACCGAAAATTTGGTTACTTCACATATACTTCAACCAAAGCAACGCCTGTGCTGTTATTGGCGCCGCTCACGATTGCGGTGTAGGCCCCAGGCGCGAGAGTGACGACCAACACCGCCTCTTTTGCACTCAAGGTGATTCCCGCAAGCTTATCCCCGCCCGCCGCCGTGATCTCCGCTTGGTTTGGAGCGGAACCCCAATCGTCGTTCTGGGCGAAAAGCTTGCCATCGGATAAACGCCTCAACTCCAGTTTCGGATCAGCGAGGACGCCCGATACTCCCAGCTGCGCCAGGGTCGGACCCGTGGCACGAATCAAAAGATGCTGGGGAGCAGTGCCATTGCAGATAAAGCCGGCGATCAAAACCCCGCTGCCGCTCGTGACCATCGCGCGAGCGGACAAATTGGCCAGCTGGGGTTGTGTATCGAAACCAGGACTACCCGGGGGAGTGTTGTCGGGGTCAAACGCCTCGACCAAGGCCAGTCCCGACATTCCCCCGACATCGGTGAGTTGCGCGGTATATCCACCCGCCGCAAGGCTCGTCATGATCAGGCAGTCTTTTGCTGCGAGCTGAGTCGAGCCGAGAAAGGTCAGACCGGTTGCGATCAACCCCGACTGATTAGGCGCCTGCTGCCATGAATCGTTGGTCGCGATAGGCGTGGAGCTGTTCAGGGGGATGAGGCTCAGCAACGGATCGGGCAAAACGCCGGTCAGATTGAAAGGAGCCAGAGCCAACGTTTGCCCTGTGCCCCGAACGACCACGGTCTTGTTTCCGCTTCCCCCAACAATAAACCCGGCGATCAGAGTCGAAGACCCCGTGCCCGCCACCGTGCGCACGGACAGATTGGTCAACCGTCCCATCACGGGAGTCGCCACCGTGAGCGTCGCAGGATCACTCGTGGTCGATCCGCCCGCATTAGTCACCACGGCGGTGTAGTCGCCGCCGTTGCTACTCTGAAGATTATTCAACGTAAGCGAAGCCGAGGTCGCACCTGGGACATTCACGCCGTTGTTCTGCCATTGATAACTAAGGCCCGTGCCGGACGCAGCCACGGTCAGGGTCGCCGACCCGCCCGGAGCGACGGTTTGGCTGATAGGATTGGTCGTAATGACCGGAGCACTACCGACAGAGCCGCCGGTAACAGTGACCATGTACGAGAAAAGTGGAGACTGATTGCCGGTCGCACCCGCAAACTCCCAGGCCCTGACATTGAACGTCGCACTCCCCGCCGTGGTAGGCGTCCCACGCAAGTAGAGGGTTCCGCCGGGAGTGTTGACCGTTCCAGAGGTCGAACCGGTGCCGCCCGTAGCCGTGGGATAAAGGGCCAATCCGGCAGGTACGGTTCCTGAAACTGACCAGGACAACGCCGGGGTTTGCGTGCCGAGCACGGTGAAAGCCACGCTCACGGGCGTGCCTACGGTGGCGGCCAATGGACTTGGCGTCGTAGCCGACAACGTGGTTGCGCCGGCCAAAGAATTGACCGCGCCGAGCGAGGCGGCAGCGGTGAGCGTGCCCTTGAGAATGGTGCCAATGGGGGAAGCGATCACGTATTCACCGACGGCGGAAACCAACTTCAACGCGGGGGAACGTTGTAACAGCGCCATCAATACACCGGTCGGAAGATTCAACCAGCGGCTAAAACGAGCAAACGTACGGGAATTCATAACTAACGGGGTTAGGTGATGCGAAGACTAGACGGATCCGATCAGTTACAGCCGCAGCCGCTGCCTCCAACACCGCGGCCTCCGACGGTAGCTTCTCGGGAAAAATAAATATGCTCCGACGCCGCAGTCGCGATGGGATCGCGGTCCGGCCGCATCTCATAACTGGCCAACGTGCCGCGTTGCCACGGCTGCACCGACGAGCAACCGGTGAACACGAGAGCGGTTAATCCTAAGGCAAGGAAAAGAAAGCGGGAGGGGTTCATGATTTTTCTTCGAGGAGTTGGAGCACTTCCTGCCGCAGGCGCGCCGGGGTGTCGTCGTGAAAGCCCGCATGCACAAAGCGGATACGGCCCGTGCGATCGAGGAGAATGGTCGTCGGCATGGTGGGCACATTCAGATCGGCCGTGATGCGATGATCCGTCTCGCGCACGGTGGAAAACGAGGGGTTCAGGCGCTTTTTAAATTGTTCATACGGGCCCGGCTTCTCATCGACGCTCACGCCGAGCACCACCAGGCCGCGCGAACCGAATTCGTTCTGAACCGCCGAAAGGGTGGGAAAGGAGGCCTTGCACGGTGCACACCACGAGGCCCAAAAATCCACCACGACGACCTTGCCCGCGAGGTCCGTGGGCAACGTGCCCTCGAAGCGATAGCCGGAAAAGGCGGGGAACGGGGAGCCGATTTCGACCGCCTGCGTCTGTCGCTGGGAAATGAATACAGCGAAGGCGAGCAGTGCACCGAACCGAAACCGACGAGGAAGCAGGAGCTGGAATTTCATAACGGAATCAATTTTCCACCACGTACTGAAAAAAACTTCGGGTCTGGTAACGCGCCTTCTCGGTCAAGAGGCAGCCCTCGGAGCCGAGGGATTGCTGAATCGCCTCGATCCCTTTCTCTCCGCCGAGCACGAAGGCCGTGGTCGAGAGCACCCCGGCCTGCAAACAGCTCGGCGCCACCACCGTGGCCTGCACGCAGCCGTTGGAAACCGGGCAGCCGGTGCGGGGGTCGATGATGTGTCCGTAACGTCGGCCGTTGAGGGTAAAATGGCGGAGATAATCTCCCGAAGAGGCGATGCCACGCTCGCGCACCGCAATGCTGCCACGGTAGGTGCCGGGGTGAGTGGGATCTTCCAAGCCGATGTGCCAGCCTGGTTTTCCTGGCGGAGTTCCAATCGCGCGCAGGTCGTGGCCAAAGTCGATCAATGCACTGGCGATCCCATGATCGCGCGCGATCTGCGCCACGGCATCGACCGCGAATTCCTTGCCCCAGCCACCAAAATCGAGAGCCATGCCAGCAATGGGAAGAAACACCTTGCCCGGCTCGCGCTGCACCTTGCGCCATCCCACGCGTTCGCGGGCCGCGGCGATTTCTTTTTCCGAGGGGATACGAGGCGTTCCCGCACGGTAATCCCAGAGGCGCATCAGAGGGAGCGACGTGACGTCCAAGATACCTTGGGTCATCTCATACAGCGCCGCGCAGACATTGAGCATTTGCTCCATCTCGAGATCGACTTCGACCCCGGATTGTCCGGCGGCCTGGTTGATCCGGCTCAACAAACTGTCGGGGCGAAAACGGGAGTAGCGGGTTTCAAATTTGGCCACCCAGGCCACCGCGGCGTTTTGGAAGGCGACGGCTTGAGCGAAATCCTCCGTCGCGAATTGCAGTTCGCAGGTCGTACCGAGCGCCTGCCAGCGGAATTTGCGCAGGCCTCCTGGTCCAGGAGAGGAACTCTGGGCCGGGTCGGGGGCTTGAACTGTAACCGCTATTTGCATACGTGAAGCCCCCGTGGCCGATCACCACATCCACTTTCCTCCGAGGGTGAAAACGTTCGCGTCGACGTAGGCAGACGAAGCGGTGATCCCGTCGCGCCCCTTCATGGTATAACGCTCGTAACTGGCGTCCACCATCAGGCGGCCGGGGACCAGGTTGTAAACCGCCTTCAGGCCGTACATGAAGGTGCGCATTTTGCTCAAGCGGTAGTCCGAGGAGTAATACGGTCCTCCTGGATTGCCCGGCGTGGTCGGCGTGATCGTCGTCCCGTCCAAGGTAAGAAGATAAAAATCGGCGGCGCTTTGCTCGTAGGCACGTAGGGTCGGCGTCACTACCAAGCGGTCTCCCGCGAATTTCTGAAACCACTCTAGCGTCACGGTGTGACTGGTGATCCCGAAATCGTCATGGTACAAACGATAGCTGCCTTCCAGCGCGGCACTGAGGGCGGGAAATGCATGATTGATGCTGGCATAACCAATCCATTTCTCGCGTTGCCGCGGTCGATTTTCGCCGAAGGTGCGCAGGAGTAAGAGGGGCGGGCCGGCCGGATCCGCCACGTTGACGTGTTTCTCGATCAGCTTGTAGGGGTCGCTCAAATACCCGGTGGCGCGGCCGTAACTCAGATTGAACGAGACGGAGGTATTGGGATCCAGGAGCTGCGTCACGCCCACGATTGCATCGAAGGTGCGCTTGTGCTCCCAAGGCTGCTGAAAAAAGACTTTCACGTCGTCGCTCGTGCCGGCCAAGCCGAGGAGGAGCGTGGTGTTTTTCTTGTTGAAATCGGTCAGCGTGTTCAGTGACCAACCATTGGATACATAATCGCTTTCCCGACTGTTCGCGTATCCAATTGTCACATTCACCGGGCCGAACGGCTTCGACAGATCGGCCTCCCAGGCCTTGCGGCGGTCCTCGAGCTGGGTCAGCGGGACCGGACCTCCTGGCGTGGTGGGCAGCTGGCCGGTCGGAGTGGCGCCGGCGATCGAATCAATCACTCCGGTCAGCTTCAGCTTCGCATCCGCCGGAAGACTTTGCTCGGCCAAGCCGTAGTGAGAATCCACTCGGACGCGGCCCGCGTCCTCCTGCCACGATTGAAATTTATAACTTAAAGCCCCTTCCCCGCGCGTCATGCGGGGCAGCAAAAGCTGCAGCGCGAGAGCGACAATAAGACAACGAACGGAGCGATCGGCTGGGGTCATGCGCTAGGGGTTTCAACCTGGGACATCGTGTCCACAGGCGAGATCCTAGAATCACCGCTCCAATTCGACAGGCGAAAGACGTAACGAAGCTGTTAAGTTCAACCTATTCGCAGACGGCACGGTCGCAGCCCCATCGATACACCGCTCGCCAGGCAGGCTCCTCCTCCCGCCCACAATCCAAACGGCGATCAGCGGTTTATTTCGACCGACGAAACGCGCAACGAGGCGGTGAGCTGGGAGGGATCACTGCGATTCGCCGAGACCGCGAACTCCTCGATTCCGATGTAAGGCGCTCGCTTGGAGAGCTCCGCGTAAAAGCGCTTCAGCGCCTCCCACCTGACGTTGCTCAAACTGAAGCGGACCGAGTTGATCGAGAACTGCGGACCCGGTACGACCTGGGTGTCGTTGATTGAGGTCCCCTTCACGATGCCCACGCTGCGCGCGATGGAATCGAGCTCGGACTGGAGGCGCACGCTGTCAAAGGTGCGAGAGGGATCAAGATGCTCGATCGCCGCCTTGGCCTCGCGCTCAATCCGGTCACGCTCGCCCAGCCAGGCCTTCTGTTCTTTGAGGTCGGCGCTGGTGGTTTGAACTTGCGTCCAAAAAGCCCGCACTCGGGTAGAAACGGCAGACAACCACATCACCGCGGCAATGGCGGTGAGGCCGAACAACAACACCTTTTCGCGAAGCAAGCGGCTGAGAAAAAACGCTTTCATTAGGGGGTGGTGTTGAAGGCGTCGGGTTTAAACGTGAGCACGAGGCTGAAGTCGGAAACGCCTTCGCGGGTTTCCTGACGCGGGACCTCTACTTTCAGAAGCTGCGGCAATTGTCGTAGTGTGTTTTGATATACACCGACGTCTCCCGGCTGGGTGGCGCGGGCATCGATGTTCAAGGTGTAGAGTCCACTCGTTCGGGTCTGGACGAACGCAACCGACGGTGGCTGCTTCGCTACTCCCACCAGCTCGATCATTTCGATCGGTCGTAGCCGCTTGGTCGATAATTCGTCAATGCGGGTGGCGAGCGACTGCGCGCGCAAAATTTCCGCCACCACAGGCGCCTGCTTTTCTTGGCGCGCCTCGCGAGAACGCTCCCAAACGCGACCGCCAATCAGGCCGATTTCCAACAAGAGGGCCAGTCCCACGCCGGCCGCACAGGTCAAGAACGACCGCCAAAGCACGAGATCCCGCATCCGCGCCCGGCGGATGGCCGCGAGATCGTCTTTGTCCCGCACGTCGAGGTGATCGAGTTTTTCGCGGGTGAAGTGGGCTTCGAGCGGTCCGGAGCGGAACGTGAATTCGCCCACCCCGCCGTCCACATCGACCACCGGAGCGGCAGTGAGGTCGATGGTCTTTTTCGTGCCTCCAAATGCCCGAAGGACTTCTTCGCGCATCTTTTGTTTTTCCTCCGGCGGCGTATCGGCATGCCAACTACGGGCGACCACCGCCGCGGGAATGGTGGTCGACTCGGCCCAATGCACCGCGGTGAGACTTTCCTCCTGGGTGAGAACGATCGTGGTCGAGGGCTGAACTTCGGCCGTCAACAACGTGGCGAAGGTGGGCAGGACCATCTCGGCATCGGCCCAGCCTTCCACTTGCTCCGAAGTGAAACGCTTTCGGTAGGCCGCATAGATCAACGCCGAACGAGCGCCCTCCGTCCAATAATGCGCATAATAAAGCTGGGCCAAGGGAAACGGAGACAATCCCTCCAAGGCCAGTTCCACTTGACTCTTAACGTCTGCCTCGGTGGCGGCGTCGGCGATCGGCACCACCCGGATGAAAAACAAATGGTCCGGGACCAAGACCACGCGCGGCGGCGGCGCAGTCAGGGAAAATCGCGGGGGCGTGAGTTTTAAAGGTAGGGCCATGCTCAAGTTGCGGGCTCCGCGGCGACAGATGAGTGATCATCATTTTCACGGATTTCCAGAATGGTAAAGGGATAGTTCAAAGATTTTGCATCAGCATTGCCCTTGGCCATGCGCGATTTGGGCGCTCCGGCGGGAGGAGCGCCTGGCGTTCCCCCCTCGGGCGCGGGCGGCTTGGCCGGTTGGCCCACGCCGGGCTTGCTCGGGGCAACGTCCGGGGTTTTGGGCGGAGGCGCCGCCCCACCTGTCGGCGCAATCACCGTGCTGAGCTGAAACGACGAACGTCCTTCGTGCACCGTCACGATGACCCGCAGGGCTGCAATGTCCAAACCGAGTCCCATGGCCGGCGAATTGCCGCCAAAGAGGGTCGCGATATCTTGGCTACTCTTGAAAAAGCCGGGGCCTTTTTGCCGATAGGTGCCGGTGCCGTTCACAAAATCCTGCAAACGTCTTTTCTCCGCCGGGTCGGTGATCCCGAGTCCAGCGAGAGTCGAGGGATTGCCGCCGTTGATGTTCGGCTTGTCGTAAGAATAGAGGGAAAATGCATCGGCAAACCGGTGCCAGAGTTCGTTCGGCTCGCCGTTCTCGTCGTAGAAAATGTTTCGCGCGTACTCAATGCTCGCCAGCTCGTTGAAGGAGTGGAGCGACCGTCCGGGGGGCATACTGGGAAGTTCGCCTCGATCATAATCCTCGAGCCGCGGCGCGCCCGACGTGCTGGGCGGCACGTCTTTTTTCATCCAGAGCATCAACGCGTCCGTCAGCTTCTGCGCATCGGCCGGCTTGATGTCCCAGGCCTTAAAGAGTTCGACCAAGGTGGAAGGCTGCGCTTTGGGCAGAGAAATCTTCGCGCTTTCGTCGACAAATTGGACGTCGACCGTTCGGCCCGCGGCCGGCTCGTAGTGCGCGAACTCGAGCGGGTTGCCCCACCCTTCGGCCGGGCTGTGCAGTCCATTCGCGGTCAGACGGAAATCTTCCAAAACCCCGAGAGTCGTTTCCATCGCCGAATATGCCTCGGACCGCAGGCGAATTGCGTCCGCCTCGCGGGCATCGACCAATAAATCGTTTCCGGCCTTTTCGATGAAAAGCGTGAGCGCAACCGCGGCAAACATGATCGTGACCAGCACGATCAAGATCACGGAACCCCGCCGGCTGTCGGCCGAGAAAACCTCAGATCGTTTCACCGAAGAAAACGCAGGGAGCGAAGCGTCGGAAAACGGCCGTGAATCTAGTTTCCGAGCCATGACCTCTTGCTCCGTCGCACGATTGAACATAACCGGCGACCCTTCGCTTCCTTCGTTACCTTCTGTAAAAAGGGTTGGAGAAAGACGCGAAGACCGAGCGTGTAAGTATTTTTTGACTACACGGTTCATACTCAGAGAAAAGGCAGGCCGTCGGTCGGCTGAGGCAGCGCGATCAGGGTCTCGCGAGCCAGTTTTCCATAGGTGAAGTGCAGGCGGAGACGTTGGGGAATCTTGTATTCACCATTCCCCTCCTTTTGCAGCATCTGCTCGGTCTGCCAGCGTTTGAAATCGGGGTCATAATATTCGTAGCTCATGCCGGTCACGAGCGGAGTGATAACCGTTTCCCGCGGAGGATCCTGCTCGAAACGCTTCTCCAATCGAGAGTGCCAAAGCAGAACCAAGCCCTCGCGATCGCGGACCGCCAGAGAGCAAACCACGTCCGGGAGAGGCCGCTCCGGCCAGTTGAGCAGTCGGCTGCCCGAGGGCAGCTCGAAGGTGATCAACGGCTCGGTCACGCCTGAATGGTTCCGCACCTCTTTCGGCGCGATGGCCGCTTCTTTGCTCGTCCCATTGGGTGGCAGCGCCGCTGTCCGCAGCTCGGCCTCCAGAAAACGAGTGACATTGCGCACGTGCTGGTCGAAGGCCCGGACGTCATTGTTCCGGCCCCACAATTCGCTCATTGAAAAGATGAACGAGTTCATTGCCACCAGCACCAAGCCGACCAAGGCGAGGGCCAACAAAACCTCCAACAGGCTGAAGCCCCCGCGCCGGCGCACGCCCGTCCGATCCCTCGTCGAGGAAAGCCGCCGGGAAAGCTGTATCCGCTGGGTCATGACTTGAGCGTCTGCAGGATCTTCGTGATCCGATCCGCGTTCTTTTTCTGGATCTTGCTGCGCTCGTCCGCCTTGGACCAGGTCGGACGCAACACGCGAAAGGTTTCCACCACCCGTTCCGGCTTGCGGAGTTCCGGTGCGGTGATTTCGCACTCGAAGGTGACCAGAAAAACATCCGTCGTTTCGGTCGGGTCGAGCTTCGCTTTCCATTGCACGCGGCGATTGTTGCCGCCGTCGAAATTTCCGCCTTTGACCACCACCTCGGGATCGGCCTCAGCCAGCAGAGCGTCCCGGGCAAAACGAACGTCGTCGTTGCGCTGCAGGACGCGGTTGGCCACTTCGTAGCCGGTCAGAACGTTGAGATAAGACGCCCCCAACACCACCGCGGCCAGCGCGAAGATGGCCAGCGCGATCAAGACCTCGAGAATGGAAAATCCGGACGTACGACGAATCATGGCGAACGGTTTGTATCCGCCGCGCTCAATACAGGAGCGCAGGTCCATGGATCGATGGAGAGAGAACGCGCGGGGCCACCCGCGGTGCGGATTTGCAGGCGAAACGGACTGCAGGTGCCGTCGCCGAAAAAGGTGACGTAAGGAATCGTCTGGGTCTCCACCAGCTGGCTGTTGATCAAAATCGCGCTGCCTGATTTTTGCAGAGAGAGGAAATCCACCTTCACGTCCTCTTGCTTTTCGATCGGAAACCGCTGCTCGCCACGCGGACCGGTCGCGACCAAGGCGTACGTTTTTCCCTTGGTGACGAAGCGCAGTCGCACTTCATGGCCACTGAGCAAAGCGGTCTTGCGCGACTCGCCGACCGCTTTCCAAAACACATCCTCCACCGTGATCGGTTTCGGCTCGGTCAAGGACATCGCGCCCACCACCAAGACGGAGGTGAGCAGTCCGATGAGAGCGAGAGTCAAGAGAACCTCGAGCAAAGTGAACGCCGCCCGTGAAGACGGCGTTTCCTTCGCTGGTCCACCGACCGGCGTTTTGGAAAAGGCGCTCACCCGTTACCAATTCTTGATGTCGTCTTCGCTTTCGATGCCGTCGGGACCAAACGAGAAGAGATCGTAGGACTCTTTGTTGTGCGTGCCGGGGTAGCGGTATTGATAAGGCCGGCTCCACGGATCGAGCGGCATTTTGCCGTCTTGCAGATAGGGTCCGCGCCAACGATCCGCCTTGGCCGGAGGAGGAGTGATCAGCGCCTGCAGTCCTTCCGCAGTGGACGGGAAGTCGCCGAGATGCATCCGGTAGCTCGTCAACGGCACCTTGATGCTCTGCCTCACAAAAAGCTGGGCCGTGGTCACTTTCGCGTCGCCGAAGATTTTATCCAGGTTCGCGATGGCCAGGGAAACGAGGAGCCCGATGATGGCGAGCACCACCATAATTTCGAGCAGGGTAAAACCGCGTCGGCTACGAGCAGTCTTTCGAGGGGGGGAGTTACGGGTAAAGAGGATCATGGTCAGAGAGTTAAACATTTACGCACGACGTTTGTCCAGTCGTGGTCTGTAGCGGCATGACGTAAGTCCTGCCGTAAAGTTGCGGAAAAGGCGTAAAAAATAGGGAGGAAAAAAGGCCGAAAGTCGGACGAGGGTAGAGGAGCTGAAGTCTACATAACGGCCCACCTGAACCGCGACTTGCGTACTTTTCACTCCGAGAAATGCGCGGAGCGTCCGTCCAAGCCGAGACCTGCCCTGCTCTCTCAGCTCGTTTTCGGACCTTTTCCGATCCGTCGCCTGGCTTCTCTTCCTAGTTCAACGGCCGATTTCGCGCTCGGTCTCGGCGTGGTATTGTATTCAAGGCTTGAACACGACATCGTCCGCCGTGCCTCGAATCCGATCTGGGCCGGCCGAGACGATTTCCATCTTCCATCCGCTCTGTTGGTGAAAAAAGAAAGGCGTTCCCCAGCGGTCGCAGAGCTCGCCATGCGCGTTGATCGCGGGATGATCAGGCGCGAGGAACGCGACGTGCAGCTGATTCTTCCCGGTCAAAGCCGCGGTGATTTCGGCGTTGTCTCCCACCGGGTTGCCTTCTTTCAGGAAATTGCTCTGCCAGACCGAAAACACGCTGTCGATCAGGTGCAGATCGTCCTGGATGGTCTTTCCCGGCGCATTCAACTCCTTCGCCAAATCGAGTCTTTCCAGTGGGACGGGCGCAGCGGGCGCCGGCGGTGGCTTCGAGGCGGAATTTCCTCGGTCGGAATCAAGAGTGGAGGCAGACCTCGGGGCGGGTGGAGTGGAAAGCGCCGTGACGGGAACGCTCGGCGTGGTCAACTGCAGGGCCAAGAACCAGCCAGCCGCCAGAAATGCGAGCACCAGACTTGCGACAAAAAACCGTTTCATGACCACCAGCTTACCACGAGGGAGTCACTTCGCACCCACGGAAACAATCAGACCGCAGAAAACTCAGCCCATGAAGCCGAGGTTAGGTTTCGCGAAGCGGCCGATATTCGGCAGCACGGTCGCCAGATCCGTATTACTGACGCCGAACCAGCTGGCCAAGGTCGCACTGTATTCGTCCACACTCGTGGTCGGTATCCATCTTCCGGATCCGGTGTCGTCGGGTCCGTTGACCGTGAGGTCCTGCATCTTGCCGTAAATGTCGCCGCCTTTGACCGCACCGCCAACCACGAGGTGATGGCTGCCCCAGCCGTGGTCTGAGCCGTCTCCATTGCTGCGAAGCGTGCGCCCGAAATCGGAAGCGGTGAATGCGGTCACTTTATCGGCGACCGCCAGTTCCACCGTGGCGTCATAAAACGCCTTGAGCGAATTTCCCACGTCGGCCAAGAGGTTCGCGTGAGCTCCCGTTGTCGTGTTGCCCGCGATGACCTGATTGTCGTGGAGATCCCAGCCGCCGATCCGAGCGAAGAAGATTTGGCGTTTCAGCCCCAGCGTATTTCGCGCGGCGATCAGGCGCGCGATCATGCGGAGCTGTTGACCGAGATTGCTGTTCGGAAAAACCGTGGTGAACGGAGCGGTGCCCGAAACCACGCTGGAGAGCAGCGCGCTGTCGGCGATCGAGTTGCTCGTCATTCCCGCGAAGGCGGCCTCGAAGAGATTGTTGCTCGAGCCGGCGAAAATATCGTTTTGCGCCTTGGTCCTAATCCCTTGGAAATTGGTAGTGCTCGAGGAACTACCGGAAAGCGCGATCGCGCCGTTTGTCCCGACTGAATATTGGGCGACATTCTTGCCGATTTGAAACGAGTTTTGCCCGTTCAGACTGATCGACATCGAGATGCTGTTGTTTCCGTTGAAGGCGTTGGTTAAATCAGCCAGCCGGCCGCCCCAGCCTGTCGCCGATGCTTTGTCCGCAATGCTACTCTGCCATTCGACCTGCTGGTCATTATGCGAAAAGAGCTGGCTCGGGAGGGGCACGGAACGCGCGTTGTACTGCGCCTTGGTCGTCGGCACCACCAGCGTTCCGACGTTCGCCATCAGCGCGAGTTTGCCGCTGTCGAAGAGGGTTTTTAACGCGGTGGTCGAGGGATGGAGGGCCCAGGCGCGACCATCTGTAGTTTTAGGAGTGATACCCAACAATCCCGTTTGCGGCAGCGCCAGCGTGGTCCGACCCGCCGCGTAGGTGGCGTAGCCCGCGGTGTCGTTCGGGATGATCAGATTGTTCGCGTCGTTCCCGCCCGCGAGAAACAGGCAAACCAGCGCTCGGTAATCGGGCACATCCGATCCAATGACCGGCGTGTTGCTGGCGTTGGCCAAGGCGCCCATCACGCGAAGCTGCGCGAGAGCGGAGAGCATACCGGTAGCGCTGACCGCCGCGCAGCAGGCACCAATGAATTTGCGGCGGTTGAGTTCGCGAGAGATGATATCGTTCATGGCGGGGATTATTTCTGAACCGCGGCGGATTGAGTGGTGACGGTGAGGTAAATGGCGGAGCGGTACTTATCCGTATCCGTCGTCGAAGCGGGCATCGAGGTCAGCGCCGTGGCAATGCGATCGCGCGTCGCGGTGGGCATGCTGCCCGCGCATAAAACCAGATTGAGGTAGTCGACCAGCGTCGTCGCCGGTGTGGTCGGAGGCAGACCGGTGTAGGTCAGCCCGATCGTCGTGGCGGACCGGGTGGCATTGATATAACTGTAGTAGGCGTTCGGTGCGCTGATCGCCGTCGTGTCGGTGAGAATCTGATACTCCGGCGCGTACAACCCGGCGGAAGCAATCGCCCCAGGCACCACGTAATTGGGCTCGAAGAAATTGAATACGGTCGGGGAGCGCAGAGCCGCTTGAGCCAGATTGTTCTCCGGGTTCGAAATATTATAGCGACCGTTGTCCGCGGCGGCGGCAAAGGCGCGGAATAACGCGGTGTTGCGGAGCAAGGGTTCCTTCAGTTTGCCGAAACTTTGGTTCGCCGCCAACTGCGGCGACCGCGCTTCGTAATCGGTCAGGATCGCCCGGACCACCGCGCCGAGATCGCCGCGGACGCCATTGCCGTTGTTGGCAAAAACCTGCGAGACGCGATAAACGTATCCAGGTCCTGGATTGCTCGTGACCAAGCGTTGGATCAGTTCGCGGCAAATGAACGGGCCGGTGTTCGGGTGGTTGAAGAGCGTATCCAACTCGTCTTTCAAATCCTTGAGTCCGCCTTGATTGGCCGGGAGTTGAACTCCGCCGACAATGGTCTTGGCCGCATTTTCATGGAAGTTCGGATTCAGCGTCATGGGCAGGAGGTAATCGCTAGCCGCTCCCCCGCCGCTGCGGAAATTGCCCGTCGTGGGATTCGGATTGTTGAATTGCCAGCCGGTGAAGACCTTCGCCGTTTCCGTGATCGTGGTCTGGTCGTAAGTGGGGATGGGCAGCCCGGAACTACTTAATTTCAGCGTGCCGTCCGGCTGGAGTTGATTCAGCCCGATGGTGAACAGCTGCATCACTTCACGCGCATAATTCTCGTCGGGTTCCGTCGTGGCAGTCGCCTTGCTGTTGCGCAGATGGCTGAGGTACACACCCATGATCGGGCTCAGCGTGACGTTTTCCAAAAGGGTTCTGAAGTTTCCAAACGCGCCCGTGACCAGGAGATCGTAATAATTCGCCGCGCCCTCCTCCCAGTTCGCGATGGTGCCGTTCGCGTCAGAGGTGACCAAAATTTCACTGAGAGCAAAGGCCACGCGCTGCCGCAGTTGATCGGGACCGGTGACCGCGATTTTCCACCAAGCGGCTTGGCGGTTGCTCGCGCCCGCGCGGGTCACGGTCGCGTCGGTGTTAAAAGCGGTGAAATCCGCATTGGTCGCATCGCGATGCAAACTCGGAGTCAGGGCCATCTGCTCCGTGATCCAAGTGCTGAAGCCTTTCGTCACCAGAGCATCGATCTCCGCTTTGGTCGGACCAAAGGTTGCCTGAGTGAGAAAACGCGCGGCGTCCTGCGGAGTCGGAGCTCCAGCGGGCAAGGAAGGCGGAGCCGGCGGAGCGGTGAAGGTTTGTGAGCCTGTGCTCGCCAAGAAAGTGCCGCGCAATTCACCGGCTGGATACGCGGTCGTTTCCACGTCGAGATAAACTTTGCCCGCCTTGATCGCGGCGACGATATCCGCTGCGCTGTACGTCCCAGTCGCGGTGATATTCCAATCGATCGAGCTGAGTTGACCGTTGGGCAACTTGATCAAGTAAGCACCGTCTTCGCCCGCCTGGCTGAGGCGCAGGTAGGCGACGGTTTGCGGCGAACTGAGATTGGAAAAGGAGACGTTCACCGAGGCGAAGCGCTCATCCGCTCCCAGTTGGATGGTCGCCGTTCCGTAAGCCGAGGAAGTGGTCGCGGCCGCAGCGGCCCGCATATTAGAAAGGTAAAGCGAGCCGGGACCGTAGTAGAGCGTGACCTGCGCGCCGTTCGATCCAACCAGGTATCCAGAAGGTGGATTGATATTGACGATCGCAGTCTTGGTGCCGGACGGGGCGCTGTTCAGGGCAGTGATATAGACGGTCGCCTCCGCCTGTCCGGCGGGAATCACCACGGAACCGGTGGGACCGGTGTAATCCGTGCCTGGTTGAGCGGTACCCGCCATGGAGTAGTTGATGGTCAAAGAACTGGATACGTCACCGGTGCGACTGAAGGTGACCGCTGCAGGGGTCGAGAGGGTCGCCGCCGTGGTTGCCACCGCCGCGCTCACACTGACCGAACTCGAGGTCGCCGCACCCGAGGTGAGATCGTAGCACTCCAACAAGGCAACCCCGCTCGTATTGTTTACCCCTGAGACCTGGATGGTATACGGGCCAGAAGGAAGATCGACGAGCAACGCGGCGTCCTTACTCCCCATCGTGAAAGGAAAAGCCCCTGCCTGCGCCATCGCAGCGGTAAGAGCCGCCGTCGCGGTGGCATCGCCCGAACTCCAATTATCATTCGTAGCCAAAACGGTATTACCGCTCAGGAGCGTGAGCGTCGGATCAGCCAAGGTCCCCGCCACATTAAACGGCGCCGGGGCGAGCGCTGGGCCAGCCGCGCGGATCAGAACGTGGCGCGTTCCGGGCGCCGAACCAACGACCATGCCAGAAATGAGAATCGAGGCTCCCGTACCCACCTGAGCGCGAGTGGAAATATTGATCAAGCGCGCCGTGCCGCTCAGGTCGTACACCTCCACCAAAGCCAAGCCAGAAGTCCGGTTCACCCCGCTGACAATCGCGGTGTACGCGCCGGGATTCAGCGTGGCGACGAGCGCCGCGTCTTTGCTTCCGGGAGTGAGCGCAAACGCGCCGGCATCACTCATCGCCGTAGCATCCGTAGAGGACCAATTGTCGTTGGTCGCAATGACGCTATTCGCGTCGTGCAGCTCGAGGACAGGATCGGCCAGCAGCCCGCCTAAATTGAATTGACCGAGGCCAGGGCCGACGGCGCGGATCAGCACTTTCTTGGGCGTGCCGCCGCCGACTACAAAGCCCGCGATCATCACATTGGCGTCGGTTCCGACACCCGTGCGCGACGAAATATTTACCAAACGATCCGCAGAGGCCGCCGCGGAAAGTCGACCAACACCGACGAGCGCAAACGAGAGCAACGCGCAAAGCGTGTACGAGAAAAAATGACGATTCATGACAAAGAGGGATAGGGGCAGCCAGTGCGGCGAGATCCGGACGGAAAGCAGACGTGCGGATTCACTGACGCCCAAGGATCGTAGGCGGTTACTCCGTGTCCAGGGCGCAATGGCGAAAACCGGGTAAAAATCCCTAGAACCGCAAGCGGGCTGCGGTCACCTTGTTAAAACCCCGCAAAATCTATCTTCTCTGACGCAGCTCTCGGGGGGCAACGCCGTGAACCGCCTTGAAGCAACGCGAGAAATGATAGGGGTCGGTGAATCCCACCCGCTGGGCCGCCTCCTTGACCAGCGCTCCCGTGCCGAGCAAATGCTCCGCCGCGAGATTCATCTTACAACGCAGCAGGTATTGATAAGGACTTGTGCCTTGAAAGCGCCGGAAGAGGCGGCACACACTGGATGCATCAAGTCCCGCCGAGGTCGCCAAATCCTCCAAAGAATGGATACGCTCGGCCTGCGCGTCGACCAAGGCTTTGCAGCGCAGGAAATTTTCCCGGGCCGCATCCGTCGGTCGAGCGTGGTCCGAAATGCCCTCCGCGATTTTCAGGAGCAACACGTCCAGCAGGTGCTCACAGATCACGCGGGTCGATTCACCGGAGTGACGCCCCTCCCGTATTAACTGCTCAAATACATTTCGGACTTCCCCGTGCGCACCGATCTGGAGAACCTGCGTCGGGGGAATGCGGACCGCCCGCAGTCGCGCTTCAAAACGGGTGCCGGTCACGCACAAAAAATATTTCAAAAGCGGTCGGGTGGGATCGGTCCGCATCACCGCATGCGTGTCCAGCCGGGTGGTGAAAACCGAGCCCGGTTTCAGCTCGGCCCGGCAACCATCCAATTCCACCGTGCCCGCCCCCTCCGCCACGTATTCGAGAACCGAGTACGGGTAACTTCGCCGATCGAGCGCGTAATCCGGATTGCAGTGCTCGCGTCCCCCCAGGGCAAGTGAGCTCCGTCCGGCCGATTTCGACCCGCGACGGAGAAAGAAATAGCGGGACTCCGAAACCTGCGGGGATAGCAGATCGTGAGGGCCGACAAGCGAGCGCGCAGCAGGCATACCCCAGCCTAGGGTCCTTCGATCGATCGAAGCAAGACACCCGGTCTAAATTATCCATTATACTCCCTCGATTATCTATTCAAGGCCCGCGTCTTTGGTGGTAAAGTTCACTCCCTGCGGAAACCCACGCGTTTCACCTAGGCCAACTTTATCTAGCTCGGTCATTTTTTCCCTCGCTTTTCCAGCCATGAAAAAACCCACCAAAACCGTTCTCCTCGTCGCCAACGGCGATCTCCGGCAATCGGCCAACGAAAAGTGCTGGCCCGCGCAGGAAGCGATGGAGCGAAAGCTAACCGAGACCGTCGCTTCCTTCGGCTACAAACTTGTCCGCGCTCATCCCTACAAACCGGAGGTGAAGCATGGTTTCATCGGCTCACAAAAAGAAGGCATGGCCGTCTTCGCCCAAGTGGATCCGGAGACGCCGTTGATCGTGGCTGAGTCTGTCTGGCAATACTCGCATCACCTACTCCACGGTCTGATTTCCCATCGCGCTCCGATTCTCACCGTGGCCAATTGGTCGGGCACTTGGCCCGGGTTGGTCGGCATGTTGAATCTCAACGGCTCATTGACCAAAGCGGGCGTGAAGTACTCGACCCTCTGGAGCGAGACCTTCGAGGATGATTTTTTCCGCAACCACCTCGAGGCCTGGCTCACCGGCAAACCGGTGAAGCACAAAACCTCTCACGTTAAACCGCTCCGGGGCGCCACACTTCCGCCCAAGGCGCGCTCGACCGCGGCGAAGATCGCGGCCGACCTGCGCCGCCGAAAATCCATCATGGGCATTTTCGACGAAGGGTGCATGGGCATGTACAACGCGGTCATTCCCGACGAGCTGCTTTTCCCGACCGGAGTTTATAAAGAGCGTCTTTCCCAATCGGCTCTCTACTACGCGGCCACTCAGATTTCCGACGCCGAAGCGCAGGCAGTGTATCAGTGGTACAAGGACAAGGGGCTGAAATTTCACCTGGGCAAAAATGAGGAGACCGACTTAACCGAGGAGCAAGTTCTCTGGCAGTGCAAAACCTACATTGCCGCCGTGCGCATCGCCGACGAGTTCGGCTGTGAGACGATCGGGATTCAATATCAGCAGGGACTGAAGGACTTGCTGCCGGCGTCCGATTTGGTCGAGGGCACTTTGAACAACTCGGACCGGCCTCCCGTGAAAAATGCCGATGGTGAAATCATTCGCGAGGGCCAGCCCATTCCCCACTTCAACGAGGTCGACGAATGCGCTGGACTTGATGGACTATTCACTTCGCGCGTTCACCAAGCTCTCTCCCAGCCCGTCGAAAACACGCTGCACGATCTGCGCTGGGGCGACTGGGATAAATCCGGCACGACCTCGGAATACGTCTGGGTTTTCCTCATCTCGGGCAGTGCGCCCCCCGCTCATCACGTCGGCGGCTGGGCCGGCAGTGATTCTCATCGCCAACCGAGCATGTACTTTCGCCTGGGCGGCGGCACTCTGCGCGGCGTCGCGAAACCGGGCGAGATCGTCTGGAGCCGGGTCTTCGTAGAAAATGGAAAACTCAAAATGGATCTGGGCCGCGCCAAGGTCATTACCCTGCCGGCGGAGGAAACCGAGCGTCGTTGGAAAGAAACTACACCGCAGTGGCCCATCATGCACGCGGTGACGTATGGCGTGAGCCGCGACCAAATGATGGCCCGCCACAAGGCCAACCACATCCAGGTGGCCTACGCGAATTCGGCCAAAGAAGCCGATCTCGCCCTCTACACCAAAGCCGCCCTCGCCGCCGAGTTGGGCCTGGAGGTTTCGCTCTGCGGGACAAAGGCCGATGGAAAACCGTTTTGAACCAGCCGCGTTTTCAACCCCCATGGAACAGGCCCGCGCCGAAGCCCGAAGCAACCTGGTCGGACTTTCGAACGGTTTTTATCTGTGTCCATTAAGGATTAAAACCGCCTGAGTCCTTCCATGGATACATCGACCGCCATTGTCGCGCTCCTCGAACTTTCCCACCAACTCGGTCGTGAAGATCGCTCGCTCGCGATTCTCGGCGAAGGGAACACATCCACCCGGATCGACGAAAACAGCTTCCTCGTCAAAGCCAGCGGCAGCAATCTTGCGACCCTTGCGCCTGAAAATGTGACGGAGTGTCGTTTTGCCGACCTGCTGGCGCTACTCGAAAAAAAGGATCTGAAGGACTCCGAGATCGACGAAGCCCTCCTCGCCTCTCGGGTCAATCCAGCCGCAAAAAAACCGTCAGTCGAAGCCATCTTTCACGCCTGGTTGCTCACTCTTCCCGGGGTCAATTTTGTCGGCCACACGCACCCGATCGCGGTCAACAGTTTGCTCTGCTCACGCTGGGGTCAAAGCTTCGCGGAACACCGCCTCTTCCCCGACGAAATCGTCTGCTGCGGCGAGCGCTCGGTCTATGTGCCCTACACCGATCCAGGCCTGCAACTGGCCGCCGCCATTCGGCGCGAGACAATGGAGTTCACCCAGCAACACCACCAAGCGCCTCGCGTGATTCTCCTGGAAAACCACGGCCTGATTGCGCTGGGCAGCTCGGCCCAGGCCGTCTCGGCCGCGACCCTCATGGCGGACAAAGCCGCTCGTATTTTTATCGGCGCCACCTCGGTCAACGGCGGCGCCGCTCCCCGTTTTCTCTCCGACGAACAGATCGCTCGCATCGCCGGCCGCCCCGACGAACATTACCGTCGACAGATGCTGAAGCTTTAAAGAGTGCGAAGGTAGGAGAGTTCAAAAACGGCAGCAGCGGCTTTGCCGCAATCCGGTGAAATCCGAGGGGGCGCGACCCGTCTCTGGGGCGCTGGCTCGAGGATTGGGCACTGTCGGTTCCCCTACAGGGATTTGAGCCCAAAGAAGTTTTAGAGAACATCCACTCCGGGAGAAAGACCCCGTATCCAATGCCACCGCGGTGCACCACGCGCCCTGGGGCGGTTCGCACCACCCCAATTCCCCCACCGGTAGGCGGCAGAGACGCCGCCGTCGCACCTTCGCACTTTCGAACCTTCCCACCTTCGCACCTTTTATATGATTGACTTCAATCATAAAACCGGGACCGTGGCCCTTCCATGCGCGTGCCTCAACACATCGTCGACGCTCGCCGCGAACGTCTTCGCGGGTTGATTCGTCACGATGGTTTTCTGCCGATTGGGGATATCTGCCGCGCGCTCGATGTATCCGAAGCCACCGCGCGTCGCGACCTCTCTGCGATCGAAGCCGAGGGCCACATCACGCGGACCTACGGCGGCGCGCTCGCCGACTACAACACCTCCTTCGCTTCGGTCGGCGAACGCGCCAAGCGCGCTCGCACCGCGAAAGCGCTGATCGCCCGGGCCGCCGTCGCGCACGCGCCCACGCGAGGCACCCTCTTTCTCGACGCCGGAACCACCGTCATGGCGATCGCCCGGTTGCTCGCGCGGCGCCGCAACCAAGAGCTGATCGCCGTGACCAACAGTCTCTCGATCGCCTCCGTCCTCGGCGGTGCGCCGGGCGTGACCCTTCATCTGCTCGGTGGCGTTTTCCTTCACCGCCAAGCCACGCTCTTCGGCGACCACGCGGTCGCGGCTCTCCGGGAATGGAAGTTCGATACCGCTTTTCTCGGTGGCGAAGCGATGAACGCCGAAGGGATCTGGAATTCTCATCCCGACGTGATTCGCCTCCAGCGCACCGCGCTCGAGCACGCCCGTGAAGCGCTTTTCTGTCTCGACGCCACCAAGCTCAATCACGCCACGCCACATCGTGTCGCCACCTGGGACGAGGTCAGCCGCCTGGTCACCGATGCAAGCGCGGCCCAACTTCACGCCGCCGGCTTGCGGTTGAAGAAATCCCACCTTCTCCCCGCGCACCGTTAAAGTTTAGTCCTTTTTCTTTATGTCGAAATCGTATCAGTACGTTAACTACCTTTGGGATGACGCCAAGGCCGCTTCGCTCGATCCCGTGGGTCGCCTGATCTATCGCTCCAACCTTCTCGGCAGCGATCAACGCATCACCAACACCGGTGGCGGCAACACCTCGTCCAAGATCTCCGAGAAAGATCCTCTGACCGGTCAGCCGGTCGAGGTGCTCTGGGTCAAGGGCTCGGGCGGCGATCTGCGCACCAGCACGCGGGAGAACTTCTCGTCGCTCTATCAGCAAAAGGTGCTCGACCTGCAACGGCTGTATTCGTCCCGCAACGACAAGGGACTCAAGTCCGCCGCGGAGGATGAGATGGTGGGCATGTACACCCACACCACCTTCAACCTCAATCCGCGCGCCACCTCGATCGACACGCCGCTGCACTCGTTCCTGCCCGGCAAGCACGTCGATCACATGCATCCGAATGCGATCATCGCGATCGCCGCGTCGGCCCACTGCGAGAAGCTGACCCAGGAGATCTTCGGCGGCCAGATGGCCTACGTGCCCTGGATGCGTCCGGGGTTTGAACTGGGTCTCGCGATGCAGGAGATCGCCAAGAAAAACCCCTCGACCAAGGCGATCATGATGGGCCAGCACGGCTTTATCGCTTGGGACAACGACGACAAGGCCTGCTACATCCAGACTCTCGACTTCATCGAAAAAGCCGCCGCGTATATAGAAAGCAAATACGCCGCGAAAGGTGGCGACGCCGCGGCTTTCGGCGGGGCGAAATATCAGACGCTGGCGAGCGAGAAACGCGCCTCCACCTTCGCCGCCATCCTGCCCTGGTTGCGCGGTCAGGTCTCAAAGGAGAAGCGTTTCATCGGCACAGTCCAAGACGACGACAAAATCCTGCGTTTTGTTAATTCGAAGGAAGCCCCGCGTCTCGCCGGGCTCGGCACCTCCTGCCCCGACCACTTCCTGCGCACCAAGATCAAGCCGCTCTACGTCGATTGGAATCCCCAGTCCGAGGATGTCGCCGCATTGAAAGCGAAACTCGCCTCGGGCCTCGAGCAATACCGCAAGGACTACGCCGCGTATTACAACGCCTGCAAACACGCCAATTCGCCGGCGATGCGCGACCCAAATCCGACCGTCGTCCTCATTCCCGGCCTTGGCATGATCGCGTGGGGCAAGGACAAGTCGGAGAGCCGTGTCACCGCCGAATTTTATAACTGCGCCGTCGAGGTCATGCGTGGGGCCGAGGCGATCGACACCTACATCGCCCTGCCGCAGCAGGAAGCTTTCGACATCGAATACTGGTTGCTCGAGGAGGCAAAACTCAAGCGCATGCCGGCGGAAAAGGAACTCGCCCGTCAGGTCATCGTGGTGGTCGGAGCCGGCTCCGGCATCGGCAAGGAAACCGCGCACCGTTTGGTCAAGGAAGGCGCGCACATTGTCTGCGTCGACTTGAACGAAGCCGCCGCCCAGGGCACGGCCAAGGAGATCACCGACAAGTACGGCCTCGGTATTGGCGTGGCGGGTACAGGCGTGTCCAACTGCGGCCCGGCACTCGGCCTCGCGGCCAACGTGACCGACCGGCCCAGTATTCGCAAAATGCTCGATCAAGTCGCCCTGGCCTATGGTGGCTTCGACTCGATTTGCGTCACCGCCGGCATCTTCGTGCCCAGCGACACCTCTGGCCATATCCCAGACGACAAGTGGGCCCTGACCTTCGCGATCAACGTGACCGGCAGTTACCTGGTCGGCGACGAGGCGGCCAAGACCTGGAAGGAACAAGGTCTGCGCGGCAACCTCGTGCTCACCACCTCGGCCAATGCCGTTGTATCCAAAAAAGGCTCACTGGCCTACGACACCTCGAAAGCCGCGGCGAATCACTTGGTCCGCGAACTCGCGATCGAACTCGCTCCGCTCGTCCGGGTAAACGGCGTCGCGCCGGCCACGGTGGTGCAGGGCTCGGCCATGTTCCCGCGCGACCGCGTGATCGGTTCGCTGGCAAAATACAACATCCCTTACACCGACGACGAAGCCACGGAATCGTTGGTCAAGAAATTGGCTCAGTTCTATGCTGACCGCACCTTGACCAAGGCACCGATCACGCCGGCCGATCAAGCCGAAGCCTACTTCCTCCTCGTCACCCAACGCCTGAGCAAAACGACCGGCCAAGTCATCACGGTGGACGGCGGATTGCACGAAGCGTTCCTGCGATGATGTGATCGTTGAATTGATGTAGGCGGGGTGCCCTCACCCCGCTTCCAACTACGATGCGGGGTGAGGGCACCCCGCCTGCATCGAACTCGAAATACCGCGCGGCTCTTCCGTATTCACTCACTCGTTATTCACCCCGCCCCCCGTCCCTTTATCCATGCCTTCTTTCTCCTGCGCAGCGATCGATCTCGGCGCAACCAGTGGCCGCGTGATTGTCGGCACCTGGGCTAAGCGCCAACTCACGTTGACGGAAGTCCACCGCTTCCCCAACCAGTTTCGCCCGCTCGGCAAACATGAGTATTGGGATATTCCCTACCTTTGGGATCAAATCCGCACCGGTCTGAATGCCGCGCGGGCCAAGTTCCCCAAGATCGTTTCGGTCGGGGTCGACACCTGGGGTGTGGATTATGCGTTGGTCGACCGCAAAGGGCGCCTAGTGTATCCGGTTCATGCCTACCGCGATGGCCGCACTCAGGCGGGGCTCAAGCGTCTCGCGAACAAAGGCCTGTCCCAGGTTTACACCGCCACCGGCATTCCCAACGTTTTCTACAATAGCAGCCTTCAGCTCGAGGAAACGGTCGCGAGTTCCCCCGCGATCGAGAAGCTGGCCGCGCGTTGTTTATTTCTGCCGGACTATTTTAATTTTCTTCTCTCCGGCCGAATGGAAAACGAACTCTCCATCGCGAGCACCACGCAGCTGCTCGATGTGAAGAGCACGACCTGGTCGAAAAAAGCCCTGGCTCATTTCAAGGTGCCCGCCCGCTGGTTCTCCCAGCCGATCCTGGCCGGCTCAGAACTGGGTTCGGTCGCCGGGCTTCCCGGTTTTGAAAAAACCAAGGTCATCGCCGTTCCGGGCCATGACACCGCCTGCGCCTACGACGCCATGCCGGCCAATGCGGACGGGACCGACATCTACATCAGTTCGGGAACCTGGTCGCTGGTCGGCTTCGAGAGCGACGTTCCTGTTCTAGGCGACGAGGCCTTGCGCGCGCGCATCGCCAACGAGCGGATCGGCGACGGCCGGTACCGTCCTTTGACCAACGTAATTGGTTTATGGTTACTGGAGCAGACCATGCGCGATTTTGCGACCCGCCCGAGCAACGACCGCGAATGGGCCGCCTTGATCGACTCGGCCGAGCAGTTGCCCGCGCCCGAGACCTTGCTCGATGTGGCCGACCCGGTCTTCGGCAATCCGCCGTCGATGAAGGCCGCCATCGACGCGCAGCTGAAAAAGAAAAAAGCGAAGTCCCCCAAAGACCTCGCCGGATATCTCCGCTTGATCTGCGCTTCACTCGGCCAGGGCCACGCCACCGCGATCCGAACCTTTGAGCGACTTGCGGACCGCAAATTCCAGCGCATCCTGATTGTCGGCGGCGGTTCGAAAAACCGCTTACTCTGCCAAGCCACCGCCGATGCTTCCGGGTTGCCGGTCGTTTCCTTCCAACTCGAAGGCACGGCGGTCGGCAACATCGCCTCTCAACTGATCGCGCTCGGTGCCGTGAAGGACCTTGCCACCTTCCGCCGCTACCTCGGCGACGGCATCACTCAAAAAACCTTTCAACCCCGCTCTTCGTGAATCTGTCCGACCGCGTCCGCCCCGGCGCCGACCGCCGCGTCCAGCTGATGGCCACCTGCCTTTGCGACACGTTTTACGACGACGCGGCTGTAGCCACCGTTCAACTACTGGAGCACCTCGGCTGCACCGTGGAGTTTCCTCCCGGTCAGACCTGCTGCGGCCAACCCGCCTTCAACAGCGGCGATTGGCCCTCGTCGCGGAAGGTCGTGCGCCACACTGTGAAAACGTTCGCGGGCGACGCGCCGGTGGTGGTCCCCTCCGGTTCTTGTGCCGCGATGATGTTTCACGGCGCGCTGCTGGAGTTCGAAAAAGAAGCCGACCTGCCCGAGGTGAAACTGATGGCTCACCGGACCTGGGAGCTGGCCGACTTCATCGTCAATGGTCTCGGGGTCACGGCCTGGCCCGGCCGCTACGAGGCCACCATCGCCTTCCACCGCTCCTGCCACTCGCGCGGCACGCCGACCGGTGACGCCGCGCTCCTGCTGCTCAACTCAATCCAGGGTTTGAAAGTGGTGCCCTTCGGCGAGGCCGAACAATGTTGTGGCTTCGGCGGCACCTTCTCCGTGACGTTCCCTCACGTCTCACAAGCAATGGGCAACCTGAAGTTGGACTACGTCCTGGAAGCAAAACCCGACATGATGGTCTCGGTCGACATGAGCTGCCTGATGCACATGGGCGGTCTCGCCGCAAAAGGAGGAAGGCCGATTAAGACGGTTCACCTCGCGCAGGTGTTGAGGGATGCACTGAAGAACAAGGGATGATCTCTACGCAGTGAAAAACGGCAGTTCGCAGTTAGTAATTAGCAGTTAGTAATACCACCGCCAACCGAGGCCTTACCAACTGCCAACTACAAACTACCAACTACTCGCTTTCTTAATCAGCGCCCAAACCCTCGCCGACCTGCATCCTCCGCCGGACGCGTAAAAGTAAAAGCAGAATCCAGAAATGAAATACCAACAGATCGACCAGTACGCCGCGAAGATCGGCAGCGAAAAACGCGCGGCGGTCTATGGCGGTTCAAAAGCCGGATACGAGAGTCGGACGCGCGCGCTTTTCACCCAATACGATCAACCGGACAACCTCCGCGTGCTCGCGGGCGAGATCAAGCAGCACACGCTCGAAAACTTGGATACATACCTTCCGCAGGTGGAAGCCAAGATGATCGCGAACGGGGTGAAGGTCCACTGGGCGGTCGACGGCGATGAAGCCTGCCAGCAAGTCGCTCAGATCATGCGCGACCACAAAGCCACCAAGATGGTCAAGGCCAAGACGATGGTGAGCGAGGAGATCGAGCTGGCTCACTACTTGGAAAAGCAGGGCATGGAGTGCCTCGAAACCGATCTGGGGGAGTTCATTGTTCAGATCGACCACGACCATCCCTCGCACATCGTCAAACCCATCATCCACAAGAATCGTCGAGAGATCGCGACCTCGTTCGAGAAAAACGGCCTCGGGTCCTACAACGACGAGCCAGAGGTGATCACTCGCCGAGCCCGGCAGTATTTGCGCGGCAAATACCTGCAGGCCGACGTCGGTCTGAGCGGGGCCAACTTTGTCTCGGCCGAAAGCGGGCGAATCGTTCTCGTCACGAACGAAGGCAATTCTCGTTTCTGTCTCGCCGCGACCAAGGTTCACATCGCCTTGATCGGAATCGAGAAGATCGTCCCGCACGATCGTGACTTAGCGATCTTGCTCAATCTTCTGGCTCGCTCCGGCACGGGCCAGCAATTGACCGTCTACACTGAGTTTATCAGCGGCCCGCGCGGTCCCGCGCAGCCGGATGGCCCGGAGGAGATGCACGTCATCTTCGTCGACAACGGCCGGACCGACGTGCTCGCGAGCGATTGCCGCGATATTCTCCGCTGTATCCGTTGCGGCGCCTGTTTGAACGTTTGTCCGGTTTATCGTCAGGCCAGCGGTCATGCTTATCGCAGCGTTTATCCGGGGCCGGTCGGGGCGGTCCTCTCGCCGTTGTTGGCGGGGAAAAAATTTCCTGAGCTGGCCGATTTGCCCAAGGCGTCGAGCCTCTGCGGCGCGTGCAACGAAGTCTGTCCGGTCAATATTCCGATTCCCGACTTGCTCCTCCGGCTGCGAGACCGCGGGAAACGTGAGGGCAGCGAAGCCGCCGCCGCGGGCGGTGTGCCTCCGATGGGTGGGTACGCGCTGATGGCGACTCAGCCGAGTGCCTGGAAAGCAGCGTTGGCTCTCGGTGGCATGGTCAATCACGTGCCCACGCCTCTTCTGCCCCAGGCGGTAAAAACCTGGGTGGAAACGCGCGGCCTGCCGCCCTGGCGTGGCGGAAAATTTCGGAGTTGGATGAAGGAGCACAAGAAATGAGCAGCAGCACCAGTAACACCAGTTCTCGCGAAACCATCCTGAGCCGCGTGCGCGGTGCCCTGCACCCGCTGAAGGAACGCGCGGCGTATCCAACTTTCCCAGACACGGCCGCGACCAGCAAAGGCGCCAACTCCAGTGGCGATCCCTGGACGACCTTCAAAGTCCGGACTCAATTGGTCAACGGGCTGGCCTTCGACCGCGTCGCTGAGCTGGTCGCGTGGTTGCGAACGAACAACCATCTCCGTGGCTACTGCGATCCGGTGCTCTGGCCCACGTTGAAGCCGATCTTCGGCGAAGGTTTCACAGTTGAAACCACGTTCGACCGTACCCGCGTCGACGACTATCAATTCGGGATCACGCGGGCTGCCGGCGCGATCGCCGAAACGGGCACCCTCATCTTGAAAGAGGGCTCGACCTCCTCGCGCCTCGCCGCGCTCGCACCCTGGGTCCACATCGCCTTCGTGCAGAAGGACGCCGTTTATCCCGATGTATCCACCGCGATCGCACAGCTCGGCTCCGACCCGAACATCATCTGGTGCACCGGCCCGTCGAAAACCGCCGACGTCGAAGGAATCTTGATCCAGGGCGTGCATGGCCCCGGAGTGCAGATTGCAGTGTTGGCGACCTGATTTTTATTCAACGAGGCGGTGTGAACGAACGGTTCGAGGTAGGGCGAGGCGACCCGACGAGCCGTGCTTGGTCTTCCGTTTCAAATCTTAAACCTGACTTTTGAAATCACCTCGAACGCGGCTCGTCGGGACGCCTCGCCCTACCCTCCCAATCAATCGTCAAACCCTCTCCTTCACCCAACACGGCTGAACCATCTGACGTTTCAAGATCTCAAATTTAAAATCCCCGATCCGTGTCCCTCTACCGCCGCCTTCTCTTTTCCGCTCTCACCGCCGTCGTTCCACTCCGAGCGATCTCGGCCGAGTCCGTTCCTGCAACTGTCCCCGCCGAAAAACCCCTGACTTCCGTCGAACGGCTGGCTTGGTTTCACGAGGCGAAGTTCGGACTTTTCATCCATTGGGGCCTCTACTCGATTCCGGCGGGCGAGTGGAAGGGCGAGCGAATCACTGGGATCGGCGAGTGGATCATGAACCACGCGAAAATTCCCGTGCAGGAGTACGCCGACCTCGCGAAGCAATTTAACCCGACAAAATTCGACGCCGAGGCGTGGGCCCAGATGGCGCAGGACGCGGGCATGAAGTACGTCGTGATCACCTCTAAACACCACGACGGCTTCGCACTCTTCAAGTCCGCGGTCAGTCCGTTCAATGTCGTCGACGCGACGCCGTTCAAGCGCGACATCATCCAGGAACTCTCCACCGCCTGCGCGCGCCACGGACTTCGCTTCGGGGTCTATTATTCTCAAGCGCAGGACTGGCATGAGCCGAACGGCATCGGCAACACCTGGGACTTCGGCCCGGACGAAAAGAAAAACGTCGACCAGTACCTCCGCGAAAAAGCCGAACCCCAGGTCAAAGAGCTGCTGACGAACTACGGTCCAATTTGTCTCATCTGGTTCGATACACCGAAAATGATGACGCCCCAGCGCGGTCAGCGCTTCGCAGAGATCGTGCGCACGCTCCAGCCCGCCTGTCTGATCGACGGCCGTCTCGGAACTGAAGGAGACTACCGCAGCACGGGCGACAATTCCATCCCGACCAAAGTCCAATCCGGCGCCTGGGAAACGCCGGCGACGATCAACCATACCTGGGGCTACAAGGCCGACGACCACGATTGGAAATCCCCCGGTGAGATCACCTTTAAACTGGTCGATATTGTGAGTAAGGGCGGCAATTACCTGCTCAACGTCGGACCGATGTCGAACGGCCTCATTCCTCAGCCGAGCCAGGACAACCTTCGCGCGGTCGGCGATTGGCTGAAGGTGAACGGCGAAGCGGTTTACGGCGCGGGTCCCACACCATTCGGCGACGAGCTCGGTGAAACCAGCGCCAAAGCCAAAGATGCAAAAGGTCGACCCGTCTTTCTCACGCGCAACGACTGGCGGGTCACCACCAAACCGGGCAAACTTTACTTCACCTTCTTCAAGTGGCCAGGCGATCGCTTTCCCCTGCCCGTATTCAAAAACTCAATCAAAGGCGTGCGGCTCCTCGGTCAAACCAAAGCGGACGCGGTCAGTGTCGCGACCAAAGACGGCACCGCGTTTCTCCAGCTTCCCCGCGAGCCAGTCGATCCGATGGCCACGGTGGTTTGCCTGGAAATCGAAGGCGAGACAGTCCAGCTCTGAGTCGCCCCCTCCGCCTGGAACACGTTGGAGGACCGGACGACCGCTCGCCCGCTCCACCCAAAATTTGCGGTAAACATCCGGTCGATTGACTCGGCGGAAAAAACCGCAATAGTGGATTTCGACCCCCACTTCGCCGCTCGCTCCCCCCCGCGAGCGTAGTTTATCCCCCCTCGCCGTCGTTGAAATTCAACTACCATGTCCCTTACCCGGACACGTGTCCTGTCGTTCTACCCCCACGCTAGCCGGCCTCTCGACCTCTAGGATCCGGGCCGCAGCCTGCCGACCCCAGAGCGCACTTGGTCTGTCCCGCTGCATCACCTTTCGGATATCGTATTCGATTTCTAGTTACCCGCCGAGTGAGAAACTCGCGCCCTGCAAGACGCGACAACTTCGGCCCACTTTTCCCCCAAATCCTGACTTAATTCCCCCTGAATCAACTCAGACCACCCCATGAAATCCTCACGACTGCCTTTTCCCAAGGCACCTTCGAATCTCGGCCACCTCAGCCTGATGTGTCTTGCTCTCGCCCTCTGCGGAGGTTTTGCGCCCAGCCGTTTATCCGCCGTGCCGACTCTGTATACGGTCGGCGATTCCACCGTTCAGGTTTATACTGCAGGCTATTATCCTCGGACCGGTTGGGGCTCGATTCTGCATTTTTTCTTCGATCCGAGCAAGGTCACCGTGGTCGACAAAGCTGTCGGGGGAACCAGTTCTAAAAGTTTCTACGACAGCTTCTGGGCTCCCGTCCGCGACAGCCTGAAGCCCGGAGATTACGTCACGATCGGGTTCGGGATCAACGACGCCGCCGCAGACGCCGCTCGTCACACCGTGCCGTTCACGACCTTCAAAGACTACCTGACCCTTTTCGTGAATGAAACGAAATCAAAGGGGGCTTTTCCGATCATCGTCTCGACTCAGAACCGCGACAGCTGGAGTTCTATCAACCCACCGACCATCTATCCTGCCTATCACGACTATCCGGTCGCCTCTCGCCAGCTCGCTGCTTCCCTCAATGTACCGTTGGTCGATCTAGATCAGAGGTGCACCGCGCTCCTGCAGTCACTGGGCCCGATCTATTCGACCTACTTCTTATATAATCACTATCTTCCCGGAGACTGGCCGAATTACCCCAATGGAAATGCCGACGACGTCCATTTTCAGGAGATGGGCGCCATCGAGATGGCTAAACTCTTCGTCGCGGGCATCCGCAATCTGAGCGGCGACGCGAACGTCAGTAAACTCATTCCGTTTTTAACCCCGACGTTCAAAGTCACCTTCACGTCCAATAATTCAGCCGCCGGTTTGGTCACGCGGACGGAATTTTTCCCCGCCGGCATCACGGTCACAGCGAAAGCCTGGCCTTACGCCGGCTATACGTTCACGGGCTGGAGCGGCAGTATCACGGGCAGCAATCCAAATACCACGTTTGTGATGGGCACCGCCGCCAAATCCATCACCGCCTCCTTCGCCGGCAGCACCACGGTTTACCAAGCAGAATCGGGCGTGTTGAGCGGAACGGGCACGGTGAAAGAGAGCACCAATGCCGGCTTTCATGGCAGTGCCTATGTTAATTTTCCGGCCACTGGCGGATCGCTCACCTTCAATAATGTCAACGGCGGCAAAGGCGGAAGACGGCTCCTCCGTTTCCGTTACGCGCTCGGCTCGGCCGCCGCTCGGACTGGTCAAATCGTGATCAACGGCGTCACTTCCTCCATCACCTTCAATCCGACGGGCGCGTTCACCACTTGGAACACCTTCGACGTAATGGCCACGCTGACGAGCGGCACGACAAATACCGTCCAGCTCAACTCTACCGGAAACGACTTGGCCAACATCGACGAACTGACCGTCCTCTGACCCGCCAGGTAGGGTCCTCCGCGGCCATAATATTTATCCCAAAAAACCATGTTCGCTCAACTCAGTCGAAATAGCCTCTGGTTGCTCGCGCTTTTCGCGGCCACCGCGTCCGCGTTAGTCGCTGCGCCAATAGTATATATCGCCGGTGATTCCACCGTGATGACTTACAAGTCGGGTTATAATCTGTTTCCCCAGCAAGGTTGGGGCGGCCGCTTGCCTGATTATTTCACCTCGGGCGTGACCTTCGCGAACAAAGCGATCGGCGGTCGGAGTTCGAAGAGCTTCGTCGATGAGGGAAGGCTGGCCGATATCCTGAATCAGATTCTCCCCGGCGACTATCTCTTGGTTCAGTTCGGCCACAACGACGGAAGCAGCGATCCGAAACTCCACACCGACCCGTTCACCACCTATAAACAATATCTGTCGATGTATATAGACGGAGCGCTTCAGCATCATGCCATCCCTGCGCTCGTCACTCCGATGGGCCGGCGGAATTTCGACAGCAATAATAAGTTTATCAATGATTTCGTCGACCGCTGCACGGCCATGAAGCAGCTCGCCTCCGAGAAGGCGATCAAGCTGATCGACCTGAACACCAAGAGCATCGCCTTCTACAACAGCATCGGCGTGCCGGCGACGACGGATGTATTTCTCTGGCTGCCGGCCGGGCAGTATCCAAATTTCCCCAACGGAGCGCAGGATCACACCCACTTCCAGGAATACGGGGCGGGTCAGTTGGCTCGGTTGGTCACCCAGGGGATCGAGGAAAATAACTTAGGGATCAAAGCGTTTATTAAATCGATCACCTACCCAGCCGAAGCCGGTACCTTGACGGGCACTGGCACTGGGCTGGAAAAAACCAACGCCGGTTGGCACGGCCAAGGGTACGTCAATTTCCCCACCAACGGCGGCACGCTCACTCTAAATGGGGTGAGTGGCGGCGCTGGTGGAAGCAAGACCCTCCGGATCCGTTATGCCTTGGGCATTGCCACCTCTCGCACCGGACAGCTCGTGGTCAACGGAGTCGCCACCTCGATCACCTTCAATCCAACTGGGGCGTTCACCACCTGGGCGACGATCGACGTACCCGTGACGCTGAAGAGCGGCACTGGAAATACGATCCAGTTCAAATCCACTGGCCAGGACCTGGCCAATCTCGACGAAGTCACCGTCCTGTAGTTGTTTCTTCGTTACACGTCCCTCCCTCGCGCCGCCCGCACAGGGCGGCGGCCGAGCGAGGAATTTTATTTTTCGCCGCCCTACAGGCGAAGGCACGAGGCTTTTTGTATTCTTCGGTTCGTTACGAGCTCACCACAGCTCGGGAGAGGCCCCTCGCCCGACCCTCGGACCCCCTGCACAGACCCGTTCCGGCGAATGATTCTATCGTCTTTGCCCTTCTCGGCTGGGAAGCGCTATTGAATCGGCTCTATCGGGCGACGGTCGATTGGCGGACTTTTTCGACTCGGGCGAGAAGGGCCTTGGCTTCTTCGGGACGCTTCAATTCGACCAGAAGGGCGGCGTAGCTCTCATCGACCGCCGTCTGCTCTGGCATGCCGGGGTTTTTGTCCACAATGCTCAGCGCCTGTTTCATCGAAGCCTCCGCTTCGGTCAGTCGACCCAGAGAGCGCAAAGCGGTGCTCCAGCGGGTCAAACGGGGAACGAGCTCCGCGTTATCAGCTCCGCCCAAATTTGTGACAATCGAAGCGGACCGCTGGCACAACGGCTCCGCTTTCTGGGGCTGCTTCGCCGCGAGATAATCTTCGGCCAAGGCGTCGAGGCAAACAGCCACATCATATTGAGCGTCCGAGGAGGAATTCATCTCCAGGGTTTTTTCCCGCAGAGCCAAACTTCGCCGGTGAAGGTCCTCGGCCTCCGCAAACCGATCGATGTCGCGGTAAAAGTCTCCCAGGGCCTGCAGGTATTGAACACGATCCCCCGGATCTCCGGTCGCCTTCTCGCTCAGGGCGATCGCCTTTTTATAATACATAATCGCTTTGGCATCACACCGCATGGAGCGAAACACGTCGGCCAGATTGCAGGCGCGCCGCGCCACTTTGCCCGGCTCAGCCGCGTACGCTTTCTCCGCGATCGCGAGAATCCGTCGGTCCAGGTGAATCACTTGATGATAACGAACGCGGGTCAGATAATAAAAGTTGGCCAACGCTTCAAGGGGAGCGATCAAGGCCGGCGCATCCGGTCCGGAGGTTTTCTCGCAGGTGGCCAGCGCCTGGGTGTACGCCTGCTCGGCGGAATCATACCTTCCTTCCACTCGATAGATTTCGCCCAACAATAACGGGGCATCAGACGGATTTATCTCCGGCGATTTGAACGTGGCCGACAGCTCGATGGCCGCGTTACACAAGCGTTTGGCCTCCCCCAGATGATTCGCCTTCAACTCGCGAGAAGCCTCATAGATGAAGGTGCGCCACTGGTGGGCGGCATGCATGGTATCCGCTTCCTTGTTACGATGAAGCTGGACCAAAAGGCCGGCGTAGACATCGACCAACGTGATCACCTCGGGCAACGCCGGGTCCATCGTCTGATCCGCTACGGCAAGCGCGCGGCGATAATCCGCTTCGGCTTCGATTAACTTGCCCTGATCGCGAAGAGCCGCGGCCCGGCCGGCCAAGGGTAGTACCGCCGCGGAGCTCGTCAGCTCATCCGCTCGTCCAATCACCGCCAGGCAGCGATTATAGATTACCTCCGCCCTATCCGGCTTGTCCCACTGCCGGTAGATCTCGGCTAATTTAAAGAGGACCGTCGCCAGCTCCACGCTCTTTTCGCCCGCTTCGCCGAGGGCTTTTTCCCGCAGCTCCAACGCTCGCGTGGCCATGGCTTCGGCGCAGTCCAGCTTACCCCAGACGCGGTAAAAATCCGCGACGACCAACAAGGATCCAGAAATATCATCCCCGGTTTTTTCTGCCAACCGAAGCGATTGATGATAGAGTGATTCGGCTTCATCGAAGCGCTCCAGTTTTTCATACACGCCCGCGAGGCTGCTGCTCTGCCGCGCAATCTCCCTGGTGTTTGGGTTGGGCTCGGCCTGAAGGATCTTCACCACCCGCTCGCAAAGGGGCACGGCAAGATCGTAACGTCGGCGGATTTGAATATAATACTCAGCTAGTTTCTCCAACGGCGAAAGCAGCTCGGAACTACCGGGTCCCGCCGCCGCTTCGCTTCTTGTTATTGCCTCCTTATAACATTTTTCCGCGAAGTCCCATTTTTGTTGGGCCTGATAAACCTGAGCGCTCAATAAACGTGTTCTAGCCAGTCGCAGGTCCGCCTGCCCGGTCGTTTCAGAGATGCGTAATGCTTCGTCGCACTGGTGCTCCGCTTCGACGAAAGCGCCTTGGTCCAAGGCCTGTTTAGCGCGGGTCATCGCCTCCTGCCAAGCCCGAGATGCGGAGAGTGAGGACGGAATTTTTCTAAGCGGGTTGTGCGACGGCGGCACTGGACTCGGAGCACTGCTCGCGCCCATCAAAATCGCTGCATATACGGCGACGATCGAGATTGTCGCCATCGTGCTTATGACGCCACGGCGGCACGACCTCGGAGTTTTTGGTAAGAGCGAATTCGTCGGTGTCATCGAAATATCAACTCTCTTCATTGTGGCGGGGAACGGGATTCTCCCACGCCGACTCTGTTCAAGCGTTAGACTTAGGGCCCATCGACAGATTGTTCCTCATCTAGTTCACGGCGGCCTCGGCCGTGCAACACACCGCACCAGCAAGGGCCCAGCCACCGATTGTACCAGCGCTGATCCACTTTTTGGCGACACGTGCACCTTCCGAAGCGAAAGAAGATTCGATCCAACCGGAGAGGAAATCCGTGATGCATATAAACGAGTTTACATAAAAAGAGCTATTCACGCGAAGGTCATTTCGCGAGCGCCCGCGCCATTGAAACATTAGAGAACTGCGTAGGTCGCACGGCCTAGGGTTAAGTAAGGCCCGCCCACGGATAGACCAGGGCCGTGGCAGCACGGCCCTGGTTTCTATTAATAAATACATATAACATTATCTGGCCCCTTCGGGTCTCAGGACGGGAAGAGGGATTGCAGTGAACCATGCCGGAGAAAGTAATCCGGCGAGATGCGGGCTGGGTTGGGTCAGCCCAAGGCAGAAAGCGCGAACGCAACAGGGGTGCGGAAGAACGAGGGGGCAAGTATCCGCTGGGGTGAAAGGACAGAACGCTAACCACCGGTAAATTCAAGAGGTCTTCACCCTAGTAAGATACTATATTAAGCGTGCTAATTTTACTGACGGTCCTCCTGTGGGCGTTCCCTTATGAATGGAAGGAGTTTTCCCGGCAAAAGGGGCTAATAGATTCGGGCGGCCGTATTTCTCTGAGATTATACAACAGAATATATCCAGTTGCGCCAAGTGGGAGCGTAATCAAAGATCGCCAAATACGAGGGTTCACCGATGCTTGCAGGCCGGACGGCTGCAAGGAGCTAAAGTTTTATAAGAACGGCCGAATTAAATTTGATGAAGATCGAGCAATGTCAGGAGTTGAGGGTTCACGGAAAGTCGCGGTTATATGAAAACGGGACGATTGATCCAGGGGCCCAGGTTGTTTTGGTTTTTGGCAACGCAGGCCTCTTTCGCTCTGAATGCTGTTTTTCCCAGCTGAGAACCCGCTTTCCTCAGGCTCACATTTTCGGCTGCAGCAGCGGTGGAGCGATTCAGGACACTCGCGTCTTGGACGATCAGATTGTGGCCACCGCTTTGACCTTCGATCACACCGAGGTGAGAGCGGCACGTGAGCCCGTTTCGACCTTCGACGACAGCTATTCCGCCGGACAGCGATTGATTCGGCAATTCGACCCAAAAGGCCTGAGCCATGTTCTCGTGCTAGCCGATGGGCTCAAGGTCAACGGCAGCGATTTGGTTGAAGGCATGACTTCGGTCCTCCCACTAGGCACCCGCATTTCCGGCGGCTTTGCGGCCGACGGTGACCAGCTGAGCAAGACGTATGTCTGGTGCAACGGGGAGCCTGAGGAAGCGGCCGCCGTCGCGCTCGGATTTTATGGCGATCGGTTGACCGTGGGGGTCTGCGCCACGGGGGGATGGGGCCCCTTTGGACCGGACCGGTTGATCACGAAGTCACGCAAAAATGTGCTCTACGAATTCGACGGCCGTCCCGCGCTCGAATTGTATAAACGCTATCTTGGGGACCATGCTGCCGGATTGCCGGCCACCGGCTTGATGTTTCCTCTCGATCTTCGCGTCCGCGACGACAGTGACCGGGTTCTTCGCTCGCTTCTCTCGATCGACGAAAAAGAGCAAAGCATCACCTTCGCGGGCAATGTGCCCGAGGGGGCGTACGCCCGCTTTATGATGGGCTATGTCGACGAGTTGGTCGACGGCACGCAGCGCGCGGCTCGCTCCAGCCTGCAACAACTCCACGGCGTGGCTCCCACTTTTTCGCTTTTGGTCAGTTGCAATGCCCGGCGTTCCGTCCTGAAACAACGCGTCGAAGAAGAGGTCGAGGCGGTGCGAGAAATCCTTTCCCCCGGAACCACTCTCGCCGGCTTCTATTCTTATGGTGAAATTGCCCCTCCGGAAACGGGAGGTACCTCTGTTCTCCACAACGAAACCATGGTCGTGATCAGTTTTGCGGAAACCTAAAGAATGGAAGGGTTGCACAGTCTTCTCGTTCGCCAACTCCGACGGCAATTTGGAGAGCCGAGTGCTGTTCCCGAATCCCTTCGCCCGTTCCTCGAAAAAGTCAGTGCCGCTTACGAGGAATTCGACTCGACGCGGCTTCTCTTGCGCCGCTCGCTTGAACTCAGTTCCGGCGAACTTCATCAACTGAACGCCGAGCTGCGCGGCGTCCTGCACGCGCTGCCCGACTTGCTTTTTCGCGTTCCGGCCGACGGAAAAATTCACTCCGTGGTCCACACCCTGGCCATCTTGGATCACCCGGGAATCATTCCGCTCCATCGCGAAGGAACCAACGGCGCGAGCGAGCGTTTTCGGCAAGCCATCCAGCGGACACACGCCACCCAAGCGTTGGTGAATTTTGAATACAAAACGCTCGTGGCCGGCGTGGAAAAATTTTACGAATTGCGCCTTCTGCCCTTTGTCGCGGGAGAGCTGATCGGAATTCTCCGCGACATCACCGTATCCAAGCAGGCCGAACTTGCCCTCCGGGCCAGCGAAGAACGCGCCCGCCTCGCCCGCGCGGAGATGCTGCGGGCGAAGGAGACGGCCGAGGCCGCAAATCGCGCTAAGAGCGATTTTTTGGCCAACATGAGCCACGAGATCCGCACGCCCATGAACGGCATTCTGGGCATGACCGAGCTGACGCTGGATACGCACCTCACTCCCGAGCAGCGCGAAAATCTCGAGATCGTGCAGTCGTCCGCCAATGCCCTGCTGAAGGTGATCAATGACATTCTCGATTTTTCCAAGATCGAGGCCCGCAAACTCGACCTGGAGAATACCCCCTTCAACCTACGGGAGAGCCTCAGCCACGCCGTCAAGGCCCTGACTTTCCGCGCGGCGGAGAAAGGCCTGGAATTAACGTGTAAGGTGGCGCCGGATACGCCTGAGATCGTACAAGGCGACCCCGGCCGACTGCGGCAAATCGTCTTTAACCTGATCGGCAACGGCATCAAGTTTACCGCGCAGGGCAGCGTAGCGCTCGAAGTCGCAGTCAAAAAAAACACGCGCGACGAAGTGCTCCTGGAGTTTCTCGTCACCGACACCGGCATGGGAATTCCAGCCGACAAGATCGATTTGCTCTTCGAGCCGTTTGCGCAGGCCGACGGTTCGATCACGCGCAAGTTCGGCGGCACCGGTCTGGGCCTGGCTATTTCGCACCAGTTGGTCCAGCTGATGCAGGGCGAGATGGACGTCAGCAGCACCCCTGGCCAAGGGAGCTGTTTTCGTTTCACCGCGAGATTTCAGATCCCCACCCACATCCCAGCGACCCCGGGGCTGCTCGCCACCGACGCCGCAGAAGCACGTCCAACCCCTCCACCCGCTCCGTCCCGCCGCCTCCACATTTTGTTGGTCGAGGACAACCGGATCAACCGCGTATTGGCCCGAAGGATACTCGAAGGGGTTGGTCATGACGTGGAATCGGCGGAAAACGGACTCGAGGCGATCCGTGCGGTGCAACAATCGAGATTCGACCTGGTGTTCATGGATATTCAGATGCCCGAGATGGACGGCCTGGCCGCGACCGCGGCCATTCGCTCGTGGGAAAAAACCACCGGCACACATGTGCCGATTGTGGCGATGACCGCGCACGCCATGAAGGGCGACCAGGAGATCTGCCTGGCTGCGGGAATGGACGGTTACATTTCCAAACCGATTCAACGCCAAACCGTCTTAGACGCCATCCTCACTCACACCCAAAGCATGCTCACGGCCAAAGCGTGAGCGGCACTGTGATCCTTTGAGCGATGAAAGGCATGCGCCGTCCCCACCTCGCCGTAACCATCATCTCAATACCAATTCGTCGGTCACGCTGCCACCCGCCGCGAAACCGGTGGCGCTGGCCAGGGTCGTCTCGGCGATGGTGGTGAGGGCTTCTCGCGTGAAGAATCCTTGATGCGCGGTGATGAGAACGTTGGGGAAGGAGATTAATCGAGAGAGAACGTCGTCTTTTATAATTCGGCTGGAGTAGTCTTCGTAAAACAGCTCCGCCTCGTCTTCATAGACATCGATCCCGAGGCTGCCCAGCTGTCCGGATTTGAGCGCGGCGATCGCCGCCGGTGTATCGATCAAAGCACCACGACTGGTGTTGATCAACATCACGCCTCGACGACACTGCTCGAGCGTGGCCGCTCCGATCAGGTGCCGAGTCTGCTCGGTCAGCGGGCAATGCAGAGAAATAATATCAGACCGCCCCATCACCTCGGAAAACGGCGCAAGTTTGATCCCTGCGCTTTCCGGCAAACTCGAGACCACCGGATCGTAAGCCCGCACCTCGCAACCGAATCCTCGCATGATACCACCCACCAGCATGCCGATACGGCCGAGGCCGACCAGTCCCACCGTTCGCCCGTGGAGATCGAAACCGAGCAACCCATCGATGGAAAAATTGCCTTCGCGCACGCGGGCATAGGCGCGATGAATATTACGATTGAGCGAAAGGATCAAAGCGACGGTGTGCTCCGCGACCGCGTGCGGCGAGTAGCGGGGCACATAGGCAACCTTGAGCCCGTACGTTTTCGCCGCCGAACGATCGATGTGATTATAACCGGCCGAGCGCAAAAGAATATAGCGAGTGCCTCCCTCGGCCAACCGTTTCAGCACCGGAGCGTCGAGGCGATCGTTCACAAAGGCGCAAATCGCGAGCGCCTCAGCCGCGAGGACGGCGGTTTCCAGGGCCAGTCGCGGCTCGAGAAAAATCAGCTCATGCCCATGCTTCCCATTCGCCGCCGTGAAGTATTCCCGATCGTAGGGCTTTGAACTGAAGAAGACGATGCGCATGGCAGAGGAGGCCAAGCCCTCTCAGCTCAAAGCTCCAGATTTTAAGCGGATTTTTTTATGAGACCGCGGCCATCGGCCCTTCTCGTCTCCTCGCTTGGAAAAGAGATTCAAAGATGAAAGACCTTTTCGCCCGCCAGCACCTCTTGATTTGCCTCGTCAAACGTGACGCGCAAGCCGGTGCGTGCGGCGGCATTGGCCATGATACAGGCGATCGCGTGTTGATATCCGGCCTCGACCGGCGCGTTGGGCTGGGCCCGCGAGCGAACGCATTCTAGCCAATTCCGCATGTGGTCCAAAACCATCGGGTCCACCCCCGCGCTGGCCGCGGTGATCGCGCCACCGTGACCGCGGTCGAGCGAACGCGGGGAAAGAAGATTGGGCTTGAGGCCCATCGCTTCGGCTTCCGCTTTTTTCAGTCCTCCGTGCGACGTCACCTGGTTCGTATCCAGATTGAGCTCACCGCCATTGGAATAATAAACTTCTTTGACCTCACCGGCCGAATTGGAAAACCGCGAGGTGTAGACCACCTGAAAGCCGGAGGAGAGATCATCCAAGGGGCCATAGTCGAACACGGCCGTAAGCGTATCCAGATTTGTACGACCGTCCTTCCATTGGTAGACGCCTCCATTGGCGCTGACGCTTCGCGGGTGGGGCAGACCGGTGAACCAGTGAACCGTGTCGATCTGATGACACATCCACTGACCGGGGATGCCCGAGGAGTATGGCCAAAAAAGACGATACTCGAGGTATTTGCGGGCATCGAACGGCACCTTCGGTCGATTGATCAAAAAACGTTCCCAGTCGGTGTCCTCTTCGCGCAACTTCGCCACCAGTTCCGGGCGACGCCACCGTGCCGGCTGATTCACGTTCCAACACATCTCGGCGTAGACGATAGGGCCAAAAGCCCCGGATTTAATATAATCACAAGCGGTCTGGTAGTTGCGGCCGCTCCGACGCTGGGAACCGATCTGTACCACTCGATCGGATACGCGCACCGCCTTCAGCGCGGCGCGCGCGTCCGCCATGGTCTCGGCGAAAGGTTTTTCAACGTAGGCATCGCACTTCGCCTGGACCGCCTCGATGCAGTGTAACGCATGCTGAAAATCCGCCGTTGCGATGATGACCGCATCGAGGTTGGCCTTCTCATACATTTCCTCGTTATTCCGATAGGCCACGACATCGAGATGATAGCTCTGTTTGAACCAAGCCACCGCTTCCTCTCGCCGGAGTTTCCATAGATCCGAGACCGCTACGATCTCGACGTTGAATTTTGCCGCCAAGGCTTGAAACGCCGGAATCAACGTCGTCTTGGACCGGTCCGCGAACCCAACAATGCCCACCCGCAGACGAGCGTTGGCCCCTGAGGCCCGCGCAGGAGAAGCCGCCGAAGCCCATCGGGAAGACAAGGCCAGCCCGGCTGCTCCGAGGGAGATGTGACGGAGAAATCGACGACGTGGCAAAGGCTCAGAGTTCTTCATCGCGAGAAAACCTTGGGGTTAAGGTGGCGTTGGGACGGAGCGAGCGGCCGAAAAAAACAAGGTCCTTGCGGCCTTCTTCGCTCTCATGGCCCTTGAGCTACTCCTCCCCTCACTCCACGTAAACCGAATTGTCTTCCCCCCCCGCCCCACCAGTCGGCCCCGTTCGATTTGTTACTCAACGAGGACGTACACCGACCAATGGAAAGAAGATTGTGCTGGGATCCTGAATACACCCCAAAACATGCCGAGCGAGGGCTCCTGCCACCTTTGCCCGCGTTTCCTCTCTGCTGGTGCCCCCGCCCGGACTTGAACCGGGACAAGCGGTTTAGGAAACCGCTGCTCTATCCAGTTGAGCTACGGGGACGAAAACGGCGTCCATGGTTTGCGACGTTTCTGGCAGCGTCAACAGCGAGAAACGGTGTGCAACCCTGCCACCTATGTTTTAACCCCTCCATTATTGCCACTTAGATCCGGCCAGCATCCCGCTCCGTAATCAAAAAGAGACCCGGGGTCCTGATCTGCATTCCATAAACTTGTGCACCGATCACGTTCTGAAAGTCACCCTCTTCAAGGGTAAGCAGGCAATCGGCAGCGGCCCCGAGCGCAGAAAGCAACACAGGCCGGTTTTTAGCTTTTGGAAACACCAGCGCTTTGTCGAAAGTGAGTTCAGTAGGAACGAGTTCGAGCTTCGGTAAGATGGTCCGCGCGAAAACCTCGGGAGCCTTCCGCCCCACTTTACGCACATTACGCAGGGCTTCTTCCACACAGTAAGCGGAGGTCAAAAGCCTCCAGGAGTAAACGCCAGCCTCCTCTATGACAAAGCGGGCCGCACCTTTTTCTGAACCAGCGGCCGCCAGGAGCACACTGGTATCGACGAACAGCCTCACTTTTTCTTGCGCTTCGCGGCTTTCGTGAACTGCTCCATTTCGGCTTCATCTCGGGCAATCCATCGCGCGATTGTCTCCTTCGGGATATCGCGCACGGGAACAGCGGCCGCAGGTTGCAAGAAAAGACCGCCGTCGCGCTCTTCCACTAACACCATTGGACTGGAAAGTCGGTCGAGGCCCAACTTTCGCCGAAGGTTCGGTGGAAGCGTAAGGGTACCCCGTTTACTAATCGGAAGCGTTGTCATGCTGCAATGCTGCAATGCCGCAAAGGCGTTTGCAAGCACCGCCTCTTTTAGTATCTCGCTACTCGAAGGCCGACAGTGAAACAAGGGGACTCTCTGACCAAACTGGAGCATTCCAGAATCTTAGCCCAAGGTCGCACCCAATTGCCTCCCTCCCCTCCTTTGACCGTGTATCCGGAGGCCACATCGCTTGGCCTCCGGACCGACTCAGACTGGCTCCAGAAAAATCCTACTTCTTCGGAAAATTCGGATCCGCTTTCACTTCGTTGATCTGTTTGGTGTGGCGCTCGCTATGAGCGGCGACGAAAAGCACCCACTCATAACCGTCGAGTTTCTTGCCGAGCGGGCTGTCGATCGCGTGGTCACGCAGACCTTCGGTCGTTTTCAAAAAGCTGATGGTCTTGTCCCGGCTCTGCTGAAAATGGGCGAGGCTCTCTTTCGGGGTATGAAACCGATTGGTCGGAATGAGCGGCTCGGGCGCTTTCAGTTTATGCGTCCGGTCCGGAAGCGCCTGAAGCACAAAATTATCAATCACCTTCACGTCCTCCTTCTCGGTCCGAGCTGGAGCGGCCATGACTTTGTCACGCACCATGTCCATGAGAAAGTCCTCCGCCGCCGCAATGTGTTCGGTCACCTCGGCCACCGACCAACGATCGGGTCCTGGTTTGAAATTCCACTGCGCCTCGGATAAACCTTTCGTCGCCTCCAGCACGCCAGCTCGGGTCTTTTCCAGGTAATCGGCCGCACGATTCAACTCTTCGGTCGTGACAGCTTCGGCCTTCAGTAGTGGGCCGGCAAATACAACGAAACAAAGCGCGATCAGTAAGTGTTTCATAGGAACAATGGATTTAGGGTTGAGGCCCGGCACGTCCGCGGTCCCGAGCGCAGAGCATTGTCCCGCTCAAAGGAACGTTTGCGAGAGGAATGACGGAAACGCTTTCGCCCAGAAAAGCGTTCCCCTGTCGCCCTAGCCTCGTTCATTCCAGGCGGGCGAGGTGTTTTTGTGTCGATTTCACCGTCACTCCGGATGTGAGTCGAGGCAGGTTCAAGAAACCCAGGCCCCTTATTCTTTTATGATCTCTGCCTTCCCCCGAAATCTCTTGATCTTCTCCGTCGCGGCACTGGCTCTAGGCTGCTTGCGCGGAGTTGCGGCCACCGAGATCAGCATGATCAACGTGCCCGGCCGCGAGGCCATTAGCCTCAATGGCAAGTGGAACGTGATCATCGATCCGGCCGACGCCGGAGCCGGCTCGTGGGCCGCCATCTATAAAGACCGACAAGTGCAGGGGAAAACTGATTTCGTCGAATATTCGTTCGAGAACGGACCGGTGCTAGACGTTCCCGGAGACTTCAATTCCCAGTCGCCGGAGTTGAACTTCTTCGAGAGCAGCGTCTGGTACAAGAAAGTCATTAGCTTTAGTCCGAAGCCCAACACGCGCACTTTTCTTCATTTCGGGGCGGTGAACTATAAAAGCGACGTGTACCTAAATGGTGAATACCTAGGCAGTCACGAGGGCGGCTTCACCCCTTTTCAGTTTGAGGTCACCGGCAAACTCAAAACCGGTGAAAACGGCCTGATCGTGCGAGCCAACAACAAGCGATTTCCAAATGGTATTCCTGCGGTAGGCTACGACTGGCATAACTACGGGGGCATCACGCGCGATGTGACTCTTATTCAAACTCCGGATACGTTCGTCCGCGATTATTTCATTCAACTCGAGAAGGGCTCGGCCAGAAACGTCGCGGGCTGGCTCCGACTGGATGGTCCGCGTCGCGAGCAGACCGTTCACCTGCGTATTCCCGAGGCCGGGATCAATCAAACGGTTCGGACTGATGGGGATGGCTTTGTTCGCTTCTCCTTTCCCGCCACGCTCGAACTCTGGTCTCCCGCCAACCCAAAACTTTATCAGGTCGAAGTTGCGGCTGAGACCGACCGGGTGGAGGAGCGCATCGGCTTTCGCACCATCGAGGTGAAAGGAAAGGATATCCTGCTCAACGGAAAATCGATTTTTCTAAAAGGCGTGAGCATCCACGAGGAAAACCCCATGCGGCGGGCTCGGGCCTATTCCGAATCGGACGCCCTCGTGCTCCTGACCTGGGCAAAAGAACTCGGGTGCAATTTCGTCCGCCTCGCCCACTACCCTCAGAACGAGCACACCGTTCGATTAGCCGAGCAGATGGGATTTCTCCTTTGGGAAGAGGTGCCGGTTTATCAGGGCATCGATTTTGCCGATCCCAAAATGCAGGATAAAATGGAGGGAATGCTGCGCGAGATGATCCAGCGGGACAAAAATCGGTGCGCGATCGCGCTCTGGAGCCTGTCGAACGAGACCAGCCCCGGTCCGGACCGCAATGCGTCGCTCACAAAAATGGCCAACTTAAGCCGGAGCCTCGATCCCACGCGATTGGTCGCCTCCGCTTTCAACCACTGGCGGACCGAAGGAGCGGTCATGACAATCGATGATCCATTGAGCGAGGCCCTCGACGTTGTATCGATCAATGAATACATCGGTTGGTACAAGCCCTGGCCCAATGGTCCCAGCAAGGTGGAATGGCGAATGTCTTTCGACAAACCGCTTCTCATTTCGGAGTTCGGGGCGGAAGCCCTCTATGGAAATCACGGCCCGTCGGACGTCGCGAGTTCTTGGAGCGAAGAGTACCAAGAACAATTTTATAAGGATCAGGTCGCGATGTTCCCCACCATGCCGGACCTGCGGGGAGTTTGCCCGTGGATCTTGGTGGATTTCCGTTCTCCGGGTCGTATGCATCCCAAGTACCAGAACGGATGGAATCGCAAAGGCCTGCTCTCCGATCGCGGCGAGAAGAAGAAGGCGTGGTACATCATGAAATCGTACTACGACTCGATTAAGTGAAAAGCTGGCGCGGTGCTCGACCGACAACCTCCGATTTTTCTGCGCAACCAGAGATTTAATAGAAGCGAAGAGTCCCTGATGAAACCCGCTGATCCTCTTTTTGTGAAAGGCACCACGCACGCTAAGAGCAAAGCACGGCCAGCGCGCGCCTATCTGCCGTGCTGACGTCGCCACGATTTAGATACGTTTACCTCGCCGTCCTCTCCTGGGTTTTCAGCGCGGTGAATCTCCTTTCCGGAGAACATTCGCAGTTCGTGGAAATCAAAGACCGCGAATTCCGGCTGGCGGGGCAACCCTATCGTTTCGTCGGGGTGAACTATTGGTATGCTCCGCTGCTCGGCCTGCAAGCCGAGCCGGGGGATCGGAAGCGTCTCATCCGAGAATTGGATACGCTGAAGCGGCTTGGCCTGACCAATCTCAGAATCCTTGCCCTGGCCGAGCGTTCTTCCGCCTCCCAACTCCGCCAATTCGCGCAGGACGCGCCCGGCCAGTTTTCCGAGGCTTGGTTCGACGGACTCGATTTCGCCCTCGCAGAAATGGATAAACGCGGCATGAAGGCCGTGCTTTGCCTGACCAACTATTGGAACTGGTCGGGCGGTCTGCCCCAATATCTTTCCTGGGCCGGAGGCGGTCCCGTCGTGCCGGACGAGGCCCCGTGGCCGGAAAGGAATCGTTACGTGATCGACTTTTACGGCCACGCCGAAGCCGAACACCTGGCCGCGCTCGCCACCGAGAAGTTAGTCAAGCGACGCAATCGGTATTCGGGTCGTAACTACCGCGAGGACCCCACCATCATGTCCTGGCAGATCTGCAATGAAGCTCGACCTGGGACGTGGGAACAAACGGCGGCGATCCGCGTTTCCATGATCCAGTGGTTCGCCCGCGCATCCGAGCACCTACGCGCGCTGCATGTTCGGCAGCTGATTTCCTCCGGGTGCGAGGGCGTATTTGGCTGCAATGGAGACGAGGATCTTTTCCGAAAGATCAATGCCTTGCCTCAGATCGATTATGTCACAGCTCACCTCTGGCCGGAAAACTGGGCCTGGTACAATCCGCGCTGGCCAGACGAAACCTACTCCGTGACGGAGGCACTCTCGATCGCGTTTCTCAACCAGCACATCCAGATCGCGACCGACCTGGGAAAACCGCTGGTGTTGGAAGAATTTGGGATCGCCCGCGACGGCGCGAGCTACTCACCGCAAGCAACGACCACGAGTCGCGATCGCTTCCTTGCGCTCGTGGGCGAGACCTGGCTGGCGTCGATCAAACGCCACGGCGCCTTCCAGGGCTTTAATGTCTGGAGCTGGAGCGGCGAAGCGGAGCCTCGGGAAGATTGGGGCGTGGTTTGGAATCCGGGCGAACCCATGATTGGCGACAACCCGAGCGAACCTCAGGGCTGGTACTCGATCAGCGAGGCCGATCGCGAAACGGTGAATCTTCTCACCTCGCTCGCTGCCCAGGGCGGTTTCATTGCGCGTCATCTCCAGCGCTCGCCCTTCAAATGATACGCGAGTGCCGGTGGAACGCGGCCCTATCCGGCGTGGTCCTGATCTCACCCTCGGAAGGTAGGCATCGATTGACCGTGTCGGAGATGCCGGCATAACGCGGGCGAAGTTCAGCCGCTTCGGATTCCTCTCTCCGAAGCGCACTCCTCTTTCATGATCTCGTACGCGCTCACCATTTTTACCGGGGCCTTCCTCCTCTTTCAGGTTCAGCCTCTGATTGGAAAATACATTCTGCCCTGGTTCGGCGGCAGCCCCGGCGTGTGGACCACCTGTCTTTTATTTTTTCAACTGCTGCTCCTCGGCGGCTATGCCTACGCGCACGGACTCTCGAGTCGCGCCACGCCCAAACGTCAGATGCAAATCCACCTGGTGCTGCTTCTGCTCTCCCTGGCCTTTCTTCCGATCATTCCTCCGGACCGTTGGAAACCGGAACCAGGCGCAGACCCCACCTGGGGAATCCTTCGGCTCCTCGCGGTCTGCATCGGTCTGCCCTACTTCGTCCTCTCCGCCACCGGACCGCTCCTGCAACATTGGTTCAGCCGGACCTACCCCGGTCGCTCGCCCTACCGCTTGTATTCACTTTCCAACGTCGGTTCCCTCCTTGCGTTGCTGAGCTATCCCTTTTTCTTCGAGCCCCGCTTCACTCGGCAGACTCAAGCCTGGCTCTGGTCGGGCGGGCTCGTTGTGTATGTCGGCTGTTGCGCCTACTGCGCCTGGCGAGCGGGCCGTCTCGCGCCGTCCGTCACCAGCTCCCCGGCCACACTAGACTTACGGCCCGACGCGGACGCGTCGCCCCCACCCCCGCGTTCCCAGAAGTGGCTCTGGATCGCCTTCCCCGCCATCGCGTCCATCCTGCTGATGGCGACGACCAACAAACTTTGCCAAGATGTCGCGGTCATCCCGTTCCTTTGGATTCTGCCCCTCGCGCTTTATTTACTCAGCTTCATTCTCTGTTTCGATCATCCCCGATGGTACGTGCGCAGCGTATTTGGTGCGCTCTTCATCGTGAGCACCGCGGTCGTGGTCACGCTCCTGTTCAAAGGCAATGGGGTGCAGCTTTACCTTCAGGTTGCCGGTTATTCCTTCGCCCTCTTCGTCGCCTGCATGGTTTGCCATGGCGAACTCTTCCAACTGCGCCCACCCGCCGCGTATTTGACAAAATACTACCTTTTTATCGCCACCGGCGGCGCCCTGGGCGGACTGCTGGTCGCGGTCGTCGCGCCGCTGGTCTTCAATCGCTACGTCGAACTCCAGATTGGAATTTGGCTGCTGACCTATCTGCTCACGATCGTCTGCGTCACCTCGCGCTCCCTCGCCCTCGCCGCCGGCATGGCCTTAGGCGCACTCCTCTCGGGCGTGGTTGGCCCCGTGCTCAGCGCCTCGAAAGACGCGAAAATCGACGGCTGGTCCGACACGTTGAAGAACGAATACACGTATCTCTGGCACAACTACGGACTCTATGCCGGGGTGCTGGTCGCGATTATTTTTGGGGCGTTGTTGACCCGTCCCGCCTTTTGGAAACGGGAGTGGAGCCTGCCCTTTGCCGCGGTGCCGCTCACCCTCACCCTGGGGCTCGGAATGGTGTTGATCATCGAACTGGGCCATAGGACCGGCGCAACGGTGGAAGCGACTCGCAACTTTTATGGCGCCCTCGCCGTCACCGAACAAAATTCGGACAGCGCGCTGATGCACTACTACATGCTCGTGCACGGAAGTATTACTCATGGGCTTCAGTTCACCCAGAGTCCGCAGTCCAAGTTTCACACCAGCTATTACGGCGAAACCAGCGGGGTGGGACTCGCGATCGAGCACGTGCCCGCGGTGGGTGGGCGCAAGATTGGCGTGGTCGGACTCGGGACGGGGACCCTCGCCACCTATGGAAAACCGGGAGACCGTTTTCGATTCTACGACATCAATCCCGCGGTGGAGCGGTTGGCGCGCAGTCGATTCAGTTACCTCTCCCAATCGCCCGCCTCGATTCAGGTGGTGCTGGGCGATGCCCGGCTCTCCATGGAGCGAGAGCTGCGCGACGGCGACGTCCAACACTTCGACGTGCTCGCGCTCGACGCCTTCAGCAGCGATGCGATTCCCGTGCATTTGCTGACCAAGGAGGCGATCGAATTGTACCTCCAGCACCTGGCGTTCGGCGGTATCATCGCGGTGCATACCTCCAACCGCTACCTCAGCCTGGACCCAGTCGTCCTCAAAATCGCCGACGAACTGGGCCTGCACAGCGCCCGCATCGCCGACGATCCGCCGGAGAAAGAATGGTGGGTTTACCGTAGCACATGGATCTTGCTTTCCCGTTCCGCCGACGTGCTGGAGATCCCGCAAATTGCCGAAGCGACGAGCGCCCGCCCGAAGGCGAAACCCGATCTGCGTCTCTGGACCGACGACTACGCGAGCTTGTTTCCGGTTTTGCGGTGAAGCGGAATTTGCCGCGTGAAGCCGAGGCAATGGCGGACGGCGCGGATCATTGTACCCATTTATTGATTACGCTCGATTCTGCCGCCGGAAAGTCGAGCACGAAGGCTTTCGTCGCGAGTCTCACGGTTTGAGCTGGAGGCACGCCCAAATATCGTCTCGCACAGCAATGCCTGCTTCGGCGCTGCGCTTCCGGTTTTCCAATGCAGCTTGGCCAGGGAAACGGCTCTCCGGATTGGTCTCCGCGAGGTGACGAACAATCTCATGCGTGCGTGCGGCGGAATCCGCCGCACCAACAATTTTAGGATTAAAAACGATGAAGAGCTGGCAGTTCCCGAGTCCCTCTTCTTTGTTGGCCAACTCCGAAGTCGTGAGTCCATCGCAGAGGATCGCGGCAAACGCATCCAAAAGAATCGCCATCCCCGATCCTTTCCAGAAACCGATGGGCCAGGCATGGCCTCCTTCGAGAATCGCCGCCGGATCGGTGGTGGGACGACCCGCGCGGTCCACTCCGCCGACGACCGGCAGGGTCTTGCCCTCGGCCCGATAGGTGTTGAGGCGGCCGACTGAGAATTGGCTCAGGGCCATATCCAAAACCAGATGTTGGCCGTTCGGCCCTGGCACCGCAAAAACGATCGGATTGTTGCCAATCGCATTCGTCGCCCCTTCCCACGGAGGAAGAACCGGCCACGCGTTGGTCCAACAGATCGCGAGGTAGCCGCGTTCCGCCGCGCGCCAGCCATAGTTGCCGGGTCGCCCCCAGTGGCCGGTGTTGCGAAGTCCAACCGCGCCCACGCCGAAGACGTCGGCCAATGTCATGGCCCGATCAATACAGAACTCCGCATTGAGGGAACCGAATCCTTGCTTCCCGTCGTAGCGCTCGAAGGCGCCACAGGAGGAGACAAGTTCCGGCGAACTTTCGGGATCAACGATCAACTTCTGCTCCAGCCAGTCCAGGATCGCCGGGATAAAGTTTACGCCGTGAGAGTGGACCCCATCGGCGCTCGCTTGAGTGTAGAGTTCGGCGACGCGGCGGGCGCGCGCAAGACTCACTCCTTTTTCGTTGAGACGTTGAGTGAGCTGTTCGATCAACCGTTCACACGCGATTATAGGCATGAGACGCAGCTATCATCTTTTTCCAAAAACGGGAGCCGCTTTGTCGTTTCTCTGCGTGTGCGCCCTCGATCGTATTCCGCCGCCTCCCCGCGTCGTCGGGAGCTTCCTCGCGCTTCACCCCTTCACTCACTGAGAAACTTGAAAAAAATCGTGGTGGGGCAAGGCCGACCATCCGGCCAGAGCGCGTAGTGGGGAATCTCTCCACACCGTTGCCAGCCCTGCCGGGTATAGAGACGCTCGCCGTCGCTTCCACTGACCGTATCGAGCACGAGCAACGTCTTGCCGGATTGAAACGCACAACGCTCGGCCGCGGCGAGGAGCGCTGCCCCGACGCCCTGCCGTCGGGCGCGCCGATGCACCAGCATCTTTGCAACGTCGCCGCGGTGCGGCTGATTTTCCGGCAGGTTAAAAATCACGGTGATCGTGCCGACGACGGTTCCGGCCTCGTCCTCCGCGACCAGAACAACGCGTTCGCCCCGCTCGACGCTGGCCGCAACGCCGTGCCAGAAGGTCTCTGCCTTGGCGCGCGACATCGGCAGCATGAAACTGACCGACGCTCCGCCTTCCACGCAGTCGATCAAGACATCGCTCAAACCTTGGATCTCGCGATCGCCGATGATCCGAAGAGTGCGAATCTGGAAAGCATTCATGAATTCACTTTCTCGATACCCGCGTACGCTCGTTAGAAATGACCACAATGTAGCGGGCGGGCTTGCCCGTGCGATTGCGAAAGGCGGTGGGCGCATTGAGCTGCATCGCGAAGCAATCGTCCCGGGAGAGGCAGTACAACTCTCGCCCCACCCTCACCTCGATACTGCCCTCTTGAACCCAGATCTGCTGATGGATCGTCACGTCGCGCGCACCCGTTTCGTAGGCCACATGCGCGCCCGCGGGCAGCACCACCTCGACGATCTGAAGAGGCGAGGGGAAATTAGCCGGCGAAATATTGCGGCGCACGTATCCGGTTTCCGGATCGCGCCAGGACACCCGATTGGTCGCGCGGGACAGTGGACTGCTCGGGGCGCTGGTGTCCTCGAAGAGCGAAGCCAGCGGCACGCCTAGCCCAGTGGCGATTTTTTCCAACACGACCGCGGTCGGACTGCTCTCCCCGCGTTCGATCAACGAAATCATAGAGCGACTCACGCCCGATTTTTCGGCCAGGGCATCAAGGGTTAAACCGTGCTCCAAGCGTAGGGCTCCAACCCGGCCCGCGATTCGAGAATTGATGTCAGCCTCAGCCGACAAAGACGCCTTCTCCTTCATACTAGACACAGTGTCCATTAAACTGGAAACCAGTCAAGTTCAACCGAGGAAGCGTCTTACCACCTCCCGTAGTGATTTCCCCTTCCGTGTTAATTCACTGGATACAGCCTGACTCACCTCTCCGGGAACGACCGAGCGGAGGCAAACGCTCGGAGGTCCCCCGCAGGGCTAAATTTAACGGAAGCGTCTCGGCTGGGTCAGGCGGTTCCAGCGAAGGGGGATCGCCTCGGCTGGAGGCGGAACGGCGGGAGGCGGAGGATTCTGGGCCGCGGCTGCGGCTTCGCGGAGTTTGTCTTTCTTGCTCTTGCGCTTCCCTTTCACTCCGCCGGTCGAGGGTGGAGCTATGACCTCTGTTTCGATCGGCTCAAATCCTTCAATTTGCTCGCGGGGAATACTCCGCTGGTTTCGTTTTTCGATCAGGAGAAAATGGGCATGAGTCTCGGCGCTGACAAAACTCACCGCCACGCCATCTTCGCCCGCGCGTCCCGTTCGACCGATGCGGTGGGTGTAATCTACGGCCGAACGAGGCAGGTCGTAATTCACCACCACGGGCAAGTGCACAATATCGAGTCCTCGCCCAGCCAAATCCGTGGCCACGAGGACCTGCAACGTTCCGCTTTTGAAATCGGCCAAGGCCTGAGTGCGGGCTCCTTGGGAGAGCTCACCGTGAAGGGGTCCGGCCGCGATCCCGGCCCGTCGCAACTTTTCCGCTACGTGCTCGGTTGAATACTTGGTGGCGACAAAAACCAGCACGCGCGTCCACCCCTGGGCCTGAATCAAATGTCGCAAGAGTTGGGTGCGCCGGGGCGCGTCCACTTCGATTGCTCGCTCGACAATCGACGGCATGGTGACACCCGTGGCCGCGATCTCCACCCGCACCGGGTCTTTCAGCAACTGCTCCGCGAGCGCGTGCACCGCAGGCGGAAAGGTCGCGGAGAAAAGGAGATTTTGTCTCCACTCGGGCAGGAGAGACCTGATTCGGCCGATCTCCTCCGCGAACCCCAGATCGAGCAATCGATCCGCCTCGTCCAAGACCAAGGTGGAGAGGGCGGAAAGTCGCAGGGCGTTATGATCGACCAGATCGAGCAAGCGTCCTGGCGTGGCCACTACAATATCCGCGCCGCCGCGGAGCGCCATCATCTGTGGATTGATCGAGACTCCGCCAAACGCCGTGACCACCCTAGCATGCTCCGGCAAGTATCGGCCATAACGGGTGAAAGCCTCTGCCACTTGGGCGGCCAGTTCTCGGGTCGGCACCAGGACCAAGGCGTGAAGCCGGCGGGGAATTTCGCGCGAAGACTTCTGGATCTGCTGGAGAATCGGCAGGGCAAAAGCGCCCGTCTTGCCCGAGCCGGTCTGCGCCTGGGCCCAAACATCTCGGCCTGCCAAGACGGCCGGAATCGCCGCGGTTTGAACCGGCGTAGGGGAAACATAACTACGTTCGGAGACGGCGCGGACGAGGTGGGGCGAGAGGCCCAAGGCAGAAAACGGCATTGTCCTTCGATAAGGTTAAACCGGAAGGATGGAAATCATAATAGCCGACGTGAACATCCCGTCCTTGTTTCCGCCACGCCTCCTCGGGAGGCTGGCGGCCGGGAACCGATAAAGCGGCAGCGCGAGAAAGCTGCTTTCCGCGGGTCGGGCTCGCAGCCTTTGACCCGCGTTGCGGCCCTCATCCTTCACGGGTTTTCGTGTATCCAATCCTTAACGACACTCTGGTCACTAACGACGCACCATTTTCATCCCTTGCTCGTTATAGCGTCCACCGCTCGCGCGGCCGGCCGGCAGCACCGCGTCAATTTCGCGAAGTTCCGCCTCGGTCAGGTGAACCGAAATCGCGCCAAGGTTTTCATCGAGGTACTGGGCCCGCTTTGTCCCGGGGATCGGCACGATGTCCTCTCCCTGCGCCAGCACCCAGGCGAGCGCAAGCTGGCTGGGCGTACATCCTTTGCGCGTGGCCAATTCCTGAATGGTTTTTACCAGGTCGAGGTTTTTTTGAAAATTTTCGCCCTGGAAACGCGGGGTATTGCGGCGGTAGTCGTCGGCCGGCAAATCGTCGATCGACTTGATTTGACCGGTGAGGAATCCGCGGCCGAGCGGACTGTAGGCGACGAAACCTAGGCCTAGTTCGCGCATGGTGGTGAGGAGGTCGTCCTCGGGATCGCGACTCCAGAGCGAATACTCGGTTTGGAGGGCCGCGATGGGATGCACCTCGACCGCACGGCGGATCGTTTCCGGAGCGGCTTCCGATAGACCCAGATACCGCACTTTTCCGGCCCGCACCAGTTCGGCCATCGCGCCGACCGTCTCTTCGATTGGAACCTTCGGATCGACGCGGTGCTGATAATAAAGATCGATCACGTCGACCTTCAGGCGTTGGAGGCTGGCATCACAAGCGCTGCGAACATAGTCGGGATCGCCGCGAACGCCGAGAAACTCACCCTGGGCTCCGCGAACATTGCCGAACTTGGTCGCGAGCACGACCGAATCCCGCCGCCCCGCTATGGCCCGGCCCACCAATTGCTCATTGCGACCCACGCCATACATATCGGCCGTATCCAAGAAATTACCACCGGCATCGAGGTAACGATGGATGACGCGGATCGATTCTTCATCGTTCATTGCACTCGGCTGATAAAACTCGCTCATGCCCATACAACCGAGTCCGATGGAGCTGACCTGCAAACCGCTCGACCCGAGCGTGCGTAAATTCAAAGGAGAGTGCGTGATCATCGGCGGAATGAACGAGTCCCTCGCAAATCCTCAAGCCCTCCGAGCTGAATCGACAAAGCAGACCAGACGGAACCGCGCCCCCTTCAAATCGCGCGACCGGTGCGACCGGGGGCTGTCATTAAAAATCAACTACAGGCCAATCCTTCGAAGTAAGATGCCCTCCCCGCAAATTTTTCGGATGACACTTCGATCGCGTCCTGAATTCGGTGAAGTCACTTGTGCGACCCCACACCGGCTTCTTCCGCTGCGGCCGGAGGCCCGGTGAAGAGCGTTCGATTGCTTGTATCCTTGGGACTGTCAGGACGAGGATAATCGCGCCAAAGCCAACGCAGCATTTCCGGCAAGAGCGCGCCCCCTTGTTTATTCGAATGGGTGCCAATGCCCCAGCAGAAGTTCACATCGTATCCTTTTTCGGTCAGGGCCGCCACCATCTTGATATTCTGAGCGTGCCAGTCGCGTTTCGCGCTATAAATGGTTTTTTCACCCTCCTGCTTTACCCCGCGATTATCATTCACTCCGTCCTGCAAATAAATCCGCAGGGGTTTGCGTTCGCTGCTTCGGATCAAGTCAGGGTAAACATGACCTCCTCGAATATTGGTGAAACTTCCAATCGTGCTCAGAACCTTATGGAACTGATCGGGACGCTGCCAGGCCACGGTGAACGCGGCGATCGCGCCTGAACTTGCGCCACCGATCGCCCGGTCGTCAGGATTGGTGGAGATCGAATATCGCTGCGATAATACCGGTAGGAGTTCGTCGACAATCACCTTCGCGTATTTATCGTCCAGGGCATTGTACTCCTGGGGCCGGTTGGAACTGTGATCGCCCCATTCGACCGCGTTCGCCTCGGGTTGATCCGGGGAGCGGCCGGGGTTAATAAAGACCGCAATCGTCACTGGCATTTCTCGACGATAAATCAGATTATCGAAAACATAGGGCACGCGAAAATCGCCCGTCAGCCGCAGAAAGGCCTGACCGTCCTGAAAGATCATGAGCGCGGCCGGCTTGGATTTTTCGTATTGGGCGGGGACATACACGCAAAAATCGTGAACGGTGCCAGGATAGGCCTGACTCGGCAGTTTTTCCCAGTCGGTGACTTTGCCCTGCGGCACTCTTGTTTGGGGCGAGGAGTCAGGTCCTAGGCGGTAAACCTCGTCGACTTCCGCGGCAAAGGCGAAACGCGTCGCAAAGAGAACAACCATCCAAAGGAAAAAAACGGAAAGGCGAGAAGCGGGTTTCATGAATAATATAAACGCAGAGCGGGAAAAAGCGGGACCGTGGGGCAGTCACCCAAGAAACGCGGGCCCCTTTGTTTTAGCCCCGCCTCCCGCGCTGGTTCAACGACGGAAGGCAAAACCGATCATAAGGGGCGCCGACCGGAGGCGATCAGCTCCTCAGGCTGAAAATTCTCTGGCACCACACAATTCTTCGCCGGGTTCAAGCGCCGGCCAGGCGCCCACCTGTGGCACGCGGGATTGCCTCTTCAGAAAACCCCCGCTGCGAGACTTGAGCGGATTGATCCAGCATGACCAGATGGGTCATCACCAGGAGCGGAACGAAATAACAAGGAATCAGCACAAAAGGCATCTCCTGCATCAAGCCGGTGGATACAGAAGCATGGAAGAAATGCGGCGCCATCTGATGCGCCACCCCCAGACCCACCGCGGAAAGAAGGTCGACGAGGCCAAAGATATTCCAGGCGAGAAACCACCTGCTGCGAATCCACTCCTTGTCCTCAGAAAGGCTATACGCAAGGTAAGGAGCCGCGGCCGCGGCTGCTATGTCACCCAAACCGGCCGGCCAGGCAAAAGCCGGAGGAAGCAGCCCACGATAATAGGCCATGACAAATCCCAGTCCGACAAAGCGCCAACCATGGAGCGAGACGAGCAGGACAGGGGAGAGACCGGACAGGTGGTTTCGAACGGGACGAGAGAAGAAAAACACGCCTGCGAACGCGAGCAACGGCAGCGCGAAAGCCAGCCCCACCCCGGCGGGAGCATTGCCCCAACGAAGCTTGAATAGACCGAGACCAGCGAGACAAAACACGGCGATAAACCAGACCGAGATCAGAACCATGAGCGGGCGATATTTCATGGAGACGAAGTTGAATGAAGGAGGGTGGTTTGACGAAAAGTCGTAAACAGTTATGTGTAGGTACACTTATTTGTCTCAGCTCAATCCTATGAACGGGCGACGATCTGCTCGAGGTCGCGCACCAAGGCTGCCATCGCGGCCGAACCGAGGCGGGCTTGCATTTGTTTCTGGATCGCTTTCCAGCGAGGAAACGCGACCAGCAGCGCCTCGTGCCCCCGCGCCGCGACGGTGAGATGCCGCTCACGAAGGTCTTCGCCCGGCGCGCTCTCGACTAGTCCTTCTTTCTCCAGGAGTTCGAGATTTCGGCTGAGCGTCGTCCGTTCCAGGCCCAGCTGAACCGCCACCTGCGAAAGCGGGGCTGGCTCCAGTCCCCGCACTGCGACCAAGACCGCGAACTGAGTGTGCCGCAGGCCCGTTCCTTTTAGAGCGCGATCATAAAGCTGGGTAAGGAGGCGATCGGCCTTGCGGAGATTAAAGGCCAAGCAGGTTTCAGAAATTTCCAAACAATGCTTCCGGTTGAAGAGCGATGGACCAGCCATTGAATTACGTGTAACTGCACTTAATTGAAAGTCAACGAGGCATAGAATTGTTTTGGCAAAACCGGTGAACGCCTGTCATGCCTCTCTCACTACAGCCGGTGCAAGTTCTGGCTATGCCCAAGCACAAGCCGATCTTCCCCGTCCCACCCGCACCTCTTCTCATTTCCCTGCCACGCGTTTTCTGCGCTCGGAGTACTCACTTTCCCAGTTTGCGCATGGCCTTGTTGATCTTGTCCAGGTCGCAGAGCGCCGGATCATAGTTCGGGCCGAGCCACTCCAGCCATTCGCGTCCAAGGTCTGTATTCGGTTCCTTGATGCAGGCGAGCATGTCGTGAAACGCTTCGAGGCCGCCGCAATCCTCGGGCGGGCCGGCTCTCTCGCCCGCGACGCAGTGCGGATAAGTGACCCCTTTTTCCACCGGCATGGTTTTTTCTACTCGGATTTCGACCTGCCAGCCCTCACCGAAATTGTAGTCGTAGAGCATGCGGTCGCGAGAAGCCAATTCCAGGTCAACGAGAGTGATATCGCGGTCGTCTTCGACCGTAATCTGATCCTTGCGCACCGGATTGCCGAAGCGCGCCTCGTCGACGGTGAAGACGTGGGTTTGATAGTCGAACCAGTCGAAAGCCACCTGAATACAGTCATGGAGGCGGGTGAGCCAAAGCGATTCACGAACCAGCAGGCGGCGCCACACGCGTGGTGTGCAGCCCACGACTTGAAGGCGAAGCGAGAATGCTTTTTCAACGGGCTTCTTCGCCCCGGAACCTTTGCCGTCGTGCAAACCGATCATTCGGCGAGTTGAAGTGAACCGATCCTCGTCCGCAAGCGATTGCTGGAGAGCGCCGGCGGAGATCCTCGCTCGCTTCCCCATCATCTCTCAGGCCTGTCTTTCGCACCGACATACGGCTGGACGGAGCGCGAGGGTCCGGATTAAATCCAGCGCGTCGGCTTCAGCCCGGCCGTGACTGGGAACTCCTTCGCCCTTTTGTGAGTTCCCCTCTTCCTTGAAATCATGAAGGCCGCCCCTGTCTGAGGCGGCCAACATGACCTAACACCAAGCAAACCGTAAGAACTACAAACAAGTATCGTTCTGCGTGAACGATGCTGACTACACTGAGATAGACGGTGCTTTCTTTATTTTGCTCAAAAAAACCCTCGAAAACCCGGCGGCGCGGCCGATCCTGCAAGTGGTTGCCCGGCAGCCAGCTGAGTTGACCCGTAGATCACCGCGATCGTTAGAAACGTGTAAACGTGCAAACCCTCCCTCCTCTTCCCCACCACCCCACCCACACCGCGCCACAACCGCCGCATCCGCACCTCTTCGGCATCGTCGCGGCTTCGGTTTTGGCCTTCGGTTTGATTCTGGCCGCCGCCGTCATTGCCGGTGCGTGGACCCGCATCGCGGAGTCTCAAATCGTCTCCGTCACGGGATCGTCCCACCGCAATGTGCGATCTGATCTCGCGATCTGGCGAGCCAGCTTCTCCGCCGAGGCGGACGGACTGCTGGAAGCACAGAAGCGATTGAACACCGACATGGGCAAGGTCACCAGTTTTCTCCAGGAAAACGGAGTGCGGGATTATTTGGTATTCCCCGTTCAAATACGAGAGATCACCACCCGGTCCGACAACAACCCGGAGACGGTGCCAGTCACGATCGGCTACCGCCTTTCGCGGACGATCGAGGTCCGTTCCAACGACATCGACATGCTGGCTCGAGTGAGCAGCGAGTCGACCGACCTCCTTCAGCAAGGGGTGATCTTCGCCTCTCAAAATATCTCCTTCATCTACACCAAGGCGGCCGAAACGAAGGCGGAAATGATGGCCGAGGCGACCAAGGACGCACGCGCGCGGGCTGACCAGATCGCGGTCCAAGGCGGTCGCAAGGTGCGGCACCTCCGCTCCGCGAAACTCGGTCCTCTGCAGATCACTCCGCAGTTCGCGCCCGTCACGGGCACGGAAGAAATCTATGACACCTCGTCGGCCGACAAAACCATCACCGCGACCGTGACCGCGGCGTTCGAGTTGAAGTGAGGTGCGGGCAGAGTCGAGCGACTCGGCCGACTCTAGCTCTACGGAATCAATTCTTCGTGCACCTTGACCGGCCGCGTGCCAGCCGGGAGAGGGGTGCTCTTCAACGGATAGCGGAAGGTCTTGCCCTCGTAGTTGCGGAAAACGACCTCGTCGTCCGTGATCTTCTCAAGGTAGTCGGGATTGATCGGCACCTTGCCGCCGCCTCCTGGAGCGTCGATCACGTATTGAGGAACCGCATACCCGGTGGTGTGCCCGCGAAGCGCCCGAATGATCTCGATGCCCTTGCGCACGTCGACCTTGAAGTGGGCGCCTCCGGTGATCAGGTCCATCTGATAAATATAGTAAGGCCGCACCCGCATCCGGAGCAACCGGTGGACCAGGGCCTTCATCACGTCCGCATCGTCGTTCACGCCGCGCAGCAGGACCGACTGGTTGCCCAATGGCACGCCGGCGAAGGCCAGGCGTTCGCAGGCATCGCGCAATTCGGCGGTGCACTCTTTCGGATGGTTCACGTGGATACTCATCCAAATCGGACCATAGCGCTTAAAAATTTCGCAGAGGGCGGGCGTGATCCGCTGGGGCAGGAAGACCGGGATACGTGTGCCGATGCGGATAAACTCCAGATGCTTGATCGCGCGGAGCCGGCTGAGCAGGTGCTCTAGTTTTTTATCGGAAAGGAGGAGCGGATCGCCGCCGGAAAGCAGCACATCGCGTACTTCGGGATGCGACTCAATATAGCGCAGGCCCTGTTCGTACTCGGGATGGAAATTATAATCCTGCGCATTGCTGACGAGCCGACTGCGGGTGCAGTACCGACAGTAGGAGGCACAGCGGTCCGTGACCAGAAAGAGGACGCGGTCCGGATAGCGATGCACCAAACCGGGGACGGGAGAGTGTTCGTCCTCACCGAGCGAATCCAACATCTCCTCCTGGCTGGTGATGGCCTCGCCCTCGCGAGGGATGACCTGCAGCCGAATCGGACAATTCGGATCATTGCGGTCGATCAGGTTGAAAAAATACGGGGTGATCGCCAGCGCGAGCTTGTGTCCGGCAAAGGCGATGCCTCGCCGCTCGTCGTTGGTCAGTGGGATCATCTGCTCCAACTGATCCAAGGTCGTGATGCGGTTCTTCAACTGCCACGTCCAGTCCTTCCAATCTGACTCGGGAACGTGTTGCCAGTGTCCCTGACCCTCAAACCAGGCGGAGCGATCTTCTGTGTATGGCATGGTGGTGCGCGCGAAATCTGGTTCCTCCGGGGGTTCTGTCAAATGACCGGGGCAAATGAGTAACAGCACAGACGCCCGCTGAGAGCTCAAGCCGAGACCGGTGTATCGGCCCAAATCGTCGGGCGCTGTGGGTCAAAGACGATTCTTTTGGATAAAACCCTTGGCAGAGCCCCACCGACGCTTTTTTGTTCGGCTTTAATGTCCACACCCAAGCCAGGAGTTCTCGCCCTCGAAGATGGTTCCGTGTTTCGCGGAATCGGTTTTGGAGCTGACCTCACCGTGGCCGGCGAATGCGTGTTCAACACGTCCATGACCGGCTACCAGGAGATTATCACCGATCCCTCGTACTTCGGGCAGATCGTGACGATGACGGCGGTCCAGATCGGAAACTACGGCGTCAACGACCAGGACATCGAGGCCACCACGCCGAAATGCTCCGGACTGGTCGTGCGCGAGCTCTCTCCGGTGGTGAGCAATTGGCGGAGCACCATGTCGCTCTCGGACTACCTCAAGAAGTACAACATTCCGGGTATCAGCGAGGTCGATACCCGAGCCTTGACCAAGAAGCTGCGGGTCGACGGCGCGATGCGCGCCTGCTTGAGCACCCTACCCTTGACCGATGAAGAGGCGCTGAAGATCGCGCGCGGGTGGCGTCAAATGGCCGGGGCGGACTACGTCAAAGACGTGACGAGCAAAGCCTCATATTTTTGGGACCCGGCCGACCCGACGAATCAACCCTACTTTCCGGTCGGGACGACGATGAATGCGCCCGGCATTCCGACCAAACGCTTCAAGGTGGCGGCCTACGATTTCGGCGCGAAACACTCCATTTTCCGCAAGCTGATCCAGCACGGTTTCGAACCGCACGTGATCACCGCGACCGCCACGGCCGATGAGGTGCGCGCGCTCAACCCCGACGCCGTGTTCCTGTCGAACGGTCCGGGGGACCCTGCAGCGCTGCCTTATATCCACAAAACGGTTACATCCTTGCTGCCGGAGTTTCCCATCTTTGGAATTTGTCTCGGCCACCAGATGGTCACGCATGCGCTCGGCGGTTCGACCTTTAAACTGAAGTTCGGCCACCGCGGAGGGAATCAGCCGGTGAAGAATCTCGAGACCGGCAAAGTCTCGATCACGGCCCAAAACCACGGCTTCGCGACCGATCCGAAGTCACTCGAGAAGAGTGGCGCGATGGTGACCGAGGTCAACCTGAACGACGGCACGGTCGAGGGCCTGCGCCACAAGGAGCTGCCCGTCTTCACCGTCCAATATCACCCCGAAGCCGCTCCCGGCCCGAACGACGCGGATCCGCTCTTCATCGATTTCTACAAGATGGTCGAAGCGCGCAAGGCGGGGAAAATCTGATCGCGTAGCGAGTGCGCAACCAATGCCGGAATAGGTTTGGTGGAGATTCCGACTCCATCCGGGCGTTGACGTAGAGCAGCCCGGACGGAGCCGGCCCTCCTGTTAAACCCTCCATTTCACTCGGGTGATCGCGGTGGCGATGACTTCAGCCAAAACGCTCTAGCTGTTCCCCCTCCCGCCAAAAGGAGCCGAGCGAAGCAAGCGGTGCCGCACTTTCGCACCTTCTCACCTTCATACCTTCGCACCGTTCACCGTCAGCACCGTTCCCGCGCTACCTGCCCAACGACTGTTCGAACTTCACCGCGTCCTCCGGCGTATCCACGCCAATCGTGGGGTCTTCGGTGACTCCGACGGCGATGTCGTATCCGTTCTCCAATACGCGAAGTTGCTCGAGTTTTTCGATTTGCTCCAGGCGTCCAAGCGGCAATTGGGCAAATTGGTTCAGGAGTTCGGCTTTGTAGGCATAAAGGCCGAGGTGCTTGTAGCAGGGTTGAGCGGCGACCCAGGCATCATCCACCACACCCCCGCGATCTCGAGCGAAGGGCATGGGGGAGCGGGAAAAATAGAGCGCGCGTCCGTCGCGCCCAAAAACCACTTTGACCTGATTGGGATTGGCGAAATCCGCGGCCGTCTTGAAAGCGGTGCCAAGCGTCGCCATGGCGGCCGGGCCGGCAATCAACCCGGCGAGCTGGCGGAGTTGACCGCCGGTGACCAGCGGCTCGTCGGCTTGTACGTTGATGACGTGATCGGCGCCGATGGTTTCGTTGGCTTCGGCAATCCGGTCCGTCCCGCTTTGATGATGGACGCCGGTGAGAATGGCCTTAAATCCCCGGCTTTCGACGCAATCGGCCAAGAGGGGATGATCGACCGCAAAGAATAGAGGCAGCTCAGCCGCCTGCTGCGAAATCCGCTCCGCCACCCAAAGCAGAAGCGGTTTCCCCTTAATGAGGTGCAATAACTTACGCGGGAAGCGGGTCGATTCCAGGCGACACGGTACAATGATTGCTATCTTAGGCATCATCGCCGAACCTGAACTCCGGTTTTTGGGGTTGCAAGCCGCCCCCACCCCAGGACCATACCACCGACCTACGCATGGACAAAAACGACGGCACAACGACTAACAAACAGATCGCGAAGGAGCTCGTCGTGCATAATAAAATGGGGATTCACGCGCGCCCCGCCGCAATGATCGTGCGCATCACCAACAAGTTCAAAGCCGACGTCTTTGTCGAAAAAGACGATGAACAGGTGAACGGCAAAAGCATCATGGGGCTAATGATGCTCGCCGCGGGCAAGGGGTCGAAGGTCAAGTTTCTCGCCACGGGCGACGACGCCCCGCAGATGCTGACCGAGCTAGAGCAGTTGTTCGCCCGCAAATTCGACGAAGCCTGAACGGCTTTCTTGAAAGGACGAAAGCGGAAGTTTCTTCCGCGTGAATGAGGAGGAGTCCCTTCACCCCGGTTAAGCCACGCACGTCGGGAGCGTGTCCGCGCTCGCTGGATACAGAACTACAATCGAAAAAAGCGTCTGGCCGTCGCCGTGCTGGTCGACGCCAGTTCTTCGTAACTGACGCCAAAGAGTTGGGCCGCGTAGTCCGCGGTGTGCCGGACGAAGGCGGGTTCGTTGGGCTTCCCGCGGTGGGGCATGGGCGTTAAATAGGGCGCGTCTGTCTCAATCATGAACCGCGCTAGTCCTTGACCCCGCGCCGCCGCTCGCACCGCATCGGCGTTTTTATAGGTCAGCACTCCGGTGAAAGAGCCGTATCCACCTCGATGCGACAGCTCTTTCATTTCCGCGTCGCTCTCCACGAAGCAGTGGAACACCACCCGCGTCCAATCCACGCCGCTGGCATCGATCATCTCGACACACTCGGAGAAGGCGCCGCGGGAGTGAATCACCACCGGACTAGCCAGGCGTTTGGCGATGCTTAGACCTTCGGCAAAGGCCGCGCGTTGCCACTGAAAAATTTGCTCCGCCCGTGCTGCGTCGTCCTTCGGCAAATGAAAACGATCCAGCCCGATCTCTCCCAGCGCCACTGGCGCAGGCGCTTCGGCCGATCCACCGGTCCAATACGACTCGACCTGCGCGACCGCCTCCGCCCAATTTTCCTCGACCGCACAGGGATGCAGTCCGACCGAATAGTACACAAAGCCGCGGTGCTCGCGGGCCAGATAGCGATACATCGCCCAGTCTTCCGGCGAAGTTCCAATCGTGATCATCGCTTCCAGATCGGCGGCCCGCGCGCGCTCGAGCGCGCCCGCCAGCTGGCCCTTGCGCGCGAAACTTTCCAGGTGAGTGTGGGTATCAATCAGCCCCATCGCCCTACTCTTTCTCGTTCTTCCTTCGCTTCAATCTTTCTCTGAAATCACCCGAGCAAGGCGTAACCAGGAAGACAATACTCGAACGCGCCTGTCCCACCACCACAGAGTCATAGATCAGCCTACGGAATACTCAGAAGCCACGGAAAGAAAACTCCGAACCCTCCGAATTTTTCGGGTATTCCGAAAGTTCCGTGGGCCGCACCTCATCGAGGTGTGGTGGGATTCGGTTTTCCCTTTCCGTCGTCCTTCGAGATCATTCGCGGTTAACAGACGCCTGGCGCTCAAGCCAGGTAGAGCGAACCGTATCGTTCTTTCAAATACCGGATCAGGTGCTTCGGGCTGAGCGGTTCTCCGGTCACCCGCTTCACCAGCTCAAGCGTGTCGTGGCGTTTGCCTTGGGCGTGAATGGCTTGTCGGAGCCAGTTGAGGAGCCAGCTGAAGTCGCCTCGCGCAAAGTCCTCCTCCAGATCCGGGCGCAGTCCCAGCACATGATACCAAAGCTGGGCCGCCATCATGTTGCCGATACAGTAACTCGGGAAATAACCGAAGGCGCCGCCACTCCAGTGCACGTCTTGCAAAACCCCTTCGCGGTCCGAACGGGGACGAAGCCCGAGCAGTTCTTCGCAGGCCGCATTCCAGGCCTTCGGCAGATCCTCGACCGCCAAGGTTCCAGCAAAGAGTTTTTTCTCCAACTCGAAGCGAAGAATAATATGGAGGTTGTAGGTCACTTCATCGGCGTCGACCCGGATGAGGGTCGGCTCGACGGCGTTGATCGCGAGGTACAACTCCTCGGAGGAAATGCCCGCCAGTTGCTCGGCGAACATGGCGCGAAACTTTGGCTCAAAGAAACGCCAGAAGCCGCGACTGCGCGCGACTTGATTTTCCCAAAGGCGACTCTGCGATTCGTGGACTCCCATGCCGATCGCTTGACCGAGTGCGGTGTGGTGCTGGTCGCGCGGCAAGCCCTGTTCGTAGAGACCGTGGCCGGTTTCGTGAATCGAACTGAAGAGCGAATCGAGCGGATTGTCGGCGTCGAAGCGCGTCGTCATCCGCACATCCGCCCCCGTGCCGCTGCAGAAGGGATGGAGCGAAACGTCGAGCCGTCCGCGGCGATAATCGAAACCGAGGCTAGCCGTGACTTCGCGCAAAAACGCCGCCTGTTTTTCCACCGGAAAACCGCGCAACCGATCAGTCCGCGGTTTGACCGGCGATTGGCTGATCGCGCGCACCAGGGGAACCAGCTCTCCGCGGAGTTCGGTGAAAAGGGCTTCGACGATCGCTGCCGTCATGCCCGGATCGTGCCGGTCGATCATGTAGTCGTAGGCCTTGTCGCCAAATCCTAAATACGTCGCTTCCCGTCGCACGAGTTCGAGATTCTTGGCCAGGACCGGCGCGTACTGAGGAAAATCAGAAGCCGCGCGAGCCTGGGCCCAGGCGTGATAACCGCGGCTGTCCTGCTCCGCTTTTTCGCGGACATACGCCGGAGGCAATTTCGTCTTGCGCTCGTAGTCGCGGCGAGCCCAGCGCACCACAGTCTGTTGATCGGCGGAGAGCGCCTCTTGTTGTGTCGCGAGTTGATCGACCAGCTCCCCAATCCGCGGGTCGCAGGCGGCCGTGTGCTGGGTTTCGGCTAATACAGCCATCTGGGCGGCGCGCTGATCGGCGCTGTCCGGCGGCAGGTTCACCTGTTCATCCCAACTGAGGAGATCGGCCACCGAACCGAGCATCTGAGCTCGATGGAGTTTCGACGAAAGTTCTTCCAGCGCAGCGAGAGCCATGGAGCAGACCTAAAGGCCAAAACTCCAAAAATCCAAACTCCAAGGTTCTAAATCCCAAAATCCAAAAAATATCTTCTGAAGGACCGATCCCAGGGAATTTGGACCTTGGCGTTTTCTCTAGTGAGCCGGCATGGCCGGCACCCCGAGCAACCGCACACTGCCCCCGCTGGATTGGATTTCCACCCGTGACCCGCCGCCGTTCAGGTTGGCCTGGAGACGCGACGTGCCGAGTTCGCCACTGACAATCTTCAGGCCAAGCTCACGAGCACTGATTTTCCCAAAGGTCGAGGCGCGCACGTCCAGGGTCGCGCTCGTTCGCGGGTCGAAAGTCACCACCATATCGCCGCCCGAAACGCTGAGGCGGGAGTCACCTTTTAGTGGATACGCAAAGCCCACTTTCATATCCGATCCGTCGGACGCGGCATGGAGGGCGGCGGAGGCGGCCTGGACTTCAACCTCTCCTCCCACGCCTGAAATTTCCGTCGGGCCCAGCGCCCGGCCGACCACGACATTGCCACCCCGCGCGGTGAGATTGAGTTCGCCCGTGCAGGCGGTGACCGCGATGTCGCCTTTTCCTGCCCAGATGCTCAGCGGACCGTCGATCTCGCCCGCAAAAACGCGGCCCTGCATGGCACGAATCTTCACCTCGCCCTGAAAATTGCCCACGTTGATTTGCCCCTCTCGCGAAACCAACTCCAAGTTGGCCGCGCCGGGCACCCAGACTTCGATCTGCAAACCGATTGGCGGCCACTTTTGCCAAGCCCAGCGCATGGTTTTTTTGTAGGACGCGCGTAGATTTACCACACCGTCCGGCTGCTTTTCGAGCAGGAGGACCAAGTCGCGCAATTCACGGTCAGCCGCCGATGGCGTCGCGGCCTCGATCGATTCCCTCACCAGGACCTTCACCTCCGGGCGATCCGTGGGCTTCACCTGAATACTGCCGTAAAATGTATCCACTTTTACGATCGCCCGATGCTCGACCGGGAAAGTGCGTTCGACCGTGCGCTCAATGACTGCCAGCGAGTCAAGGCTGCTAAAGGCAAGCAACACCACGGGGGCAAGGTAACGGGTAAACACGCCTCCACGGGTTGCGAATTGGGCGCCGAAGGCAAGCGCGCAGCGGCGCTCAGGCGGTTTCCGGCGGGATTTTTCACACTCCTTTCAAGCCAGGCGAGCAGGAGTAGTTTTATTTGAATACCAAAAAAACCCTCCCGTCGGGTCGACCGTAGCCAACTGCTGCAAACCCATCGGTCGCCCGGCGAGAAGGTACCCCAACTATCTCTATCTTTGCGGTTCAGTTGGCTGAAACCCGGACGTCGCCACCACTTGTCCGGAGCTTAAGCTCTGGGCCGCCACCACGAGCTAGTGCTACGAGACTCGATTTCCCATTTCCACCGTGCTGGACTTCAATCGTTAGACCAGAGACCCGGACATCGCCTCCCGAGGTGCTAGCGTCGAGCCGGAAAGCGGTGTTGGGGTTCACTTTAACATTCACGTTGCCCCCTGAAGTCTTGAGCACGCAGTCAGCCGAGAGGGCGTCGACAAAGGTCGCGCTCACGTTGCCGCCCGAGGTCTCGGCTTGGACCCGGCCCGCCGCCGCCTCGACCTGGATATTTCCGCCGGAGGTGCTCAGCTGAGCCTCGCCGCCCAATCGCCCCGCCCGCACGTCGCCGCCGGATGTATGCGCTTTTACCCTACGCGATGCCTGGTCGATCGTGATCGTGCCGCCGGAGGTTTCGGCCACCACCTCCCCGTCGATCTTGCCCAGCCTGATGTCGCCCCCCGAGGTGCGGAGATCGACGTCGCCGCCAAGGTCCCCGATTCCGATATTCCCGCCCGAGGTGCGAAGATGGGCGCGGTACTTGGCCGGCACGGTGACGACAAACTCGACCTCTACGCGAGAGCCGCGGCGCCAGAAGGAAGAAAGGGAGTCGTTCTCGAATTTCGCGCCGGCCGACACATCAGCGCCGGATTGCTCGATCCGCAGGTTGATGTGTTTCGCGATTTCGTCCGCCTCGGCTTCGCTGTTGGCGCGAAAGTGTTCCTTTGCGGTCACCTTGACTTCCTCACTCGAGCCAGATGCGACGTGGATATTGCCGCCTTGGGTTTCGACGGTGAGTAAACCGCCAGGAGTCACGGTAAAACTTTTCTCGACCACGCGCTCGATCTTTGCCGACGCGGAAAAAGGCAAACCAGCCAACAAGCCAACCGCCAGGAGCAGGAATTGAGGTTTCATTCCCTCAAAACCCAGCGGCGCGCGAAAAGTTACAGGATTAAACTTTGGCGCTGTTATCGCAGCGATAATGAACCATCGAGCGGCGCAACGCGTGGGCGCGCAAGGCCGCATCCTTCCCCACTTGCCGAAGGTGAACGGGCGTGCGGGCGTTGACGTTGGCCTCGTCGAAGGCCGCTGCCGCGGTAATAATCAGCAGCAACTCAGCTCGAGGAGGCAATCGGCTCGCGGGAAATTTCGCGTGGGCCGTCATCCAGCGCAGCAGGTTCAAAAGCGGTGAAGAAGTCTCAGAAGCACTCACAGGTCTATATTGGCCCGATCCCGCTCGTGCCGTCAAAGGCTTCGTGCGATTTCGCGGTCGAGGCAGATCCCAGGCGCGAGCTCAACCCAAAGCACTTTTCCAACCGTTTTCGTCAAAGCCGACCAAGCCGGTCCCGCCAGAGAGAAGGAAGGGGCGTTTGATCAGGTTTCCGTTGCTCGCGAGGAGCGCGAGAGCCTCCGACTCGGATAAAGTGGAAAACGTTTCCGCGAGCCCTAGCGCCCGGTAATCCCGGCCGGCGGTGTTGAAGAGCGCCTTCAGGTTACCCTCTCGCGCCTTCAACATCTGTTTCAACTCGGTCAGCGAAGGCGGAGTCTCGCGAATCGGTTTTTCCTCGTAGGAGATGCCTTGAGCACGCAGCCATTTGACGGCTTTGCGGCAAGTATCGCACGAAGCATAGGTGTAGATCACGACGCAGTGAGACATGGCGCTGTAACCAATCAGTCCCTACGCGCCAGACCAGCCTCGTCTTTAAAAAAAGCCTCGGGCGAAGGGCCCGAGGCGTGTGGCTAACCAAAAACGTCCGTTGATCGCTCGTTACGGCGAGGTCGAAGGAGCGACATCGGAAGCACTCGAGCCGGTGGCGCTGTGATCCGAGCTACGGGTCGAGCCCGTCGTGCTGGAGGACGAGGTGCTAGGAAAAGCCGAGCTCGTGGTGACCTGCGCTTGCAGGCGCGCGAGGGAGGTGAGGTAGGCCTGATAATGCGAGGCGAGCTCCGAGCGAGCCGCTTCCCACTTTTCCTGAGTGGCGCTACGCACGTCCTTCAAGCTGCGCTTTAACTCTTTTTCGTGCGTCTCCAGCTCGTCGTAAGCGGCTTTGAAATCCGCCCGCGATTGGCCCTGGAGTTGTTTGCCCTGATTTCTCAGCGACTTGGCCACGTCTTTTTGAGTGTCGAGCCGTTGCTCAATGTCGTTCGCCAATTGGGCACGCGTATTGAAGGTGCTCGATTGAATCGACGTGCTCAGCGGATCGGTGTCCGGAGAAAAAGCGGTGCCGGTAAAGGTATTTCTCGTCCGAGAGGTTCCCGCCGTGGCCGAGTTGGTCGAGGCGCCCGTGGAGGTCCCGGGCAGGCTGCTCGAACCATAGTTGCTGGAGGTGCCGGTAGCGGACGAGGCGCCCGCGCCCGAAACGTCCGAGGCCGCCGAGCTCGAGGCGTCGTATCCATTATTTGAAGTCCGAGCCGTTGAGCTGCTCGAGCCCGCACTGTTGGCCCGATTTGGACCGCTGGGATCATTGGTCCGATTCGTACCCGCCGTGCCCCCGGAAATATCCGAGCTGGCGCTGTTACGTGGTTGAGTCGTGCTCATGCCCGAGCGGGTCGCGTCACTGGTGCCGGTCGTTCCAGAGGTGCCGGAGGTTTGCGCGACCAAGGCCCCGCCGGTTAACAAACCGGTCACAGAGATCAAGGAGACGTAACGTGATAAGGTTTTCATGAATGTCCTTCGTTTGGGTTTTCGTCGCTGGAGAGATTGTCCTTTGCCAGTGCCGTGCCACCGCCTTCACGTAGTCATAAGTCACTTTCCTTGAACAATAAGCAAAGACGTGGCTGAAGGCCCTGCCGGAATCCACCTGCAAAAAGCACGACCTGTCCGCTCGCCTACCCGGCAATGTGCATGGGCGCCCGCCGCGACCGCTAAGCGGGCGGCCTAGGATATATCCGCTCTGGCACTACCGTGACGGTTTGGCTCGGCTCTCCTTCGCCGTAAGGCTACGACGGATACAGCGAGACCGGGACCTCAGGGATCCGAGCGGGGAGCACCGGCGTTGGGCGTGAGACGAAGGAACTCGTCCGTCCGGTTATTTCGCACCACGGTGAACCGAGCAAAGAGCGGAAAATGTTCGGAGAAGCCCTGCCCCGCCCCATGAAAACTCCAAGCATAGGGTTTCCCGTCGGGGGTGACGTTCAAGTCCTGAAAGGCTCCCACGCCGAAGGAATTGTCCACGTACTGCACGCCGCGAAAATCGTAGAGTCCGCGCGAGATGATCATCTGCATGAACGTTCCCCACGTGTCGCCGTAGACTTCGCTCGCCCGGGCACGTGGCGGAAGCTCGTACCAAAGATTATAGAGATCGGTGAAGCCACTTCTCAGCAGCATCTCGTCCCCCCGGACTCGCAGTCCGTCCTGGAGCGCGGTGCGGTCCCATTGAAACCGAAGTTTCTGGTCGTAGAAGCTGTTGAAATCTCCGCCGATGATCACGTCGGCGTTGGGATTGACGCTGAAGATTTCGTTCAGACGGGAGCGAAGAATGCAGGCCGCGTCCAGCCGCAGGAGTTCCGCGTCGTGGTCCGCCGGGTCCGTCTTCCAGTGGTTGTTGAACAAATACAGCGGATAGCCTTCGACCTCCACCTGAACTTCGACGATCGCGGGCGCTCCAGGAATTGGATACGTCCGCACCGCCCCGATGGGAAAACGAGTGAAGACGACATTGAGATGAGAGACATAGCGCCGTGCGTCCGGCAGCACCGCGTCGTCGGCCGAGGCGACGCGGTACCCGAGCAGCCCCCGATCGGAAAAGGTTTTGAGCAAAAGGCCCTCGATTGGAATTTTGGCGACTTCCGCGCCGTAGTCCACCCCGAGCATATCCTCGATCCTCGCTCCGGCGAAGCGTCTCAGCATGCCGTCAAAATCGTAAACGTACTGGTCGGCGTGAAAATCTCGTTCGAATTCTTGAAAGAGAATGATGTCGGGCCCTCGTCCCTCCTCGAACTGCTGCATCACCCGAGCGATGTTGTTCATCTTGGTTAAAAGATGCGTCCGCGTGTAACGGGTCGGCCGATACTCCGCCGACACCGTCCTGCCGTCCACGCCGGTCAGGTTTTCGAGATTGTACGTCACCACCGTGAATACACGGCCGGCGGAGAGAACGCTTGTTGCTGCCGCAAGCGACGCACAGAGAAAGATAAGCCAACGCATGTAAGACACGGAAATATCGGCGACTTTGGACCGCTGTTTTGCGAATCTCCAGCACCCCACCGTCACTAAAACGTGAAAGAGCAGGGCCTACAGCGGCTTGCCGCGTCCCGGGATTCCCGCGTTCCACGTCAGGCCGTCCGCTGGTTAAGTGCGGAGCCCTCGTTCCCCTCTCTCGCTTTATCGAAGCAACGGCCCGGCGTTGGTTTTCAAACCCTCTGCAGAAAAAATGGCCGGCCCCCAGGAGTGAGGACCGGCCATCGACAGTATCACCGTTTACTGTAGTTGGCTGAGGCTGGAAATTATCGACCGACCGCCGAAGAAGCTTCTACGCGCACCAGCGCCACCGAATACGCTTCGTAATCCGCAGCCAGGGTATCTCGGACCTTCGCCCAATTTTCCGGAGTGACCAGCCGCGCTTCCTTTAAACTTCGCTTCAGCGCCTTGTGCTTGGCCTTCATCTCGTCGTCCGCGGCCAAATACGCCGCCCGGGCGTCGCCCTGCAATTGGCGGGAGGTCTGGCGCATTTCATTTAAATCGCGATCCGTGCCCTCCACTCGCTTCTCTAGTGAGGTCAGAAAATCCGTCCGGTTCGCGAACGTCAGCGCGCGAATCTGTTGGGTCAGCGTGGTTGTATCCAAAACCTCTGACACCGGACTCGCCGGACCGGTCACACTGACCGTCGGTGAACCTTCCAGCGCCCAACCCTTGTTCGCGGGCAAGGTCGGACCGGTCTTGGCCCCCGGTGCTGCCGTCGAGCCATTCGCGCGGGCCGCCGCCGCACTAGGAGCAGGGCGCTCCGCGGCGCGCGCCGCAGCATCGAGCTCCGCCGTGCTTTGCGCGGGCGTCGTGCCCGGCCGCGGGGCCGGCGTGGTTTTGGGAACACTGGGTGGCGGCGTCGGAATATCGCCCACGGCCGAGCTCATCGAGGGAGCCGCCGGCCCGCTCCCATCGGCGCGCGGCACGCTCGGGACCGGAGGATTACCAGGCACCTGACCACGGGCGGGGAGAACAAGAGCGAGAACGCTCAGCACAAGGACGAGGTTAGCTTTGGGCTTCATAGAATCCTCACTATGCGGTAAGCGCATCGTATCGCCACATGAGAAAAGGTTTCGCAAAAAATTTTCGTTTCGACGGGAACCATGTATCCATTCTCGGAGTGCCCAAAAACAATTACCGCCGCTCGATTTTTCTACGAAACGTGTATTCATGAGCCGGATTCTCGCGGTCGATCAGCTCCGCCTCGTGCGGGGTAACACGGTCATATTGGACGGGATCTCCTGGGCGGTGAACCGCGGAGAGCACTGGGCCATCATCGGGCCGAATGGCTGTGGAAAAACCTCTCTGCTTCGGACCTTGACCGGTTATTTGTCCGCCACCGCCGGAGCCATTTCTCTCCTGGGAAAAAACTACGGCGAAACGGACTGGAGGGAACTGCGGACTCACATCGGTTTGGTCACCAGCGCGCTGCAGCAATCGATTCCTCCCGCGGAAAAAGCCCTCGAAACGGTCATGAGCGGCAAATACGCGCAGCTCGATCTCTGGGCTCCCACCACGGCAGATGATGCGCGAGGAGCCCGGCGCTGGCTTCGGCAACTCGGCCTGGAAGGATTGACCGAACGCGAGTGGCTTTATCTGTCGCAGGGCGAACGTCAGCGCGTGCTCATCGCCCGCGCGCTGATGGCGAAACCGCGTTTGCTGATTTTGGACGAGCCCTGCGCCGGACTGGATCCGGTGGCCCGCGACGCTTTTCTCCACTTCATCCAACAGCTCGCCCAGCGGCGGGGCAGTCCAGCCCTCGTCCTGGTCACCCACCACGTCGAAGAAATCGTGCCCGCGTTCACCCACGCTCTCCTCCTCCGCGGCGGCCGTGTAGTGCATTCTGGACTACGAGAAGACACCCTAACCAGCCGCTGCTTGAGCGACACCTTTGGCCAACCGGTTCACCTGGAGCGGCGCGGGAGTCGCCTCACGTTATCGGTGGAAGGCAAGCCGGACGCCGCTTCGTCGTGAACATCGTCACCGATTTTTTCGTCGCACTGGGACTCGACCACCCGGCGACTTTCATCGCGCTCTTCATGGCCGCGTCATTTTTCATGATCTGGCGCCTCGAAGCGATGGGCGAGCACGGCCTGGAAGGCACCGCGATCGGCACCCTGGTCACACCCTACTGCTCCGGCCTGGGCAACCTGCTCTTCGTGTATTTGCTTCTTCGCGACGGAGGCGATGGCCGGGAGGTGATGACGAACTGCTTGGTCAACAACGTGACCAACCTGACACTGGTTCTCGGCGCGCCTGCGCTCTTCTGGTCGCTTGACGTGGTGGCCAACCGCAACGCGAAATCCGGGAAAAAACCTCGAGGCAAAAACGCCAACAAGGTCGAGACCGAGCAGCGGTTGAGCCGTCTTGCCCTCCTCTTGACCATGGCCGCCGTGGCCTTTTTCACCGGTGCAGTCTGGGCCTTGGGCCGCGATGGAAATTTGGATTTTTCCGACGGCGTGGTGCTGGTCGGCCTCTTTCTTTTTTGGCAGTGTTTCCAGGTCTTCGACGTGTTGAAACACAACGTCCGCCAACGGCGCAGCTTCAGCGCTTGGTTTTATTTGGATCTAATCGCGCTGCTCGCCGGAGCGTGGGTGCTCTACGAAAGCCTCGACTGGCTGGTCCACTGGATGAATACCCAGAAAACCGGCTTTGTCAGTGCCGCCCATCTCGGCTGGTTGAGCGGTTGGTTGATGGTCCTACCCAACGCCGTGCTCGCCCTCTATTACGGCGCCAAGGGCCGGGCCGACATCGTCTACGCTTCACAGATCGGCGACGGTCATATCTGCATCCCGCTCTGCGTCGGCCTCTACGCGATGTTCAAACCGCTCGCTCTCCCCTCCTTTTTCGAAAGCAGCATGTGGATCCTGGGCGGAGCGCTCGCGGTTCACTTTCTCTGCATCACCCTGCTGGGCCGGCTGCCCCGGTTTCTAGGCTGGGCTCTGATCGCCGCGTATTCATATTTCGTCTACACGGGCGTGGTCGGAAGCTGAAAAGTGGGAAGGTTTGAAGGTGTAAAAGTGCGAAAGTGCGAGTGCTGGCCTAGCGGCCAAAGGGTGGAAAGTACGCAGGTGAGACGAAATGATTTCCTTCTACTGCGCGAAGCGCCGCTGTCGCACCTTCACCCTAACTGAGCAACTCATCCGCCCGGAACTTCTCGGTCAGGTTGACGAAAGGAACCTGGGCTTTGATCCAGCGGGGATCCTGCCGGAGGTCGCTCAGCGTCCCGTAGGTGTTGTTGCAGAGGAGATAGGTTTTTTCGCCCAAACGGACACAGGCGTCGAAACGGGAACCCCGCGCCTCTTGGGCAAACTCGAAGTCGCCCACGGCGTACTCTTTGTCCTGCATCTCGCGCACAATGGGAGCGGAATCGGTGTGCAAAGAGTCCTTGAAGGAGTCGGAACGTGATCCGTCATACGCGAGGATCTCCGCCTTTCCTTTATCGATCGAGAGGATGACCCACTCGTCGAAAACGGGCTTGTGATAAAGCGCATCCATGCGCTCACGACAGGTGCGGATATGTTGGCGGGCGGTCTCCAGATTCATGGGCGCCGCGATTTCGCGGCAAAGGCCGGGTGCACACCAGTTTTTTCTCGTCAACTAATCGCGAAAATCGGCGGGCCGCACCCGCCGATTAAGCAAGAAGTAACACAGGCGCTGCGCGCTAAGGACCAAGTATCAGGTGACAAGTACCAACAACCAGCACAGCCCTGCGGCCGACATTTTTCCGACACGGCACCGCCGCGCTGGCTTCCTGTTACTTGTTACTTGCTACCTGTTACTTGCCGCGAGGCGCGGATTGCGGCTAGGTTGCGTACACGCCGTGGATGTAGTGCCGGAGGTGATCGGCCTCAGCTCGGTGGGACTCCACCAGCCAACGCAACACATCGCCAATCGAAATCATGCCGAGCAGATGGCGTGTTCCTTCTTCCAATACGGGAATATGCCGGCAACGCCGTTCTGTGATCAAGGTCATGACTTCTTCCACCGAGGCGTGCGGCGAAATCGTGACTGGGTTGTGGGTCATTACATCTGCCACACTGGTCGAATCAGGCGCGCGCCCGGCCGCCACCACCCGGGTCAACACATCGCGCTCAGTAAAGATTCCTGCCAGTTGTCCTGACTGCGTCACTACAACCGAACCGACCTTGTGGAGATTCATTACTCGAACAGCGTCGGCCACGGTGGCCAACGCGGGTACTGTATAGACCGAGGAGCCCTTACGGCTCAGAAGGAGAGCTATCGGTGTGTTCATGGGGAAAGTGAACCGGACCGTGGGAAGGTTTACCCCTAGTTCTCATTTAAACAACCCCGAAAGCCGGGAATCAGCGTCGAAACAGCGAATCGAGCGCGCCCAAATTTTTTATCGCTGGAGCCTTTTTGTCCGTCAGTGGAATGGTCAGCGCCGGTTTTCCCGTGGCGGGAGCCACCGAAGGAACCGCGTCATCACTCCGCGTTTTTTGCCCGGTGGTGCCGGAACCTCCACGCTTCAACTCGGCCAAGGCGCGGTCGAGTTTCACTGGAGAAACCGGTTCGGCCGTGCCGAGGTCCTGGGCGAAAAGGCTGACCCGAAACTCTTCGACCAACCAGCGAAACGCCGCCGCCGGTCCGTCCAGCTCACCGGAGTCGCCGCCGTGTCCCTGGCCAGCACTTAACTTGGCCACCGCAGCAGCATAAGGAGCGAGTTGTTTCGCGCGCTCCGCATCCTTGGCCGGATTTTGCCGCCAGCGATCGGCCCGGAGCTTCATCGCCTTCAGGTATCGAGGCAGATGAGCCAGCCTCTCATACGGCGTGGTCCGCACGAACTCCGGCGAAATCAAGGAAGCCAGGTCGCGCTCCATCCCGGCGTAGGGTTGGGGGTGAACCAGCAAGGCCTGCCGCAGCTCAAGGATCTCGCGGAGACGATCGATCAACTTCGGCACCAATCCCCGCAAATCGATTTTCGCCCTCTCCACCGCAGTGCGAAAATTGTATTCAAGCAGTGGTGACGGCCCTCCGGTCGCACCGGAACCGGTGACCGGTTTTGCGGGCAAACCGAGGACGCGTTCCGGAGCGCAGATCCAGCGGCGAATCGAAGCGTAGGCTTGGTCCTGGAGGTTTTCGATCGTGACCAGCGTGGCAGGCGCAGCGCCGAGCTCTCGCAGTTTTTTCAAGTCCTTCTGCATCCAGGCCAAATCGTAGCGCAGCTGCTGCTCGATCAGCTTCTCGAGTCCCACTCGACTCGCGGCCGCTGCTTCTTCCGGGGTCTTGAGCAACCGCAGAGCGACGCCCTCGGCGCCGGCCCGCAGCCCCGGATACGCGTTCACCGGCACGCCCGCCTGCTCGGTCACCGCCACCTCCAAGGGTATGTCGCCAAAGGTCCAATCCGTCTGTTCCGGCTTCTCCCACTTCGCACGGGCCCGCCGCCAGGCATCAGGGTCTTCGCGCGCCACGGCCTGGCTCAACTCGCGCGTGCGTGAGTCGAGCGCGGTTTTGATTTCCGCCAGATCACGGCTAGCACAGATCTCTTTTCCTTCGTCATCCACCACGCGCACCCGCACGCGGAGATGATCCGGGAGCGGCTTGGCTGACCACGTCGTGGGATCGATCCGCACGCGATAACGCGCCGCGATTTCGTTGGCCAAGGCGGTGAGGAACGGCAGGGCGTGCACCCCTGCGGCGGCCTGAAGCTTGAGCGCTTTCGCGATGGCGCGGGCGGTATCGGCCAACGGCACGAACTCGCGTCGCAGCTCCTTCGGCGCAGCCCGGAGGTAGTGCTCCACCTTGGCTTCGAGGTGACCCGGTATGGCCCACTCCAATACCGCGGGGGTGAGCGCTTGGGCCTCGCGCACATTCACCTCGAGTGTGACGCCGTCGTCGCTCTGGCCGGGCTTGTAGGCGTAGTTGAGCGGGAGGGCACGGTTGTCCAGCGGCACTGCTTCGGGAAACGCCTCCGCATCGTGCTGCAATTCCTCCGGATCGCGCAGGTCCGCTTCCTCCATCATGAGAAAACGCGGATTCGCGCCTTTTCGCTGACGCACCAGATCGACCAGCTCCGCCACCGCCGAGACCGGCTTGAACTCCTCCGCGTCGTCGACCTCGTCTAACAACCGCGCGGCATAATACCGGTAAGCCGCTTCGTCGAGGTTCATGTATCCACTATCTCGAGCGCGCGTCAGCAGATTCTCAATACGTTCGCGCACCTTGCGGTTGTGGGCGAGGAAATCGAAGGGCCAGGTGATCGTGTCGTTGACCAGCCCCTCCCGAATAAAAATTTCCGTGGCGTGACGCGGATCGACCTTCCCGTATCCAACTGATCGCGACTCCAGCTCCAGCCCGTAGAGTCGGGTCCGTTGTTTGACCAGCACCCGGCCGCCCTCCGCATTCCAAAACGGCTCGCTGTGGGCCACGCGGACGAGGTGAGAACCGAGGTCGAGCGCCCAGGTGGGATCGAGCCGCGCGCAGGTACGCGCGTACAGGCGCGTCGTTTCCATGATCTCCGCCGCCATGATCCAGCGGGCCGCCTTGCTCTCTTTTTTCGGCGCGTCGCGGCCCTTGTCGTTCGAGCGTTTGTTGTCGTCGCGGGTGGCCAGAGCCGAGCCGGGAAAAATCACCACTCTCCTGTCATGGGTCGCTCGATACAGCCCCGTCTCTTCGTCTCGCACCGCGATATTGCTGAGCAGCCCGGAGAGAATCGCGCGGTGCAGCGCGCGGTAGGCGGCGGTGCCCCAGGCGAGCTGGGCGTTGACGTTTTCCTCGCGCGAGCGGGCCGGCACGCCATCGAAAGCCGAGGTGGCTCGAAAATCGTCGCGCTCCGTCAGCACATCGACCAGCTGCGCGTGAATATCCCGCCACTCCCGCATCC